>Ga0257124_1000283_pt1 | contig 63266 bp, 82 predicted proteins | sample SI106_150metaG_FD_190154 | JGI IMG/M metagenome (GOLD analysis project Ga0257124, IMG submission 190154) | Marine microbial communities from Saanich Inlet, British Columbia, Canada - SI106_150 | ecosystem: Environmental > Aquatic > Marine > Inlet | place: Canada: British Columbia | collected...
AAAAACAGCTGCTAAAAAGAAAGTAGCAAAGAGAAAACCAGCAAGAAAAACAGCTGCTAAAAAGAAAGTAGCAAAGAGAAAACCAGCAAGAAAAACAGCTGCTAAAAAGAAAGTAGCAAAGAGAAAATCTAGACGATAATTTTCTAAACCTTTACTCTTAATTGTATAATATTATAGTGGGTTTTACATTATTATTTTAGTAATGAACAAACGTGGAATTATTATTTTTGTAACTGGCTTAGTTTTAATTGGAATTTCTCTTTCTCTTGCATCATCTGTGATTCCTTCTGATGTTACTGGACCTAATGATGTGTCAATGTCTATTTTGTTTGAAGGTATGTTTGATGAAATCTCTGATGAAACATTAATTGAGCCTGGATATTCTATTTTTACTTCTTTTGGTGTTCATTCATCTAATGTCCCTGTTTTGTGGGGAATTCAAATTGTTGATTATCAACCTGGCGACAAACTTTCTATAGCTATTTCAAATATTTTTGGTGATGATTATGGTGTGTTTGTTCTAGATGATCCTATGTTGTTTGAATTATTAGAAATAGAGCAATCTGACACTTTGAATTTTGAAATTCAAAATCTTGGTGATAGAAATGTACATGTTGTAACTATGTTTTCAGAAGATCCTGAAAACTCTGATGCTTTTTCTGATTCAAATTCCCCTGCAATGAAGATGGTTTACCCTCTTGCAATTTCAGGAATATTATTACTAATTGGAATTGTGATTTTGATGATTGGAGTATTTGTAATACTTGTAGATCTAAAAAACTATCAAAATAATAAAAGAAGTTATTGAGGATTAATTTCCATTTGACCAAATTTACCTTTAGTTAAGGATACTTCTCCTTTGAACTCATTGGTATATCCATTTGTGATTTGAACCGTATCGCCGACATTAACTGCCTTGATATCATCGCCCCACAATGTCAATTTCATTTGATCATCTTCGCTTTCACCATCAGCTATTACTGCATCACAGACATCAACTGTTCCTCCACTTTTGAGATTTACAGTTCTTGGGTCTCCTTTGCTTTTAACTTCTGATTTGACATTAACTCCACTACGCATTTTTTTTGCTTGTGCAATTGGTATAAATTCTGCCATGTATTTTGGAGTCGATTTCTCACGATTATAAGCTTTGTTAAAAAATTAGCAAAATCATGGATCAATTTTGAAATTACTACAAAACGAAATTGAAAAATATCAGTCAATGTTGAGTTTCATTGCAGAGGTATCGAAGCCCGGTCAACCGAGAGGGACTCAAGATCTATAATATAGGAAATCCCTTCTCTCAGGAGTTCGTGGGTTCGAATCCCACCCTCTGCACTACACTTTATTCAAAATTATGTATCTCTGAGATTTTTAAAAAAAAACTATGCAACTAGGGATTTTACTTTGGTTACTGAATGCGTAGAAATCTCTTTGTGCATGTCTGCCACGTCTTCATCTTTGAAATTAAGATTACATCTATAACATTTCCAAGATTCGGTGGTCATGCCTATATATACGCACAAATTGCTTATAAAGATATTGCATGATTGATCCAATTTCTTACAATACCTGATCAATCTTTTCTAAAATGTGAAATTTTTATAATTTTTTGGATCATTATGCAATTTTTTCATGACTACTGGATGATCCAAGGGTTTAGAAACAAAAAAAGTGGAATTATTTTTGAAATATGGTTGATATTTTTGAAATTTTTGGAGAATATTCGTATTTAGGAATTTTTCTTGTATTACTTGGAGTAAATGTATCTCCAATTCTAATGCCTCCAAGCTGGATTGTTTTGACGTCATTTTACCTTCTTGATCCAACTTTGAATGTAGTTATTCTTGCAGTAGTTGGTGCAACTGGTGCAACAATTGGGCGGTATTTTCTTAAAAGAATTAGTGGTGTGTTTAGACGATTTGTTGGAGAAGAACAAAAATCTAATCTTGATATTATTGGAAATTATTTGAACAATAAAAAATATGGTTATGTGATTGCATCATTTCTGTTTGGTGCAACTCCTCTTCCAAGTAACATGTTATTCATCACTTATGGTTTGATGCGTGTAAAAAATATTGGAATCTATATTGGATTTTGGTTTGGTAGGATGATTTCATATATTATTATGATTTATTTTGGCAATGCTGTTTTAAGACCTTTTTTAGAAATGTTTGAAGATAGATTAACTGCAATTTTATTAATTGATGGTGTTGGTATTGGTGTGATTGTTTTGTTTGCATCAATTAATTGGACCGTACTAATCACTGAGAGAAAAATAAAATTTGTAAAACCTAAAATTTGGAGATTCTAATTGTCTGTAATTAATTCTATAAAAAACGATATGAAAAAAATCATATCGAATGATTCTGCTCATGACTTTGATCATATTATGAGGGTATACAAGAATATAGAAAAAATTTCAAAAACTGAAAAAGTAAATAAAAAACTAGTTCTAAGTGCTGCATTATTACATGATTTAGTTTCATATCCAAAGTCAGATAAACGTTCAAAAAATTCATCAATTGAGAGTGCAAAAAAATCAAAAACTATTTTGCAGAAATATGATTTTACTGAAAAAGAAATTGAAATTGTTTCTGATGCAATACGTGATCATAGTTTTTCTCAAAATAAAATTCCTGAAACTATGGAGGGAAAAATCCTTCAGGATGCCGATAGACTAGATGCACTAGGTGCAATAGGAATAGCTCGTGTCTTTGCTACTGGCGGTTCTTTGAATAGACTATTTTACAATCCTAATGATCCATTTTGTAAGAAAAGAAACCCTGATGATAAAACGTGGACTGTTGATCATTTTTTTGCAAAATTACTCAAACTAGAATCCCTAATGAATACAAAATCAGGTAAAATTGAGGCAAAAAAAAGAACTAAAGTGATTAAGGAATATCTGAAACAACTAAAATCTGAAGTTTAGATTTCTTTTCTATCTCTAAAATAGGACTTTTAGATTTCAATACGCTTGTTCTTATAGGAAAGAATTCTCTGTGAATTATGTCCGAAGACAGAAAAATGTACAAATGTACCTGTTCTGACTGTAAAAAAGAAACTGAGGTTCCTTTTGAACCAGCTGCAGACAGACCAGTATATTGTAAAGAATGTTACCAAAAGAAAAACCAAAAGTAGAAGATTTAGACTAGTTTCGTTTGATTAATTTTAAACTTGATTATTTTCAAATATTCTTTTTTTATTTTTTTTATACCCTCAAATTCTATCTATAAAATATGATATTCTAGCAGTAGCCGTTATTGGAATTAGAAGAATTTAGCCTGTTTTAGCCATATTTCGTATTTTCAAATTTCTTAGTTTACAAATATCTTTGAATTACTTTATCCTGTATCGAAGTATTGCTAGTACAGAGTCATTGATTTCTAGTTTTTTTATTATTTTTTGAGATGCAGCAAATTCAATTTTTGATGATGTCTTTTTTGCAATTTCCAACATTTTGATTATATTTTTGAATTTGGGATTAGAGTAATAATCCGTAGATACAATCAGTGTATCTACTGCTCCTATTTCTAATGCTTTGTAAATAACATCGTTTCTTTTAGCAGTCAATCCATCTTTAACTAATTTTTCATATTTTTCAATAATTTCTTCAACATATTTTTTTCTATGTTGATACAAGTGATGAATTATTTTCTTTTCAATATCTCTTAGTGATGTGGAAAAAGACAAGGTTTCTACAAATCTACATTTTTTTGTCAATTCAGAGTCAAGTTCACCATAAAATTCAGTTTTAGCAGGCCCAATCCCACCCAATAAAATTAACTCTGAATTTGAATCCATCATTCTGACTTTGTTTGCAACTTTCTTAAAGAAAACATGAATTTTTGTCTGTCTTGCCCTTAGGAATCGTCCTTGACTTTGTCCACCTTTTCGATGTCTTCCCTGTAAATCAATTCGTAGTTTAGATTCTTGGATAATTTGACTTCCATGAAATTTTTGTATCCTTGCAGTTTTTTGATCAAGTGTTACCAGTAAAACATCATGATTGATTTTGAGAATATCATGGAATGGTTTAACGAATGGTTTTTTACTTACCATGTATGTATATGGTAGTTTTTTTGATGTTCCAATTTCTTCAATGTTTACTTTGCCGTTTTTTATCCATCCAAAAATACAAAGAGTTTTTGTAAATTTTCCTGCAGATGGGGGATTTTTTTTAAGTTCTGTAATTCTTTTTTCAATTTTTGATTCTATTTTTTCTAATGATTCACTTCTCTTTGTTTCCTGTAGTAATGATATTGTTTCTTGTCCCTTACCATAAGGATAATACACCGAGACACACTGGGAATCAATTTGTTTTAATTCATGTAAAAATTGGTTTATCTGCAACCATTCAGAAGGAATAATTTCAGAAGAGTCTAGGTTTTTCTGCATAACTCTTCTTTTTTCTTTTTGTATAAATTCTAAACAAATTAACCGTAATCGACATATCTGTCATAGCGAGTTTCAACCTCGTTATTCTCGCCTGACTTTATCTTTTTAATTTCCTCTGCTTTTCTAAAATCTACATACTTGTTGATTGCTGCAAATTCTTCATCTTTTGGCAATGACTCAAAAATTGGATTTATTTTCTCAAAATACTCTAGTGTTTTCTCTCTGTATTCTTCACGAGTAGGCTTTTTGATCCCTTTCATTCTAAACCAAATTACTGCCCAGCTAGAGCCTGTAACATGGGGCAGTAAATCAAATGCCCGCTGAATCTCAAAACGTTCGTCGTTTCTCATGATTTTTGCAAAAATCTTGCAGCTGATTTTGCAAAATATGTTACAATCATATCAGCTCCTGCTCTTTTAATTGATGTTAGAATTTCAGATGTTATGTTATCTTCATTTACATATCCTAATTGAGATGCAGCTTTTACCAATGCATATTCCCCTGAAACACTGTATGCTGCAACTGGAACGTTGAATTTTTTCCTGGTCTCTGAAATTATATCCAAGTAAGATAGTGCTGGTTTTATCATAACAATATCTACTCCTTCTTCGATGTCTGTTTCTATTTCCATCATTGCCTCTCGTGCATTTGTATATGGAACTTGGTATGTTTTTCTGTCTCCGAACTTTGGTGCACATTCTGCAGCATCTCTAAATGGTGCATAAAAGTTTGAACGATGTTTTGCTGAATGTGACATTATTGAAACATCTGTAAATCCTTTCTCATCAAGTGCTTTTCTGATTGCAGATACTTGTCCGTCCATCATTGCAGATGGTGATACTGTATCTACTCCGGATTTTGCTAGACTAATTGCAATTTTTGAAAGTGTATCTAAACTGATATCATTATCTATTTTATCACCTGAAATAATTCCACAGTGTCCTGTTGATGTAAATTGACAAAGACAGACATCTGCCATTATTACAATTTTATCACCAAACTTTTCTCTGATTTGTGATGCAGCTTTTTGTACAATTCCGTTATCATCAAATGCTGAAGTTCCTGCTTCGTCTTTTTGTGTTGGAATTCCAAATAACATAATTGCAGGAATTCCTAAATCAATTATTGTTTGAACTTCTCCATTGATATCCTCTAATGGTAATCTCTCAATTTCTGTCATTGATTCTACTTTGACTCTTTCTTTGAGGTCTTCTTGAACAAATACGGGACATATGAAATCTTTTGGAGACAGTCTTGTTTCTTGTACTAGGTCTCTCATTTTTTCTGAAATTCTTAATCTACGCAGTCGTTTTGTGGGAAATGACATATCTCAAATTTTCTTTGGGTAAAATATAATCCTAGTCTGCCTGGTTCTGTTTGTAATCAAAGAGTTTACTTGCTAATTCTACAACATCTGGTTTTCCCTGCTCTGATGCTTTTCTGATATTATTCATTGGAGTTGAAACAATACTCTCAACAACAGCTTTTGTTAATTCTTCGATAATCTTAATCTTTTTCTCATCTTTTTCATCAAGCATAGATAGTGCTTTTTGTAATTCTTTTATTCGTAGACTGTCAATATTTTTGAAAACGTCTTTTACAAGTGGTTCTGCATCTAGTCTTTTCATTGAGGCTTCTAATACAGAAACTTCCTCGTTAATTATATTTTCAACGATTTTTACTTTGTTTTGTCGTGCGTTCATGTTTTTTTCGACCATTTCAGCTATCTGATCTAAATTCATCAGCTTAACTCCTCCAATTGTTGCTACTTTTTCATCAACAGTTCTGGGATTTGACAAATCTAAAATCATCATTCCTTTGTTTTTCCCATTCATTGCTGTAGTGATTCTTTCATGAGTTACAAGAAAATACGGTGCAGTTGTTGCAACAAAAATTACATCATATTTATCAAATCCTGATAAAACATCTTCAAACTTTACAGCTTCTCCCCCCATTGTTTCACAAAATGTTTGTGAACGGCTAATTGTTCTACTAGTTACATTAAATCCATAATCTCTTCTTTGCAGAGACTTTGCAACAAGAGTTGATACTTCACCTGTTCCAATTAGTAGAATCTTTTTTGTTTTTAATTCATCAATATTTTCTTCTGCGAGTTTTACTGCCATTGAACCTACTGAAATCCCGCCTTTTCCAATACCGCTAGAATTCCTAATCCTTGTTCCCATTCTGATTGCTTTATCAAATAGTGTATTGAGATGCTGGCCTGATGCTTTGATTTCTCTAGCAGATGTAATTGATTTTTTTATTTGTCCTAGAATTTGTTCTTCTCCTAATACCATTGAATCCAATCCTGAAGTTAATTTCAAAAGATGATGTAATGCTTCTTGATTTTCAACAAATTCTACATTTTCATTAAATGATTCCTCTTCTAGTCCTGTTAGTGAGGCCCATGTTTTTTTAATTTTTTCAATCTCAGTTGATTTTGATTTTCCAAATAATTCTATTCTGTTACATGTCTGAATAATTACACATTCATCTAGTCCTGAATCTTTTTTGAATTTTTCATAAGCATTATCGATATCTTTGATAGTAAATTGTTCTAAAATATGGATTGGTGAATTACGAAAAGTCACACGTGCATTGATTATGTTTTGAGTCATTTCCAATTTTCCAGCATTAGTATAGCCTGCTTTTCAGCTTTTTTCACCTGACCGTCATCTATTAACTGTTTAATCTTTTTATCACTCATGATACTGCTGAGATATTCTTTTCTCTGAATTTGAGTATGGATTGATTTTTTTGCAAGTTCACGTGCGATCTTTTGAATTTTAATTTGAGCGATATCTTGTTTTGTGATAACTTTTTTGAATATTTTTTCTGATTTTAATTTTAATTTTTTTGACATTGCAGGACTCTTTCCTCCTGTAAAAATCGCAATCTGTATCATATTTTCAAAATCAATTATTGCAGGATTTGAAAAATCACTTTCTTCAGGATTATCTGAACTATATGCGATGATTTTTGATTTTTTAGCAGCAGAAACAATCTTTTGATTAATTTTTTTATCATTTGTAGTTGTGATTATCATGTATGGTTTTAATTTTGAAATGAATTTTGTGTCTTGAATTTTTTTCTTTTTTAATATTATTTTTTTTAATTTTGATAATCTGCTTATTTTTGAATTCACCAAATCACTGAAAACTATGATTTTACAGTCTTGTTTTAACAATGAATTAATTCTCTTTTCTGCTTCATTTCCACCACCGATGACAATTATTGTTTTATTTTGAAGATTTAGATCAACTATCATCGATCAAAAAGCCTTCGGTTTCTATTTATGTATTAAAAATATACACGCAAAATGCTAGTTACGTTTTTAATTGAATGTTAACTCATTGGTTACATGACTTCTATGGATGAGTTGGATAAGGAAATTCTTAATGAAATACAATGGTCATTTCCACTTGTAACTAGACCTTTTGATGCTATTGCTAAAAAATTCAATACTACTCCTGAAATTATTAAAGAACGTCTTAACAGTCTAAAAGAAATTGGTGTCTTAAGACAACTTAGTGCCATATTTGATACAAGGAAACTTGGATACACTAGTTCTCTTGTTGCAATGGAAATTGAATCTGATAAACTAGAACATGTTGCAAATCAAATTAATCGTCATCCTGGTGTCAGTCATAATTATGAACGTGATCATCAATTCAATTTATGGTTCACTTTAGCTGTCCCTCCTGGAACTGATTTGAAACAAGAACTTGAAAAATTCAACGTACTAAAGGGAATTAAAAAGGTGAGAATGCTTCCTACTTTGCAATTATTCAAAATTGGTGTAAAATTAGATTTAGTTGATGATAAGAAACACGATATTGCTCCAACTGAAGAAAAAAAAGAAATTAAAAACACAAAGTTTGAACCAACTGAACAAGACAAAGACTTTATCCGCGAATTACAAAAAAACATGGACATTATTGATGAACCATTTGTGAATGCTGCAAACAATCTTGGCCTAACTGAAAATGAAGTATTTGAAAAGATGAAACACTATGAAGATATTGGCGTGATGAGAAGATTTGCAGCTATACTTCGACATAGACAAATTGGATTTACTGCAAATGGAATGATTGTTTGGAAAGTAGATAATGATAAAATTTCTGAAGTTGGCTCAAAATTAGGTTCATTTCCTCAAGTAAGTCACTGTTATGAACGTCCAACATACCCTGATTGGCCATACAATGTATTTTCTATGATTCATTGTAAAACTCAAGATGAGGCATATGATGTTGCAAAGACAATTCAAGATCAAATCCATGTTGATGATTATAATATTTTATTCAGTACTCGTGAATTCAAAAAAACAAGAGTTGAATATTTCGTAGAAAATTCTTTTAGTTTAGAAGAAATAGTTTCTACTTAGAGTTCATTTTCATCATGACCTACAATGTGAACTGTACAAAAATATTGGTCATTCATGTTACAATAGTATAGGGAATTATCTCCACACATTTTACATGGTGGTTTTTCATCTAGTTCTGAGAGTTTTGTGTGGTAAATTTTGCTTTTTGATGTGATGTTTGAATTTTTATAAATTCTAGTCATTGTGGAGAAATATTCTGACTGAATTGAGTTTAATGCCTCATCATTATTGATTTTTTTAATAATTGTATTCCATTTTTTATAATTACCAATTCTGGCAAGTTTCATTCTTTCAATAATTTCTAGTGTTTTTTGAGAATCTATTTTTTTGTTTTTTGACAAATTAACTTGCTTGTGATGTTGCTTTAAGTTCATATCCTGGCCATGAATTGTATAACTCGTTAACTTCTTTCATGTCTGAATCTGAAATATATTTTCCATCAGACATTTCAGCATAATTTACAATTTCTTCTTCACTGATCATTGTTGGAAGTACAGTTGCAAATCCTTTCTTTGTCATCATGAATTTCATTGCAAACTCTGTAACGTTTAGTCCGTTTCTTTCAGCGATTGGCTTGAACTGTTCTACTTTTTCTAATGATGCTTTGAGCCACTCTCGTTTTCTAACTGATCTGTGATCATTATCATCAAATTTTGTATCTGCATTAACTTTTCCAGTAAGTATTCCTGATGCTTCAGGAACTCGTACTAGAATTCCAACATCTTTTTCCTCTGCTTTTCTCATCAATTCATTTCCTGGTGTTTGTTCTAAAATATTGTAAACTGTTTGAACTGCACTTAGATTTGGTCTCTCCATTGCTTCTAGACCTTCTGCAGTCCATCCTATTGCCGGACCTAAAGCTACTTGATATGTTTTGATTGATCCATCTTTTACAAAACTATCTAATACATTGAAAATTGAATCATCTCTAAGTTTATCTAATTTTGGATTGTGTAATCCATACATGTCTACATGATCTGTTTGTAATCTTTCTAAACTATTTCTTAATGCTAATCTTGTAAAATCTTCACTGAAATTCTGTGGAAGTTCTTTGTGACCTATTTGTTCTACATCACTAAAATCATAACCATATTTTGTAGATATGACTATTTCATCTCTCATATCTTTGAAAACTTCACCGATGAGTTTTTCACTTAATCCTTTTCCATACAAATCACCAGTTTCAAAAAAGTTTATTCCAACATCATATGCTTTTTTTAGCATTCGTTTTGCTTCATCTTCTTCAATTTTCTTTCCCCACCAATCAAGTGCAATTGCCCATGCACCAAATCCAACTTCTGATACTTTGATGTCTGTTTTTCCAAGTTTGTTGTATTTCATTGTGATTTATTGAAAATGGATAATTTCATCATTTATGTTTATCCAAGATTTGCAATCCTGATTTTAAATTATTATCCTAGACTAGTAATTAATGGGACGATATCTTTTTTGACACAAACGATCATTGGAACATCATTTTTAACATATTTTGATACTTCAGTTTCTCGTAAATCCATAATCAAATCTTGGAAATCCCTAATGTCGTCCACTTCAAATGCTAACATGAAATCTTCATCATGAATTCCAAAAGAATACGTGGTGTTTAGGACTACTTGTGGGTATTTCTTACTTACCTCTATATGCTCATCCATGATTACTTGGCGTTTTTCTTTATCAAGTAGATACCATTCTCTTGTTTTTGTAAATGGGTAAACAACTACGTGTTTTTTTGGTTCCATTCCTGTAAGAAAACCATGTTCTTTTCTTGCCCCTTGAACATAGATTGATGGTCGTGTACATGACAAATATGTCATAGATGGAATAATGTATTTTCCAAAAACTGTCTTGTATAATTTTTCAGTAACTAATTGAATTTCTTCAACTGTTTTTGCTGCAAACCAAAACAAAAAGTCAGTATCGTCTCTTAGACCTAGATTGGAATATGTTCTAAACATAATTTTTGAATTATTGAGAATATTTTCTACTTCTTTTGCAGATTCTTCTTTTGCTAAATCTGCCATCCATCTCCATTTTGGATCTACTTTGAAAAATGAGAAACTAAAATAATATTGTTCATCTTTTTCTGACATATTTTAATCGATTTTGAAACCCTATTTAAAGAAGAACTTGATTCTCTATTGTAATATTTCAATTATTTTCTCATGTGATTTATGACCTGATTTGATTTTTACATTAATTGTAGATGTTTTGAAATGCTTTGCAATTTTTTTTATGATTTCTTTGTTTGCTTCACCTTTAACTGGTTTTGATTTAACGCCAATATTGATTTGATTTTTATCAACTTTTAGAAATTCTTTAGAGAATTCAACTGTTACTTTGTAAATCAATATTTTTTAGAAATTATTATTCTTTAATTATGCTGTTTGCTCTAAAACCCAGTCGTATCCTTCTGCTTCTAATTTGTCTGCTAAATCTGCTTCACCTGATTTTAGGACTTGTCCTCTAGCAAAGACATGAACAAAGTCTAACTTGTCTAAGAATTTTAGAATTCTAGTATAGTGAGTAATTATAATTATTGTGGCATCTTTATCTGCAACTTGACTGATTGCTTTAGCTACTGATTGAACTGCATCAATATCTAAACCTGAATCTGGTTCATCTAAAATTGAAATTTTTGGCTTTAGTACTGCCATTTGCAATACTTCTGCACGTTTCTTTTCTCCACCTGAAAATCCTTCGTTAAGATATCTTGAAAGGAACTCTTCTTTTAATCCAACTTTTTCTAAATTTTCTTTGAGATATTTTTGAAATTCTCTTACTGTGATGAACACTTCTCTATCGTCTCCTTGTAGTGCTTTACTAAGAGAATTATAAGCTGTTCTTAGAAAATGTGAAAACCCTACACCTGAAACTTCAGTTGGATATTGGAATCCTAAGAACAATCCTTTTTTTGCTCTCTCATCTGCAGTTAATCCTAAAATGCTCTCGCCATCTATCAAAATATCTCCTTGTGTTACTTCGTATTTTGGATGTGCAAGTAATGTGTAAGCTAGTGTACTTTTTCCAGAACCATTTGGTCCCATGATGGCATGAACTTCTCCAGGACCTGTTTTTAGATTAACTCCTTTGAGAATTTCTTTTCCTTCTCTTTTAACGTGAAGATCTTTAATTTCTAATACTGCCATGATGCGATATATTCTCATCTCTATATAATGTCGACGAAATTTAGCTAATCCTAATCGTAGTTAATAATAATAAAATGAAAAGAGGGGGGGTGTATTATCTGGCCAGAGATGGTCTCAAAGTAATTTTGAGTTTGTAACTTGTTAGAATATCTTTACATCTATTTCTGATAGTGACTTCTGTGACTCCTGCAATAGTTGAGACGTCTCTTTGAAGTACACTTTGTCCAAGTAGGACTGATGACACATACAGATATGCTGCAGCAATTCCATTTGGAGCTTTTCCATCTGCAATACTGCTGTCTTTAGTTTTTTCTGCAATTTCCAAGGCTAGTCTTTCAACTCTTACCTCGGTTTGTGTCATGTTTGCTATCTTTGAGATGTATTTGTCCATAGTAACTACTGGGGCTGCTAATTGTCCCATTTCCATTACCATGGTTCTATAGTATCTAGAAGCAAGTTTTGTTTTTGATTTTACATCTTTTGGTGGACATATTCCTCTGCAAATTTCTTCTAATGATCTTACTACATCACATTGTTTGCATGCCATGTAAATTGTAGCAGCAGTAATACTAACTACTGATTTTCCCTTTACATCGATATGACCATCCAAGTTTCTGTATATCATAGAAGCTGTTTCTAACACATTTTTTGAAAGACCTAGACCGTCACATGTTTCGCCCATCTTGACTAAAACATTTGCCAGTCTTCTTTCTTTTGGTGATGAAACTCTAACTCTTTGTTGCCATTTTCTCAAATTATGCATTTGATTTGCAACGTCGTGGTTGATTCTTTTTCCACTAAAGTCTTTTGCACTAATTGAAATTTCTGTCGTGATTCCCAAGTCATGTTGAGAATATGTTGTTTGTCCTGTTGCTCTTGCTAACTTCATCTTGTCCTCTAGATTTGAACTAATATTTTCTGGACCATAATCTGCTATCTGATCATCGACTACAACGCCGCAACCAGAACAGATGATTTCACCGTTCTGCATGTCATTAACTACTGTTGATTGACATTCAGGACAGTTTTGTTTTTCTAGTATGTTCAATTTTTTCTTCTCCTAAATTTTTTCTTTGAATTGTCAGGAGAAAATTCTGCTGCGAAAACACTTGTGCCGACATATTTTTTGATATTGTTTGTTAATGGTGTAGCTGATGCAAACGGTCTCTTTACTGGACCAATCAGTTCCATTACTTTTGCAACTCTAGTACCTTTTTTGTCACAGAGTATTTGTCCCTCTTCTAATTCCTTAGATAGCTGAACGATAACCCTGCCACTACCGGCTAGGTGCATTATTTCGCCTACCTCCTGCAATTAAGAATTATAGTTATGGTATTCTTATCATAGACTTCTGTCAACTTTACTTTAGCTAAGAGCTAGATTTGATTTTATTTTGATTGCTTGGCTCTTTTTGCAACAAGCTTCTCTGAAATTTTGTTAAGAATTGTTGTCTTGGAGGATCCTTTTGGCAATACAATGTACCCTGACCTTACAAACGGTCTTTTAGGGAATCGTACTTTGTCATCTGATTCTGTAATTTCAAACCCTGCTAACTTTGTTGCATCCATTAATTCTTTTAATGAAGGATCAAAAACACATTTTTCTAAACCAACTCTACGGCCTTTAGACTTTTTTAAATTTTTATTAAAATAATCCAACCAGATTACGACATGTTCGTAATCTTTCATTTTATTCCTTTAGTAAAATTGCGTTAACTATTCCGTTTTGTCCTGGTTTTGAAATTACTCTGCATTTTCCTTCTTTTGTTTCAATGATTGCACCTTTTGTAATAATTCCTCTTCTTTTGTAATCATTGTTTGTTGCATTTTCTAAAACTTTTTCAATTTTTACTTTTTTAACTTTAGCATCACCTGATGCAAGATTAACAAAATCGATTGATTTCAAAGCTGTTTTGTTATTACTTCCTCTAGTTCTTCTAGTAACTGTAACTTGAGCTCCATTGATTGGTTCGTTTGGATATCTGTCAGTTTCATATTTTCTTCTAACTCTAAGTGGAACTCGTCTTCCTCCAGTTATCTTACTGGTTGCTAGATTTTCTACTGACTTTCTCATAGAAATTTGTCTTAATTACTCTAATTTATACAAAACGCAAAAAATTAGCCTTGGATAGAAAATACTAGTTTAGTTTTGAATAATCTCTGGTGTTGGGTTTTTTTGTCCCATACTAGCTGTTTTTCTAACTTTGGAAAACAATCTTGATTTTAGATCTTCTACATCTCCTTGAATTCCGAAATATTTTTGGAACTTTGTAGTAGTTGTATAAATTTTCAATCTTCCAACATTTTGATGACTGATAAAATCTAATTGTCTTAATTCTTTAAGGTGTGCATAAACTCCAGACCCTCTAGTTTCAACAAGTTGTTTTGATGAAATTGGTTGTTGATATGCAATGTATGATAGAGTTTTCAATGTTGCATTTGGTAAAACTGGTTTTGATGCATATCTTTTGACAGTTGAACTGTATTCTGGTTTTAATTGCATTACATACGAACCATCTGGTAATATTGTCACTTCAAGTGCTTTGAATGCTGACTTTGTCTTTTTCATAATTGAGTTTAGTATCTCTAAGGTCTTTGTTCTTGATTCTGTGCCTGATGCTCTAATCAAATCTTCTATTCTTAGTGGTCTTCCTGCTGAATATAGTGCTGATTCAACCCTTGCAGTTGACTCGTCGATATTTTCAATTCTTGCCATCTAATTTTGACTCCTTTGAGATGTCATCATTTTTTATTTCTTCTTTGGCTATTGTTATTTTAATATCATCTTCTACTTGTTCTAAATCCACCTTTTGGTCTCTTGCTAAAAATAGCGATGCAAAAAAGCATCGGATAGAATCTATTTGATCCAAATCTGCAATAATCTCTCTCAATAATCCAAAACCTGATTGGGATATTTTTTTCATAATCAAATCTTCATACTTTCCAATAATACTTTCAAGTGAAATAAAAATTTCATCAAAATCAGGAGCTACTAGTGGCTCAATCTCTGTTTTACCTCCTCTCCTTGATTGAGGATTTGCAATTGTCCCAATTAGATTTTGAAGTAACCCTAACAAATCATCTAATGAAACTGGATATGTTGATTCATGTCTGTATGGGATATCAATTAATTCAATATCTACATCTGTTCTTTGATGCATTGGTTTTTTCTCCATTGCTGCTTTTTGTAATGCAAAAATACTTTCTACTTTCATTCTGTAAATTAACGATGATGATAATGCTGCCATTCCTGCAACTTTGAGATCTTTTTTGCCTGTTTTTTCTAAAATTTTTATCAACATATCTAAAATTTGAATTAGATCAATTTCCCAAACATCTTTTTTGGCGACATCTTTTGGACTAAATAGAATATTCACTGGTTCTTGGGAAATACTATTGGGAGTTTGTGTTTCACTCACACGATCAATGGTCTTAGTATTCAATAATATCTAATGGCTCTATTTTTTTCTCACATCCAGTCAACTCTTATATTGTTAGGAGAAAAATCTTAACTATGAAATCTGCCCAGATCCCAAACCCTCATGAAGCACTTGTCATAACTGAATCTGAAAATCCAAAACCACAAGGAACCCAGGTTTTGCTTAAAGTGAAATCTGAAGGTGTATGCCATAGTGATTTACACTTGTGGGAAGGCGGATATGATCTTGGTGATGGTAAATTTTTGAAAGTTACTGATAGAGGTGTAAAATACCCTGTTACTCCTGGCCATGAAATTGTTGGAACTGTTGAAGAAATTGGAGAAAACGTGTCTGATGTTTCTGTAGGTGATGATGTTTTGGTTTATCCTTGGATCGGTTGTGGTGAATGTCCTGCATGTAAAGTTGGAAATGAAAATCTATGTGATACTCCAAAATCAATGGGTCTTTTTCAAAATGGCGGTTATTCTGATTATACCTTAATTCCTAATTCTAAATATTTAGCAAAACTTGATGGTGTGGATCCTGACGCTGCAACTTCACTTGCATGTTCTGGATTAACAGCCTATACTGCAATTAAAAAAGCAAATCAAAATTCTCCAGAGTTTATTGTAATTGTTGGAGCTGGTGGATTGGGACTAATGGGTGTTCAAATTGCTAGTGCAATTACTGATGCAAAAATCATTTGTATAGATCTGGATGATGAAAAACTAAAAACTGCAAAAGAGATGGGTGCTCATTTTACTGTAAATTCAAAAGATCCTGAAACTGTACAAAAAATACTTTCATTATGTAATGATAAAGGTGCAGATAGTGTAGTTGACTTTGTAAATGCCCCACCAACAGTAAAAACTGGTTTAGCAGTATTACGAAAAAGAGGTAATCTTGTACTTGTTGGACTCTTTGGTGGTTCTTTAGAATTATCCCTTGTCACTATTCCACTAAAATCTATAATCATTCAAGGTGCATACACTGGAAATTATAATGATATGGTGGAACTATTAGATCTTGCAAGAAAAGGAACTATCAATCCTGTAATTTCTAAACGATATACTCTTGATGAGGCAAATACTGCATTAGAAGATCTTAAAGCTCGAAAGATAATTGGTCGTGCTGTAATTAATCCATAATTTATTTAGACTACAAAATTTTATAACTAAAAAAATAATCAGTTCTTATAATTGCCATCTAAAATTAATTCTGAAATTGCATTAACACATCTTAAAAATAAACAATATTTGTCTGCACATAACATGTTTCTCAATCAGGCAGAATCTATAAAAAAAATAGACTATATCAAATCTGCATTACTGTATGTTCTAGCTGCTGAATGTAAAACTCGACATGGGAAAGATTCTGAAACTGAAATTAATGAGGCAGGAAATTTATTTTTAGAGTATTCAAAAAAAGATTCGAAAAATCTTAGAGGTGCATTGTTATGTGCGTCAAAATGTTTTTTGAGATTAGGTGAATTTGATAAAGCTCGTGAAACATATCAAAAGTCAAGATCAATTATTTCTTCAGACATTCAAGTAACAAGACCTGTTGTAATTATTGATGACAGTGATGCAATTGGAATAAAATTAAAAACATATGTTGAAAAATTAGGTTATTCTGAAATTCAACTATTTACAAATGGAAAAAATGCTGTTAAAGGGTGCAAGAAATTATTTTCTGAAAACCAATCTCCTGTGGTTTTACTTGATATGGGATTACCTGATTTAGAAGGTGATGAGGTTGCAAAAAAATTACTTAAAGAAAAACCTGGTTTACAAATTGTAGTAATTACTGCTGATGAAAAAACAACTCAACGTGTACACAAAATAATCAGTTCTGGCGTTTCAGCATTTATTCAAAAACCATTTACTTTAGATGAAGTAACAAAAGCAATTAGCGTTGCTGAATCTGAATATTCTTTGTTAGAAGAATAATTTTTTAATTATAATAACAATAACGACATGTTTAGAACATTTGTGTCTCTGATATCTATTTCATTGATTCTATAATCAATTAATTCATCAGAAAATTTCTCAACGATTTTTTGGGATGTGTTTACTTTGTTTGATTCAACTTGAAGTATTACTAACATATTCCATTCTCCTTCCATGTTTGCTACAAGCAAATAGTTGTCTAGTTTGGTGATGAAATCTTTGATAGAATCTTTGACTGCTTCTAGTGATTTTGATGGTTTTAATTTCATCATTACTGCTTGGTATTCATTAATTCCTGATACATCTGTTAGAACTGCTTTGTATCCTTTGATGATTCCACTTTTTTCTAGACGCTCTATTCTTTTTCTAATTGTTCTATCTGATACATCATGGCCTGATTTTTTTAATTCTGATGCAATTTCTTTTGATGGTGTTCTTGCATTTTCATTGAGAATTTCAATAATCTTTTGATCTACTTTATCTAGATTTGACCATGCATCATCACTCATATACGACAAAAGTTCTAATGCCTTTTGAATTTTTGGTTTTATTTTTTAAAACATTGAATATTTTGTGTATTTATCTATCCTGAATCCAACCTTTCTCAAAAATTTCCTGATCTTCTTTTTCCCCCACTTCTGTTGCAAATCTCCAAATTGATGTTGCATCTGTATCCATTTTTTCTTTGATCCGAAGTAACGTCTCAATTTCTGAATCCAAATTCTCATCTGCAGTTTTGTGTTCTTTGCAAAATTTACATTTCTCATCTAATGTGATTGGATCTGATTCGATTAATGGATAAGTCATACATGCAAGTGGTCTTTCTTTGTAAATACTACATGGATGTCCTCCGTGTGGTGATTTGTTTCCACTTTTTGTATCTAAGAATGGACATGTGTTTCCATTTTTTTCAATTCCCATCATTTGATATGCTAAAACCTTTGATGGTGAAGTAGCATCTTCATTTGAAATTCCAATTCTTGGTATTATGTTAATTTTTATTTTTTTATTTTTTGCAATGTCTTCTAATCTTTGTTTTTCTTCAGGAAGTATTAAAACTCCAATTTTCCCAAATTTTTTACTAGGATAATATTCTCTTTCAATACAACATTGAGAACATTCATCTACACATTGAAATTCCACAAAACCTCTCCTTGTTTGTTATAGATAAAATCTATTTTTTCTGATTTTTGTCACAACAATAACCCTACCAGTTATATGCTCATTATGATAATTACACACATGGGTAAGCGCCAAGTAAAAAATGAAAGTGCACTAAAAGAAATTCGTCTTCCTGAAGAAGGTGAACTTTTTGGACGTGTATTAAAAATGATGGGTGGTGAAAATGTCATGATAAAATGTGCTGACAATATTACTCGTAGAGGCAGAATCCGAGGAAAATTAAAACGAAGAGTTTGGATTAGAGATAACGATATTGTGATTATTGCTCCTTGGGACTTTAAAGAAAATGAACGTGGGGATATTGTTTGGAGATTTACACTTCCACAAGTACAATGGCTAAAGGATAATGACCACATCGCTAAAGACTTCTAGTCTTTGCTAAACATCCTTTTGATAACTTAGTTAATATAGTGAACAAGTTTTGCAAAATTAACATGGAACAAGGTACCGTAAAATGGTTCAATAGAACCAAAGGCTTTGGCTTTGTAGAGCGAGAAGGTGGAGACGATCTGTTTGTTCATAAATCAGATGTTGACGGATTCATCAACGAAGGCGACAAAGTCGAGTTTGAGATCGGTGAAGGTCAAAAAGGCCCAGCTGCTCAAAAAGTAAAAAAAATAGAATAGACAATGAATTTTTAATTTAAGATTTCATCTTTGTTTTCTTAAACTAGTCTTTCTTTTTATTATTTTTAAAATCATTTTTTAGATTATAGAAAAAACTGTGGTCCCGCGGGACGGAATTGAACCATCGACAACCCGGTTTCTGTATGCCTGATGGGCTGTTATTTGATTAGCCATCTAAAGCCAACAACTACAGCCAGGAGCTCTACCAGGCTGAGCTACCACGGGACAAAAAAACAAAGTTTTCTACTATTAAAAAACTATCGAAGCCACATTCCGATCTTTGGAAATTCAAAATAGGCATAAATAATCATAAAAATTGAATACCGCAGTGTCTAATTTAGAACTCTCTTATTCTGGTTATGTCTGTACACCTTATCTACATTCACACGAATCTATCTCCATTAAAGAAAAATGGATGAAATCAAGAAATATTGAAAAATTATTTTTTGTAACTGGGACATTTTCTTCTGAAAGTAAACCGTATTTTACTGATGCAACTAATCATTACCTTTTAGCCAAATTCAAAGACAGTGCTAAGATTTCTGATGATTTTAAAACACACAATCAAGAAAAAACCTCTTTTATGTTCAGTATTAGAGATGATTTGTTCTCAAGGGAGGTTAAAGGAGATACAAATTTCATATCTGTCTATTATTTAGAATATGGTGAAGATGGTGAAGATGGTGATGATCACCAAGAAATTGCAAATCTTTTACTAAAACGAAATAAAATTGATACTTCTGGTTTGGGATTTCTAACTACATTTTGTTTAACATCTCCAAAATTCACATTTCCATATTCTGACAATATTATGGTACTCGAGGTGGCAAGTGAAAAAAGTCATCAAAGCATGAAAAAATATTGTGATCAAACTAGAAGAGATGTTAACCGAAAAGGACTCACAATGACAAATTTGATGAGTCTATCAATTCTTGAACAATTAAAGTAGAAAGTTTTAATATTCGACAAAAAACTGATTTGCATGAGTAAGCCTTCTGACCTTGGTTCTTTGAAAATTGGATCTTACATTTTGTTACCTCACACTGATCAACCAAGTGGCGAGCCATGTCAAATTAAGGAATATGATACATCAAAACCTGGAAAACACGGATCTGCAAAAGCAAGAATTGTGGGTGAAGGTATCTTTGATGGACAAAAAAGACCTCATGTAGGTCCTGTCAGTATGCAAATTCACGTACCTATGATCAACAAAAAAGTAGGTCAAATCATCTCAATTAATGGTGACGTTGTCCAGGTAATGGACTCTGAAACTTTTGAAACACTTGACGTAGCTTTGATTGATGATGAAGTTAAAGGAAAATTGGAAAATGGCCAAAATGTAGAATATTGGGTCGTTATGGATAAAACTAAAATCATGCGCATTAAGAGCTAGTGCGGATGCTGATGATTATCGGAAAAGCCGTCTGATTTTATGATGACGATTATGAGTATTGAAGCGTCCTTTTTGAATAAATTTACTTTATTGAATAAAATATTTTTTAGAAAATGAAACTAGCTTCTCTTTTTTCAGGTGGAAAAGATAGTATGTATGCGATTTATCTTGCACAAAAACAAGGTCATCAAGTAGACTGCCTTCTTAGTGTTTTTGCAAATTCTGATGAAAGCCATTTACTACATCATCCAAACTTACAATGGACAAAATTACAATCCGAATCAATGAATATTCCTCAATTAACTATTCAATCTATTTCTGATAACACTGATGATGAATTGATTATATTGGAAAGTTTACTAAAAACTGCAAAAGAAAAATTTCACATTGAAGGATTGGTTCATGGTGGAATTAAAAGTAAATTTCAAAAAGAAAAATTTGAATCACTTTGTTTAAAATTAGATTTGATTGCAATTACTCCTTTGTGGGATAGCGAACCTGAAAAATATATGGATGATTTAGTTGATTCTAATTTTGATTTTATAATGACTACTGTATCTTCTGATGGGTTAGATGATAAATGGTTGGGAAAATCTATTTCAAAATCTGATGTTAACACTTTGAAAAATTTGTCAAAAAAGTTTGGATTTAATTTGAATTTTGAAGGTGGTGAAGCTGAAACATTTGTAATTGATTGTCCCTTGTTTTCAAATTCGATCAAAATTATTCAGTCTGAAAAAAAATGGGATGGTTATAGAGGAAGGTTTGAAATAGTGGATGCTGGGTTAAATTACAATGCTTGATGGATTAAAGTCTAGTCTGAGTGATGCAATCAAAAAAATTGTAAAATCTTCAGGCATAGATGAAGAACTTATCAAAGAACTTTCAAAAGATGTCCAGAGAGCTTTACTACAATCAGACGTAAATGTACGCCTAGTTCTTGAGATTACAAAACATTTGGAAGAACGGGCATTAAATGAAACTCCTCCTCCTGGACTTTCAAGAAAAGACCATATTGTAAAAATTCTATATGATGAACTTTCAAAATTACTTGGAAACGAATCTGATTTTGATTTTAAAGCCGGAAAACAAAATAAAATTATTTTACTTGGAATTCAAGGTAGTGGAAAAACTACTGTTGCATCAAAACTTGCAAAATTTTTAACAAAACAAGGATACAAAGTTGGAGTTGTAGGTGCTGATACTTATCGACCTGGCGCCCTTGTTCAACTTCGAACTATGTGTGAAAAATCAAATGTTGAAGTATATGGTGAAGAAAATAATAAAGATTCTCCAAATATTGTAAAAAATGGATTAAAACATTTTGAAGGTCAACCATTAGATGTCATTTTAATTGATACTGCTGGCCGTCATAAAGAAGAACAAGATTTACTTGAAGAAATGGAGCGAATTAACAAAGTTGCAGATCCTGATTTAGCATTACTTGTAATTGATGGAACCATTGGACAACAATGTTTCAACCAAGCAGAAGCATTTCATAAGACAATTCCTGTAGGTGGTGTTATTATTACAAAATTAGATAGTTCTGCAAAGGGTGGTGGTGCACTTGCCGCATCAGCTGCCACTGGTGCACAAATTATGTACATTGGAACTGGTGAACGAATTGATGATTTAGAAAAATTCTCACCTACTAGATTTGTTGGAAGACTCCTTGGCATGGGTGATATTCAGGCCGTTTTGGATTTAGCAAAACGATTAGAAAATGAAGGTGATGATGTTCGAATGAAAAGAATTTCTAGTGGAAAAATGAACATGGAAGATTTCCTTTCTCAATTAGAAGATATGAGTAAAATGGGTTCATTGCAGGGATTACTTGATAGTATGCCTGGTCTTTCAGGTATGGTAAAAGGTGATCAAGTAGAACAAATGGAAGGACGAGTTTCAAAATGGAGATACATAATTCAAAGCATGACCAAGGGAGAAAAAGCAGATCCTGATAATTTACTAAACTCATCACGCATCAAAAGAATTGCTAGGGGTTCTGGTTGGCCTGAAGGTGAAGTTAAAGAATTACTCAAAAATTATAAAAATTCTAAGAATATGATGAAGGCCTCAAAGGGACGTCAAATGCAAGGTACTTTGAGAAAAATGGGATTAGGATAATTCAACATCCTATACCTAACATGTCTGAATACCAAAAAATCTCTCCTATAGCAAATCAAATATTAAAAAAATATGAGTTATGTGATAATTGTTTAGGGCGTTTATTTTCAAAACAATTACGATTATCTTCAAACAAACTTTTAGGAAAAAAATTAAGAAAAAATCAAAAACAAAAACAAAAGTGTCATGTGTGTAAAAATATTTTTGATAATTTAGATTATTTTTTAAAAATGATGATTGATGTATCCTCAAACTATTCTTTTGATTCTTTTAGTATCGGAACCACACTCAAACCATCCATTATTGATAGAGATGATAATATTCGCTCAAAATTTAAATTAAAAGGAATTGATGGAATTAAAACTGATATAACTAAAGAATTGGGAAAATTGTTTTCCAAAAAAACAAAGCATCATGTATCTAATCAAAATCCTGAGGTTTCTTTCACTGTAAACTTGAAAGACGAATCTTGTATTATTCGCTCAAAACTCATTATTCTTTCTGGACGATACATCAAAACTTTGAGAGATATCCCTCAGAGACAAAAATCATGTGATAATTGTTCGGGAAAGGGATGCAGAATTTGTGATTTTCATGGCATCTCAAAATTTGATAGTGTTGAGGGTGTGATTTCTCGTTATATTTTTGAAAAATTGGGTGGTACTACTGCAAAATTTACTTGGATTGGAGGTGAGGATAAATCCAGTTTAGTTTTGGGTTCTGGACGACCATTTTTTGTAAAACTTCAAAATCCTAATAAACGAAATTTTAGAAAAACCACAAAAATACTTGATTCACTAAAAATTTTTGAATTAAAAATAGTAAACGAGTCTCCAAAAAAACCTATCAAGTTCATATCTTCAATTAAAATCAAGATTACCTCTAAATCTAATATAGATACAAAATTGTTAAAAAATTTGAAAATTCTTCAAAACAATCATGTTATTGTTTCTGAACCTTCAGGAAAGCGTTCTGAAAAGAAAATTTCTTCATTATCATATAAAAAAACGTCTGATAACTCCTTTTTCTTACACCTCAAAGCTGAGGGGGGCCTTCCAATCAAGAGATTTGTGAGTGGTGATGATATTTCGCCAAATATTTCTCAAATTCTCTGTGTGCCGTGTATTTGTCATGAATTTGATTTTCTTGATATTGAAGTGGAATGATAACAATTAACTAGCGCGAAATATCGTAAATCTATATGCCAATAAGAAAAAAAGGTAAACACCAAAGACGTGCTGATCAAAGTGCCAAAAGACTTAGAGTAAAAAAAGCAAAAGGCGGAAAACCTCGTTCATAATCTAATCAACCTTTTTACATTCAAAATCAACGAGAAGCAATATTGGATCCACTAGTACGTTTTAGAGATGCACATTCAAAAGGAATTATCCCTGATGATGTTTTTGATCTTACTGTAAAGCGTTTTCCAATCATTGTTGAGGGAATTAATCGAATTGAAAAAGCATCGGGAATTCAGTATCCTGTCGCATATGTGGAGCCATCACTTGTTATTTCTTCTCCTAGCCCTAATTCTTATGAATATGGGATTTTGTTTGCAAGAACCCTTCCTGTCTTGTTTGATGATCAATTTCAAGTTGTAATTCAGATTTCTGCACCTTTGGTTGCATATGGGTTAAAGGGCACAATACATGCAATTTTGGCACATGAATTTTTACATTTTTTAGAATTAATTCGTAAAATCTCAAAAATGGATTTACTATCTGATGAAATATCTGGGAATTTATTTGAAAATGTTTACAGTGATGAAACTAGATTGTTTGAACCTCGAGTAGTCTTTAAAGACAGAACTCTACTAAATCATATAACAAAACGATTTCCAGCTGGATTTCGTGATTATAAACTAGAAGATAAAGTGGCAAAATTTTGGAGTGGCAAAAACCTTCCAACATCAAACATATCTTTAGATTCAAACACTGTGAAACTATCTGCTGAATCTATTTCTAAAATTAAAATTTCACCTACTTTTATTTCAAAAATTGATCAGTTACAAGAAAAGAGTCTTAAAATTCGTAAAAAGAAATTATACTGATTTGAAATAATTTTTAAAATAAAATTTTTCTATTGTTTGAATTCTGTTAATCCACATTTTCCACATGTGTGTCTATCTTTGTGTTCTGACATGTATGTTCCTTTACCACATCTTGAACATATTTTTTTAATTCTTGTTATTTTATCTCCATCTACTTTGAAATATTGGTAAACATTTGGACTAGATCCTTTTTTACCTTTTTTCTCTACTGCCATTATTCAGATTTCTCCTCTTTGGCTTCTTCAGCTGGTGCATCATCTGCTTTTACTTCTGTCTCTTTGGCTTCTTCAGCTGGTGCATCATCTGCTTTTACTTCTGCCTCTTTGGCTTCTTCAGCTTCTTTTGCTGCAGATTCTGCTTCGGCAAGTTTTGCTTTAGTTTTTTCTAATCTTGAGAAAATTGTTGGATTGACATGTTTTTTTGCCAATCCTTCATCATCATAAACAAAGAATGTACCTGTAACTAGTGGTTTTCCAACATGAGTTTTTAGTCTCATTGGAATTACGACTTTACCATCTAACTTGAATTCTTTAGTAACCATATCTACCGCTTCCATTTTTTTGAGTTTTCCGCCCAAACCTGCAAAATTACATGTTAACTCTCTTCTTGATAAGAATGCGTTATCCAAATCTGTAATTGTTTCAATAATAGACATGTATCCCAAATCCTTTGTATATTTCATATAAACCTTGATTGGAAATGGATAAGAAATTTAAGAAATTACTAGACAATATTGCTATGGAACGATACATGCTTCATTTTAAAAATAATGGATATGCTCCCAAAGATTCACGTGAATTGATCCATAAGGCTCGAAATCTTGCATCTGATGTTGATGCATCAGTAAGAGTTGTAAGAATTGCCCGAAAATTTGTAGAGTTTGATGTGGGAGTTAAAAAAGAAGACCTTGATGTTCTTGTTGAAACATTATCCCCTATTGGTTCTATTGATAATATTCGACATGTATTTGAAGAAGAAATTGAAAAAGAGAAAGGAATTACTGATGGGATTTATTATTTTAACAATGAACGATTCTGGGAATGTCATGAATCCTTTGAAGGTGTTTGGAAACAATGCTATGGACGAGAAAAAGAAATTCTTCAAGGTATAATTTTATTTGCTGTAGCATTTGCTCATGCTCAAGAAGATGATCTTAGAATTGGAATTGGAATGCTTAAGCGAGTCTTAGAAAAATTAGGTACATCTCCTTCAGAGTATCATTCAATTGATATTGATAGATTAAGAATTAAAGCAACTGAAATGCAAAAATCACAACAATTAGTTAACTTTGAGATTTAATTAATTCTAGAGATTTAGAAACTACTTCTGCTCCTTGTAATAATCCTATACTTCCCTTTTTTGCTTGTTCTTCAGTCATTCTTGTAGTTCCATCATTTTTGATAAAGTCTCCCGATACTACAACTGGAACTGGATCATCACTATGTCCTTTGTTGATACATGGTGTAGAATGATCAGCTGAAATTATTATTGCAACTTTACTTGAATCTATATTTTCAACTAAAGTTTTGAAAAACCTTTGATCAATTTCTTCAATGTTTTTCATTTTACCTATGGCATCTCCATCGTGACCAAATTCATCTGGACCTTTAAGGTGGACGTATATGGAATTTTGTGTCTCCATTGCTTTAGCTGCTACTTTTGCTTTTTCTTCATAGTCTGTTAATCCACCAGCTTCAAATGCTTTCATTTCTAATACATCTGAAATTCCAAGTTCTACTGGCATATCAACAATACATGAAAACTTCATTCCGTATTTTTCATTAATTGGAATTACCTCTGGGAATTTGTTTCCTGCATCTCTGAGTAGAATACAACTAAGTAATTTTTTATCTTGTTCTCCTCTTTTTTCATTAATTTTACTTTCTTTTAAAATCTGAATTGACTGTTCATTGAATTCATTAACTAAATTGGCTGTGAATTTTGCATCTTCTATATCTTCTAATGGTAAACATTTTTCTATTTTCAAATAATCCCCAACAGCTTTTGCAACACCCATTCCGCCAATGTTGCTGTAAGCTGGGTCTGTATTGGTAATTTTTGATGATAATTTCTGTGAATTTGTTCTAATTCTTACAGTAACCCTATGTCCAATTGTTGGTGATACCATCACTGTTGTATCTGGATTTGAAAATTTTATTTTTTCTTCAATTTCTTTTGCAACACCGTCTGCATCTTCTTTTTCGATATGTCTGCCTGCTCTTCTATCAATAATCACTCCGTCTTTGTTTAATGTTGAAAAATTACCTCTTAATGCCAAATCTCCATCTTTAAAATCAATACCAACTCCTATTGCTTCAATCACTCCTCTACCTGCATAATCTGCATGATTGAATTTGTATCCTAACATGTTAAAGACTGCAATATCTGATTCAGGAGCTATTCCTTTTCCAACTGAAATTACTTCTCCAATTGAACCATTACTTGCGATTTTATCTAAAACCGGAGTGTTTGCTGCCTCTAATGGTGTTTTTCCATCTAAATCTGGATGCGGTAAATCCCCTACACCATCTAAAAGAACGTAAATCATATGAACGTCAGAATTATCCATACTATCTCCTAATTATCAAAGACCTTTTGCTCTGTTTTAAATCTTGCAGCAAATATTGCGATCAAATTTTTTATCTTGTTTTCTATCTTTTTTTAAAATTAATTTTTCATGAAAATAATAATTTCTTAATTTTAGAAAAATTTTTAAAACTTTTTTTAATTTTGATTTTTTTAGATCTCAGTAAACGTTTTAACACACGCTGAACTTCAAATTACCATTATGGGGGAAATACGCAAAGATTATGTTTCTGAGCATTTTATGATTATCTCCAAAAAAACTGATAAAGTAATTGATCCAAAAAAATCACCGTTTGCACCTGGAAATGAATCTATGACAAATCCTTCTGTCTTATCTCTTGTTGCAAAAGATGGAATGCTTCAACGTCTTCAAGACGATGATGGTGAGTATGTGAAAAATTGGTCCATTAGAGTTTTTGAAAGTAAAAATCCTATTGTATCTGTAGATGCTGATAACACATACAGTGACCGTCCTTTTTACAGTGAACCAGCATATGGTTATCACTATGTAGTTGTTGCATCCCCAAATACTAAATCTACTTTTGCAACAATTGACACTGAACAATGGTCAAATGTCCTAGTTGTTGTTCAAGACAGATTACGTTGGCTCTATACTCAAAAAGGAGTAACATATGTTTCAATTTATGCTGATCATGGTGAATTATCTGGAAATGTTAATCCTCACCCTCATCTGAATTTACTTACTTTTTCTGCAATACCTCCTATTATTGAAGAAGAGGCAGAAGCTTCTCATAAAATTCTAAATGAAAAAGGTGTATGTCACATGTGTCAAACCCTTAATGAGGAACTTGGAGGTAAGAGACAAGTTCTTCAAACTGAAGGTTTTGTTGCATTTTGTCCTTGGGCACCTTCACATCCGTACGAATTTTGGATTGCTCCAAAAAAACACACAACTAGTTTTTCAAAAATCAGTCAAAAAGAAATCAATGACCTGTCTTTAATTCTAAGATCAACGTTGGGTGGATTATCTAAAGTAATCAAAAATGTCTCATTTAGTTTTGTGTTTCATCTTTCTCCTGAAAAGAAAAACAGTAGACAGATTCATTGGCACATTGAAGTTTACCCAATAACTAAGCCTTGGTCTGGTTTAGAAAGAGGATATGGTGTCTTCTTAAATGATATCTCCCCTGAGCAAGCCGCAGAGAAACTAGGTGCTGCTTGTAGAAAAGAATTAGCCAATCTTGTTGGAATCGTTTGATTTTTTGAATGGTTTATTTATCATCTAAAACCTGTTAAACTATGTTTAAAATTAAAATGCCGATTGAAAATTGGCTTGCAATAACTAGTCTTGTTTTTTTTGTAATGTTTGTAGGTCAAATAATTTCTCTAGAATATTTATTGATTGGTGCTCAACATCCTGAACTTTATACTCAGAACTTTATTGATTCTAAACTATTCATGTTTTATTCCATTGGTGTTGGCCCTGCTGGAATTTTAGCTGGTGTTTCTTTTATAATGACAAAAAATTACGGTTCAAGATCTACTGGTATGATAATTATTGCAGGTGGTGTGATTTTGTTGGCAGGAATGTTGGGCTCTTATTTCATATCTGATTCAATAAACGATGATTATGTTACTGATTATCTTCAGTTAACTCCTGTGTTGTTTATTATTCTCTCTTTTCCTATAATTGCTGTTGGGGCTTATTTGATGAGACTCAGACAAGTACGTCCTAAAAAAGAATATTTCTAATTGTGATCAAATCTTAATTCATTTGCTGTATGTTTGAATCCTAATTTTTCATAAAATCCCTTTACATCATCTGTACAATCAAGGATTGTTTTGTAACAGCCTCGATTTTTTGCTAATTCCAAAAGATACTTCATAATTTTTTCACCTATTTTTTGACCTTGAAATTTTTCATTAACTACGACATCCTCGATATGGCCTACTAATCCCCCTTCATGGATGAATTTTGATTCAATTAGTAATGTTGTTGCTCCAATTATTTTTCCTTCTACTTCTGCAACTGCTATAATGTGATCTGGATTTGAATCTATTTTCTTAAAAATTTCTTTTGCCTTATTTTTATCAATATTACTTGCTAATCTTAATGAATCAAGTGTGGTGAGAAATCCATTTTCTAAATCTTCTATCTTTAATTCTCTAATTGTTATTTCATTCATTTTAACTTTCTAGTTTTATTTGGTTTTTGAACATATTCATCACATGCTATTTTATATGATTCTTTATTCCCAATATCCATAAATCCTTTTTTACTGATGAAACTATTTACTAATTTCTTTTGCTTCATTGCTTTTTTGATTACATCATCCATTCCATATGGTTTGTTTTTTGGAATGTAACTCATTACTTTAGGCTCCATAACGTAACAACCCATGTTTATGTTAGCTTTAATTTCTGGTTTTTCATTCCAACTGGTTACTTTTCCACTAGGTGTTGTCTCAATAGCGCCGTATTCTAAATTAGTTTTGTATTCATACAAACTCATTGTCACAAATGATTTTTTCTTGTTATGTTGTTTTATCATATTTCTAAGACTAAAATCAAAAATGGAATCCCCATATACACAAACAAAAGTATCGTCAATGAATTCTTCAGCAGTTTTTAATTGACCTGCAGTAGCAAGTGGTTTATTTGAAATTGCATATTCTATGTTTACTCCAAATTTCTCTCCATCTTTAAAATAATCTTCAATATTTTTTCGTAAATAACTTACACATAACACAATTGACTTTACACCGTTGTTTCTTGTCCAATCAATTATGTGCTCTAAAATTGGTTTTTCACCTAATGTGAGCATGGGTTTTGGAGTTGTTTTTGTCAATGGTAGCAATCTTGTACCTAATCCTCCTGCCAAAATCACTGCTTTCATAGTCATTATTTGGTATGTGAGTATTTATGTTCGAGGATGAATTTTGATTAGATAATTTTTGAAATTTTACTCAGAACATTTTCAGGATTATTTCCAAATACAATAATCATTGGTTCTTTTCCAAAATCTCCTTTATGAAAAATAATATCTGGTATTTTTTTTGAATTTTTTATTGCAGTTTTAATTCCCCATGCGACAGTTGAATCTTTTAATTTGATATTTTCTGGTTCTTTTGTTCTATCATATTCAGACAAAATTAATTTTGATTTTGTGATTTTTGAAATTATCTTTGTTTGGTATTTTAAATTAATTGCAGAACGAATGTGCGGTGATTTTTTATTCATAATTAGTAATGCTGTTGCAACGTGCTTTGATCCTCCATATTCTAATTTACCTGCAACTAAAACTTGTTTTCCAGCTTTGATTATCCTGCCTGATATGCCTAAAATATCTTTTGTAGTTTTTGATTTTTCTTTAGAATACACAAAATTTGTTTGACATTCTGGAATCGTTTTGTAAATATTTTTAATTTCTGTAAATTTGTTTATTGCATTTGTTAATTCTATGTTGATGGAATCTTGTTTTTGAATATTTGTGATTGTATTTCCTTTACCTCTTTTTTTAGCATTTTTTATTGAATCAAATGTGGATTGTTTTGCAAATTTGAGTGATTGTTTTAAATTTCTATTTTTTACTAGTGAAAAAAGTAATGATGCTGAATAAATATCTCCACTACCGTGATTAATTTTAGATATTTTTTTATCTGAAATGTAATAACTTTGATTTTTTTCAAGAACCAAATCTATTATTTCATTGTTTTTTGATTTAACTCCTGTAATTACGACATTTTTTGAGCCCATTTCCTGAATTTTTTTAGCCATTTTTTTATTTGAAATCTTTGTTTTTGTGTTAGACAAAATTTTGGCTTCATATTCATTTGGTGTAATTACTGTGGCTATTGGAATGATGAATTTCTGAAAGTCTTTGATAGATGATTTTTCTAATAGTGTTCCTCCTGTAGTTGATTTGATTACTGGATCAACTATTATTGGAATTTTTAATTTTTTTAATTGATTGTGAATAACTTTGATAATTTTTGAATTATAAACCATGCCTATTTTTATTCCATCTATTTTAAAATCTGAAAATACAGATTGTAATTGATCTTTTAAAATTTCTTCAGAAACTGGTTCTACCATTCCAAAATTTTTAGTATTTTGTGCTGTGATACCTGTAATTACTGTTAACCCGTACACATTAAATTTTGAAAATGATTTTATATCACTTTGAATTCCTGCACCTGATGACGGATCAGATCCTCCTATTGATAATAAATTCATATTTTTTGTCTATTTCTAACCCTAATCTATTTTTCTTTTAATTATTTTTTAACGGTGTCTGTAATAGGAATTTTATACTTTGTTGATTTTTATTATTTAATGTCAAAACTTCCTCTAGTTGATGATTCATTTTCTAAAAAATTAAACTGCACTAATTGCTTACTTCCTATGCAATATCAATCAAAAAAAGATGAAAAATTCTTTTGGCAATGTTTCAAATGTGGCAAACAAATTATTGTCTCCTCTAAAAATTTTAATGATGTTGAAGAACATTGGAGTCCTCCAAGATAGATACTTTGTCTGAAATTAATTCTTTAAAATTAGAAAATCAGAAATTACGAAATTATATTTTATTAATTTTTTCTGAAATAGAATTTTCAAAAAGAATTGCTGAAATAAAACAAAATTTTCAAGACTCTCCTGATTCTCAACGAATAATCGTGCCTATATTGGACCGATTATCAAAAATAAAATCTGAAAAACTTGATTTAGAAAAAGAATTGAACTTGAATCAAAATGATAATTTATGATGCTTGACTAACGCATTCAAAAGAACAGAATTCATCTTTCATACTTTGAAACTCTCGTCCACAATGCATACATTCCCTTGCTGTTCTCACGAAGATAGTATTTCATTATTACATATAAGATCGATCAAATCTCTTAATATAGAAAGAAAAATTGTGTGAGCGATCAATAATTTTTGTAATTTTCACGATTGTTTAAATCAGGTAAAGCCTAGATTTTGTTATGGCAACCCAAATGACTTCTGCACGACGTGGTGTGGCAACTGATGAAATGAAACAAGTTGCAAAAGATGAGGATGTGTCAATTGATTGGCTTATCTCTAAAGTTGCACGTGGGTCTATAATTATTCCAAGTAATAACGTTAGACCTCAAAAAATTCACAATGTTGGAATTGGTAAAGGTCTTAAAACTAAAGTGAATGTAAACATTGGAACTTCTACTCTTAATGTAAACTTGGATGAAGAAATCCAAAAAGCCAAAGTTGCAATAAAATATCATGCTGATACTATTATGGATCTTAGTGATGGTGGTGATGTAAAACATATTCGTAGAACTCTGATGGAAACTGCCCCTATTACATTTGGCACTGTTCCAATTTATGAGGCTTACAACTATGGTGTTGAGGTTCACAAAAATCCTTTGAATCTAACTGAAGATGATTTTTTAAAAGCATTTGAAAATAATGTAAAAGATGGAGTTGATTATACTACAATTCATTGTGGAATTACTAAAGATATTGCAAAACGAATTCTTAAAGTTCAAAGATATGGTGGTGTTGTTAGTAAAGGTGGAACTCTTACTGCTGCCTGGATGCTAAAACATGATAAAGAAAACCCATACTTGACTCATTATGATTATTTAATTGAACTTGCAAAAAAATATGATATTACATTTAGCCTCGGTGATGCTCTTAGACCTGGCTCAATTTTAGATTCTCATGATGAATTACAGGTTCAAGAAATGATCAATATTTCTCAATTAACTAAACGTGCACATGAACAAGATATCCAAGTAATGGTTGAAGGTCCTGGACATGTCCCATTAAATGAAGTTGCAGCAAATGTTAGATTGGCAAAATCACTAATTGGTGATGTTCCATATTATGTTCTAGGCCCACTTGTAACTGATGTTGCATCTGGTCATGATCATATTGCAAGTGCAATTGGTGCTGCAGTTTCTGCAAGTGAAGGTGTTGATCTTTTATGTTATCTTACTCCCTCTGAACATTTGGCATTACCTAATGCTGATGAGGTAAAAGCAGGACTCATTGCATATAGAATTGCAGCTCATGCTGGTGATCTTGTAAAAATTAGAGAAAAGGCAATAAAATGGGATATGGAAATGACTGAAGCTCGACGTACTTTGGATTGGGAGAAACAACTTGCATTATCTATTGATCCTGAAGAGGCAGCAAAAATACATAGTAGAACCGGTCAACATCCTGGAAATAATGTTCCTTGTACTATGTGTGGTGGTGCATGTGTATACATGATGTTGCCACAACAAAAAAAATACGATAAGGAAAACGAAAATTTACAACAAATTGAATAATACTTTTTCTAAACTGGGAACTGTTTCATAGTTTTCTAACTCTTTAATGCCAATCCATTTGAATTCAGAATTTTCCCAATTAAGTTTAATTTCTTGATTGTTTGCTTCAAACAAAAATGGAAATACTTCCCATTCATGGTTTTCATATTGTGGGGAATTAATTCTCATTTCTTGAGCTGATTTGATTAGTGTAATTTTATCTTCAGTAATTCCTACTTCTTCAAAAATTTCAACTTTGGCTCTTCGAAGGGGAGTTTCATTACTTTCTATAATTCCACTAATACCTGCCCACAAACCTTTCATGGATTTTACTTTTTCACTTCGTTTTAAAATTAATAATTTTTCGTTGTCTTTAATGAATGATGTAACAATTTTTGTTGAACGCATATCCGTTATTTTTCAACGGCTTTTACCATTTTTGCTAATTTTTTGTATGATTCATTGGTGTCTGTATGTTTTGCTAGTCTCTCTTGACATTCTTTGATGTATGTGATTACTTCTTCTGTTTTTGATTCTTGAACAGATGTGAGTAGTCTGCCTATATCTTTCCAAAGCTCTTCTGCCACTCTTCGAATTTCTGGATTTGCAATAATTGTCTCAATTAATTCTGGAGATTCAGTCATGATACTTTCTGAAAGTGTTTTTTGAACTCTAAATGTCGTACCAGACATTTTATCTGTAAGATTCATCTTTTCATCTTTTGAAATAATGTTTGCAAAGACTAAATTCATTAAATGAGTCAATCCTAAAATCACTGCAATTTTTTTGTCATGTTCAATTGCATCAATTGTAACAAAGTTTGCTCCTTCAAAGAGTGTTTTTGCCATTGTCAATTCTTTTTTAGCATCTTTGATTGGAACTGAAATTATATTTTGACCTTTAATTGTTTTAATTCCTGGACCAAACATTGGATGAATGCAAATTGGATTGATTTTAGCTGGCATTTTTGATAATGACGATACTACTTTTGATTTCTCAGATGAAATCTCAAGAAGATATGTTCCTCGTTTCATCTCTTTTGCAATTAATCTGATAATTTCTGGGGTTCTTCTTGTTGGTGTACATAACACAACATAGTCTGCTTTGAGTATTGCCCCAACTAGTGATTCTGACACAATAACGTTTTTGCCTGTAACCTTGTTTTCTGAATCATGTCCTGTTACCTCAAAATCTTTATCTGCAAAATATTTTACAAACCATTGGCCCATTTGACCTCCGGCGCCTATAACTGTAATTTTCTTCTTCATTGATGCTTACCTATAATGTCCCTAAGTATATTCATTCCCTCAAGAAGCGTATTTTCGTCTTGACATGCCGATATTCTGATGTAATTTTTGTAATCACCAAATCCTTCTCCTGGGGCTATTGCCAGTCCTTTCTCAAGTGTACTATTTGCAAATGAAACTCCGTCAAATTGCTCTTTGTTGACTCGTGCAAAAATGTACATTGCACCATCTGGGATCACAAAATCTAATCCCATCTCATCTGCTTTTTGAGCCAAAAGTTCCAATCTACTATTTACTATCTTTGTATTTTCTGATGTATCTGCATCTAATGCTTTCATGGCAATGTATTGGATTGGTTCTGAAACATTAGTGAGACACAGTGCTTCTAATTTTGCCATTTTTTCAACAATTTTGGAATTTGCAATTGCATATCCGACCCTGAATCCTGTCATTGCATGAGATTTTGAAAATGATTGAGTTACAATACTTTTTTCATAATTATAACTTAGAATACTTTTCCAGTTGGTTTTTGCATACTGTGAGTATATTTCATCACTAAGTATGTACAAGTTATTTTTTTTGGCCAACTCTACAATGTTGTCTTGTAATTTTTCAGGAAGAATTTTTCCTGTAGGGTTATTTGGATAATTCAACACAATCATTTTTGTGTTTGAGTTGATTGTTTTCTCAATTTGTTCTAATGATGGTTCCCACTTGCTTTCTAATGTGGTATTTATTGTTCTTACTTTAATTCCCGAATTTAATGCACAATCTTTGTAAGCTGGCCATGCGGGCTCAATGACAATCATTTCATCTCCTGGATTCAACAGAGTTGTAATTGCAGTAAAAATTGAGAATCTTGCACCTGGACTAACTATGATATTTTCTTCTGATACATTTGTATTGAATTTATTTGAGACATATTTTGCAAGTTCTTCTCTAAAAATTGGCATCCCTCTTACTTGACCGTATTTCAAAAATCCTTTATCAAATACTTCAGTTAACGCATCTTTGACAATTTTTGGTGGTAAAAAGTCTGGTTCTCCAACTTCCATGTGGATTATTTTTTTCCCTTGTTGTTCTAGTGATTTTGCTTTTAAGAAAATAGAAAGATGTGTTTGTTTGTTTGTTGTTTGAACTTTAACTGATTCATTTAATAGAAAATTCAGAAATTTTGTTGCAATTGACTCTTCAAAATTTAGTTCTTTACATAATGAAATTACTTTATTTCTTAAATTATCCTCACGTAATTCATCAGTAATTCCTTTTCCGATATTTTTTTTGACTTCTCCTATTTCTTTTGCAATCTCTGTTCTTGTTTTTAGAAGTTTTATCATTTCAAGTGTTATCTCATCCATTTTGTTTCTGAGATTATCGATGTCAGTCATTTTATCACAAAACTGGTTTAATTACGCCTGAAATCAATGCCTGATCAGCTATTGTTAGAGATACTAGTGAATCAACTACTGGTGGTGCTCTTGGCACAACACATGGGTCGTGTCTTCCTTTGACTTGAAGCGTGGCTTCTTTTTTGGTCTTAATATCAACTGTGCTTTGTTTTTGAGCAATTGATGATGCTGGTTTGAATGCAATTCTCATAGTAATTGGCATACCATTTGAAATTCCCCCTAATATTCCGCCTGAATTATTAGTTTTTGTAATTATTTTTCCTTTCTTTATTGTATACAAGTCATTGTTTTCAGAACCAAACAATTCAGAACCTGCAAATCCTGAACCAAATTCTACCCCCTTTACTGATGGGATAGAAAATATTGCTTTACTCAGCTCTGATTCTAGTGAACTAAAAATTGGTTCACCTAATCCTACTGGAACTTTGGTTGTAATTGATTCAATTATTCCTCCAAGTGAATCTCCTTTCTTTTTTGCACTTAGTATATTCTCTTTCATAATTTTTGCGGTTTTTAATTCTGGACATCTGACATCATTTTTATAAATTGAATTCACCATCTTTTCATTAAATTCTCTTTCCATCTTTGTTTTTCCAATTTGTAATGTGAATGAATTTGTTTCAATTCCTAATGTTACTTTTAGTAATTTTCTTGCAATAGCTCCTCCCATTACATGAGTTGCAGTTAGTCTTCCTGAGAATCTTCCTCCCCCCCGATGATCATTATATTGATTATACTTCATCATTGCAGGATAATCTGAATGACCTGGTCTTAATTTAGTTCTTAAATTCTCATAATCTTTTGATTTTTGATCACTGTTCCAAATTAACATTGTAATTGGGGCACCAGTTGTATGTCCTCTAAACACACCTGAAATAATTTCTACAATATCCTTTTCTTTTCTTTGAGTTGAAATTAAATTCTGACCTGGTCTTCTTTGGTCTAGCATTTTTTGAATATCTTTTTCATCAATTTCCAATCCTGCAGGACATCCATCTAAAACAGCACCGATAGATTTTCCATGACTTTCACCAAAACTTGTTAAAACAAGACGTTGACCAATTGAACTTCCAGACAATATTTTACTAATGCTAAATGATGCTTATAATTCCTCATTCTGAAAATTTCATTTTTTAAATTTTATTTTCATTAATTTTAGGTAAAATACGACTAAAATAAGAATTACATAATTTTAATTAAAAATATGTAATATTTTCAATATAATCTTAAATACCATTATTACATACACATTATATGAATAAACGTGCAAATTTTAACGAATAATTTGCGCGGCCCTATGAAAATTACATGTTATCTTCGCAAAAGCGTCGCGGGTGAGGAGAATGCTTTTCACTCTATACAGGGTCGCGCCTTTATTCTAAAATTTATTTTTTAATTTCTATTCTATTCTGATTTTTGCACCAATAGTGTTCATTTCTTGAATAAACTCAGGAAATGATACTTTGATTGATTCTGGGTCTGTAACTGTACAATCTCCAATAAACATCCCTGCAATGCAAAATGCCATAAATAATCTATGGTCATTTTCTGAATTTAATTTTGCACCTTTGATATTTTCTGTTGGCTCTAAAATTAATCCATCTTCTTTTTCATCTACTTTAATTCCTAATTTTGAAATCTCTCTTGAAATGATGGCAATTCTATCTGTCTCTTTTAATCTTGCATGTTTTACATTAAAAATTTCAATTGGACTTGATATGTTAAGTGCTAAAATTGCAAGAGGTGGTAACAAGTCTGGAGAATTACTTAGATCAAATTTCCCACCTTTTAATTTTTCAGGCGAGTTTACTTCAATTTCTTTTTCATTAATTGTTACTGTTACTCCCATTTGCTCTAAAATATCTATAAAGACTTCATCCCCTTGTGGTAAATCTCCTATTTCGCATTTGATTTTTATTTTTTCTCCACAAAGAACAGCGGCTGATAAAAGTAATGCAAGACTGGAAAAATCAATTGGCACTGTGAATTCTGAATTTTTGTAAATTTGTGGTGTGATGTTGTATTTTTTGTATGGAATTAATGTTTGAACTGTAACCCCAAATCTCCTCATTGTTGCAATTGTTGCATCAAGATATGGTTTTGAAACAAGATTTCCTTCAATTGTTAAATTTATTCCATTTTCTGTTAACGGTGCTGAAATAAACAATGCTGAGATAAATTGGCTAGAAAAATTTCCTGGAATTGTTACATTTCCACCTTTAATTTTTCCTTTAATGGTTATTGGTGGTTTTCCATCTGTTGAACTACATTGTGCACCAATACTTGATAGTGCATCAAGTAGTGGCTGCATTGGTCTTTTTTGTAGGCTCTCATCTCCTGTAAGAATAATTTCATTAGAAAACAAACTTGCAATACCTGAGGCTATTCTGATAGTTGTCCCAGAATTCTCAGTATTGATTTCAGGCACATTTGTGCCTAAATTTATTGGGTTTTTGACAATTACTGATGAATCGTTAATTTCAATTTCTGCTCCAAATTTTTTACATGCTTCAATTGTTGCTAAAGTATCTGATGATAGTAGCACATTATTCACTTTACTGTTATTTCCTGCAAGTGATGAGAGAAAAATTGCTCTATGTGAATAACTCTTGTTTGATGGACAAACTATCTCCCCTGAAATTTTTGATTTTTCTACTTTACAACTCATGAACTTCAGCCTTTTTGTTACTTAATTTTGAAACAATAATGTTTCCTTCGAGGGTTGAAAATATTTTTTTAATACTTGATTCATTTTCTTTTTTTGTGATTGCAGCTATTGATGGTCCATTACCTGACACAGATGCACCAAGTGCCCCTTTCTCAATTAAATCTGTAATGATTTTTGGATCTGAATTTAATATTGATGCTGTTGCTAATCCATTAATTATCATTGCTTCCCAATAATTTGCTTTTCTTGCAAGTTCCCATGCATTTTCAAAAACTGATGATAATATTTTGAGGTTTTTGAGATTCCCGCGTTTCCTATTTTTTGGAATAAATATTACTGCAATTAAATTGGTAGGTGATTTTTCATAATGAATTCTTTTCTTTTTCTCATTATCTGTAATGTTGAATCCTCCATAGTAACATGAACATGCATCATCATATGCTCCCGTAATGCTTACTTTGGATTCAATTGATGCATCAACACCTGCAAGTAAAATTTGCTTGTCTGTCATTTTTGGTTTGAATATTTTTGCGCATCCAAGTGCAACAGCTGATGAAATTGCACTAGAACTTTTCAAACCATACCCTGTGGGAATTTCTGATTGCAATGTAATTGTTATTTTATTTTCTTCTAAATCTTTTTTTGTAATTATTTTTTCAATTGTTTTATTGATTAAACGTGAACTCAGACTTTTATTTTCTGATTTTATTACAATCCCTTTTCCTGGACTTGTTTCTACCTCTGCTACTACCTTTAACCCAATTCCGACTGTCGCTCCTTTTTTTGTGGCTATGGCATTTACCAGTGAAACTGCCCCATAGACTGTGGCTACTGCTTTTACCAATCAAAATCCTCCTAACAATGCTTTTTTCATGACATTATAAGGTGCTTCGACACCGTGCCAAATCTCAAAGGCTCTAGTTGCTTGCCCTAGTAACATTTCATAACCAAAAATTATTGTCGCTTTATTGTCTTTGGCTTTTTTGATAAAATCTGTATTCATTGGCATATAGACAATGTCGTACACAATTGTTTTTTCTCTAATCCCTTCTAATGAAATTGGACTGGATTCATTTTTTAATCCAACTGATGTTGCATTTACTATAATATCATAATCTTTTGCAGAGTCGCTTACTTGTTCAATTTTAATTGCATTTGCTTTGAGCCCAATTTTTTTGGCAAATTCTGATAAATTATTTGCATTCTCTATTGTTCTATTTGCAATGGTAATACTTGATGCTTTTTCTTTTGCAAATCCTGCCACAATTGCTCTGGCAGCTCCTCCTGCCCCTAAGAGTAAAATTTTGGAATCCTTAATTTTTAATTCTTTTTTCTTGAATGGTTCTAGAAATCCATCCATGTCTGTATTGTATCCTTTGAGTACGCCGTCATTATTTGTTACAGTGTTAATTGCACCAATCAAACTACATGATTCATCCATTTTATCTACATACTTCATCATCTCAATTTTGTGAGGTATTGTTATGTTGAACCCACTAATTTTGATTTTCTTTAAACCTTGAATTCCTTCTTCTAATTCCCCTTTTGGAATTCTATATCCTATGTATGCACAATCTAAATCCAATTCCCTAAATGCTGCGCTGTGAATATTTGGAGATAATGAATGATTGATTGGATCTCCAATAACTGCAAATGTTTTACTCATTTCTAATTTTTCAAAGTTTATGATTGATTTAAACTCTCAAACAAAATATTCTTATTTTTTTAGATTAATGATGTTGTTTACCTCGTCTACGCTAAATTGTCCGGGAGCTACTGCTTTTCCTAATGATACGTATGTGTATGGGCTGCCCAAATATAGGCATAAAATTCTTGAAACTCTTCCAAAATCACCCATTGCAAATGAAATTAAATTCATTTTCCCTTTCTTACTATACAGTTCAAGCATTCTAGTTGAATCGTTTGTTGTTTTTGCTGTACTTACAATTTTTACATTTGTTGAGAATTTACTCATTTGATTTATCTTATTTTTTAATTGAGTAGAATTTGGTGTTTTTTTAAAATCGTGCCATGAAACAAGTAATTTTGTTTTAGTTGATTTTAGATATTTTCTTAATTGTACATTTTTCTTTAGTGTATTAAATTCCACATCTAAAAGAAATGGAGTGTATTCTGCAATTAATTTTAAAATTGCAATTCTTTCTTTTTCATTTCCTGTAAATTTACCTCCTTCTGTTTTTGGTCTTAATGTACATACAATTTTACTCAAATCTTTTTTGATCATCTCAAGTGTTTCTGGAATTTGTTCAATTTTTAGAAAATCAAATCTAACTTCTACATAATTTGATTTTTTTAATGCAATTTTTAATGTCTGTTTAACTTTTTGTGGTGTTTTTTCTGCAACTGATATGCATGTTTTGTATTTCATTTTTCTAAAATATACTCATCTGATACTTCCATTCCAAAGTGTCTACCCGTAGCTGGTTTTGAGTGAACCATTACTGTATCTCCTTTTTTTAGATGTGTAACTGATACTAGTTGCCCGTTTGTTTTTACAAAACGAATTGTTTCTGCATCTTGTGCAATAATTCCTCCTGTTTCTCCTCCTGATGTTGCTTTAATCATTAACATTGGTCTTCTTTCAATTTTTGATCTTCCTACTGTTGCTCTTCTTGCTTTACCTTTAGAATTTAATATTAAAACTTCAGACCCTGTTTCTACTTCTGATAGATAGTTTGTTGTTCCATCTGGTGAAAGTGTGTAGCAATGTACTGCACCTGCATTTACTCTAAATGGTCTAGGTGATGTAAATGATGAACCTACTGATTCATTGTGAACTAAAAATAAAAAGTTTGATCTACTTCCAATCAACATTCCTTCTCCTTTGTGTAGCATTGATGCTGTATCTACACAAACTCTTTCTCCATCTCCTACCTCTTTAATTTCAGTAATTTTTGCAGGTTTCATATCAAAACTTCTGGTTCCTAGATACACCATTGCCTCTCTGACTTCGTTAATTGTTGATGTGCTGAAAATTACGCCATCTACTCCTACCTCTAAAATAGAAAACATCTTTCTTACTTCTTCAGGAGTTTTTGCAATTGCAAAAATTTTGGTATGAATTTTGTGTAGTTTTGCAATGATATTCTCAAGTGGAATGATTTTCCAATCTTTTACTTCAATTACTACAAAGTCTAAGCCTTTTTTTGCAATATTTAGAATTTCATCAATATCTGAATTTGATAATACTTCAAACTTTTTTCCAACTTTTTTACCCTTTGGTTTTATTTCTTGTTTATCCATTACTACAAAGTTTGCAGCATTTGATGGGTAAACTGTTTGAAGTTTACTTTTCTTTTTCCCTAATTTTTTAGGATCCAAATACACCATTTTGATTCCTTCTTCTTCTAATTGAGGTAGAAATTTTGCTAATTGTGCAGAAGATCCTTTAGGTGAAATAATTAATTCTCTTGTTTTACTCAATTTTTTTCATTGCTTCCTTTGCTGTGCCTTTTTTGAAAATAATTTCAGCTAATGCTGCTACAATTTTCTCAGGTGCTTTGTGTGCAAAGATATTTCTTCCATATGTTACACCTTTTGCACCTGCAGTCATTGCATCTTCTGTCATTTGAAGAATATCCATGTCTGTGTTTGCTTTAGGTCCGCCTGCAATTACAATTGGAACTGGTGTACTTTTTACAATTTTTGAAAATGAATCGATATCTCCTGTGTATAGTGTCTTAACAATATCTGCTCCACACTCTGCCCCAATTCTTGCAACATGTGCAACTATTTCTGGGTCATGTGGGTTTTTGATATTTTCTCCTCTTGGGTACATCATTGCTAATAATGGCATTCCCCACTTGTGACATTGGTCTGCAGTCATTCCAAGTTGCTCTAACATTTCTGGTTCTTCTTTACCGCCAATGTTGATGTGTAATGACACTCCATCTGCCCCCATTGCAGCTGCTTCTTTTACAGTACCTGTTAGCATTTTACGATTAGGTGATTGTGATAATATTGTACTACTTGAAAAATGAACTAAAACTCCAATTTTAGGAGGCTTTGGTAATGATTTGAGAATTCCTTTGTTAATAATTACACTAGTAAGACCGTGACCTTCACATTTGTAAATTGTATCAGCTGGATTCTCAAGTCCTTCAATAGGACCATTTGAAATACCATGATCCATTGGAATGCAAAGCATTCTTCCTTTTCTCAAAATTCGATTAAGTCTGATCTGATTACCTGATACCATGAGATCATTTGCTTTTTGTGCCCTACTTAAAAATAACGTGAACCCTTATTCTTTGATTTTTAAGGAATTGAGCCCAACTATGTTTTATCTGATTCATTTTTTGCATGTTTATTCTATCAAGGATTAAATAGAATTTCAAAAAGATGAGAAACAATTGAGCCAGACAACAGAACAACTTCAAAAAAGTGACATTAGTGATATCTTGGAACATTCTCTAAATGGTCAACGACCAAATCCTGAAGATACTTTACGTCTTTTGGAATCTGATGATGTTCATTTGATGGGTCTTGTATCTGGTCATTTAACGAGAAAACGATTTGGCAAAAAAGCTTCTTTTGTAAATAATATAATTTTGAATTATACTAATGTCTGTATTACTGATTGTAAGTTTTGTGCATTTTACAGATCTCCTGGTGCTGATGATGCTTACACATTATCTTTAGATCAAATTGAATCTAGAGTTAAGACTGCCTCTGAGATGTTTAAGATTCGTCAAGTACTAATTCAAGGTGGACATAACCCAAATCTCAAAATTGAATATTATGAAGACGCATTTAAAATGATTCGAGAAAAATTCCCCCAAGTTGGAGTTCATGGATTATCTACTTCTGAAATTGACATGATTGCAAGAGTTGAAAAATCCTCAACAAAAGAAATTCTATCTCGATTAAAAGATGCTGGTTTACAATCAATGCCTGGAGCAGGAGCTGAAATTTTAGTTGATTCAGTTAAAGATGTAATTAGTCCAAAGAAAATTTCTAGTGCTGATTGGATTAGAATTATGGATGAATCTCATTCTTTAGGAATTCCATCCTCTGCTACTATGATGTATGGTCATGTGGAAAACAATAATGATATAGTTGATCATTTTTTCAAACTTTTAAAATTACAAGAAAAGACTAATGGATTTATTGCATTTATTCCTTGGAATTTTGAACCAAATAACACTTTGATGGCTGAAGAAGGACTGGTTCCAATTGGAACTGGAGGTGTTCAATTATTGAAAATGATTGCAATTTCTAGATTAATTTTTGATGGAATGATTCCTCATATTCAATCCTCATGGCTAACAAATGGGATTGGTATGGCTCAATTGGCCTTACAATATGGTGCTAATGATTTTGGGGGTACTTTGATTGGTGAGGAAGTCGTTTCATGTACTGGTGCCCGTTCTACTGAACTAACTGATAAAAAAATCATAGATGCAATTCATCAAATTGGTTATGATGTGGAAGAGCGAGATAATTTCTATAATCCGATTAAATCATTATAATCCGTAATCTGACCATTTTGCATCTACTAGATCTTTTGTCTTTTCATCAACTTTTACTTGCTGTTGAATTTCTCTAAGATATCCTTCTTCCTTTGTTTTCTGAGTTGCATCAATTCCCATTTTAGAACCCAAGTTTACTAGTGGTGATGCCGGGTCTAGTGTATCTGTTGGTGTGTTATTAATAATTACAGTATCTCTTGCAGCATCTGCTCTAGTTGTGATTGCCCAAATTACATCATTGATGTCATGAACGTTAATGTCTTCATCTACAACCACTACCATCTTTGTTAGGGATAGTTGTCCCATTCCCCACAATCCCATCATGACTTTTTTTGCTTGACCTGGATATCTTTTTTTAATTGAAACTATTGCAAATCCTTGAAACCAACCAGCAGCTGGCATACTAAAGTCGATTACTTCTGGGTGGAACATTTGGATTAACGGTAAAAATGAACGCTCGATTACTTTTCCGATATATGCATCCTCAAGAATTGGTTTTCCAACAACTGTTGTCACATAAATTGGATTTTCTCTTCTCATAATTCCTGTTAAGGTAAATGTTGGATATGGTTCAACTGGTGTGTAATATCCTGTATGATCTCCAAATGGACCTTCATCTCTGAGGTCTTCAGGATCAACATATCCTTCTAAAACAATTTCGGCATTTGCTGGAACATCCAAATCAATTGTTTTACATTTTACCATTTTGATTCCTTCTTTCCTTGTAATTCCTGCAAACAGATACTTGTCTAATCCTTCTGGAACCGGTGCAATTGATGAAAATATTGTTGCAGGTTCTCCTCCAATAATGATTGCTACGGGAATTTTTTCCCCTTTATCTTTTGAAATTTCCCCATGTTGTGCACCCCGTTTGTGTTTTTGCCAATGCATTAACGCATGTGTTTTATCAATAATTTGAATTCTGTATGTTCCTAAATTTCTAACCCCTGTTTCTGGATGTTTTGTTGCAACTAATCCTAAAGTAATGAATTTTCCAGCATCTTCAGGCCATGATTTTAAAATTGGCAAGTCATCAAATGATGCATTACTTGATGTAACTTCAGTTACTGGGCCTTTCATTTCGTTTTTTGGAAATGATGCTGTCATCTTTGAGAGTTCGGGTAATTTTTTTATTTTATTTAGTAATCCTGATGGCACATCCATCTTTGTCATATCTGTAATTCTTTTTCCGATTTCTGTAAAGTCTGTCATCTCTAATCCTAACTCCAATCTTTTCATAGAACCAAACGCATTTCCTAAAACTGGCATGTCAAACCCTTTGACATTTTCAAAAAGAATTGCAGGACCGTTTGAGTACATTTCTCTTCTCAAAATTTCTGCAATCTCTAAATCAGAGTCCACTTCTGTTTTTACTCTTTTTAATTCACCATTTTTTTCAAGTACTGTAACTAATTCTTGAATATCTTCTATTGGCATGATGTCCCTGACGCAAGTTCAAGTATAAGCTTAACTAGATTTTATTTTAGAATATGAAAAATTCTACATTGGTGGTAGTTCTGTTTTTTTATCATGTCCACCAGAACCAAATTTACAGTAAAAACACAATTCTGATTCCATGTACTTTAGTTGTTCCACATGAATTGCCCCTAATTTCAGTGCAATTTTTGTGAGAATTTTATACTTTAACGGCATTGCCGGAATCACTTCATCCATGTATACTCTATAATGATCGGGACAAAATTTGAGTGTGACTTTTGATGGCTCTTTACCCTTTCCATTTACTTGTTTTGTAAAATTAATCTGTTCTCTGATGTATTCGTGCTTTGGACATGGGCAATCTTTGCCTCCTGGATGCTTGTAGGCTGGAGTATTTTTCCAATCAAAGTCTGGAAATTCTTTCTCAAAGTCATCCATGTGGTATAATACACAATTTCAACATATAAAACTTGATCAGCACAATTTGAAAACTAACCCAAATGTACATAAACCCCGGATTAACCATCCAGATTATGGCAGCTGCTAAAAAGCAAACAAAAAAAGATCTTGAAGACAAGATTGCCGAATTAGAAGCAAAGCTAAACTCACTTTCTACTCAGCTTAGTACAAAACCTGCTGAGGCAAAGCCAGCTGAAGTTAAACCAGCAGAAACTGCAAAACCAAAACCAACATTACCAAAAGGTTCTGAAACTGCAAAACCTGCTGAAGTCAAACCAGCCAACACTGCAAAACCAAAACCAACCTTACCAAAAGGTATGGAAGAAAAACCAGTGGAAGCACCAAAACCAGCTGAGACAACAACAGAACCTCCTGCAACTGTACAAGCAGCATTAGAGAGAGCATACATGAATGCACCAATGACTGATTTACATCATTACAGAGCAAAGACAACTGGTTACACTCCAGCACCTAACAGATACTTTGTTAGAAAAACTGCTCCTGTAGGAAAAGTTCCAACATCAAACTGGAATGATCAGAAAAAATCTGTCACTGGTTACACTGCAGCATCAAATCAATACTTTGCAACCAGAGCAAGATTAGCATATCATCCAGCTGATAAGACATTTGGAAGTTTTAGTGGAATTAACATGAGTGTTCAGGGAATTACAGAACAAACCCAACAAGCACCTCCAGCAGAACCACCAAAACCAAAAGGTACACTTCCAAAAGGTTTCTAATTCATTAAACCCTTTATTTTCTATTTTTAATCGTAAACTTCATCTTTGATCATATTCTATACTTTACATGCCTCCTAAAGTTACATGTCCTAATTGCAATCAAAATGAATGGCTTGAAAATCCTGAATTAAGTTACTTACCACAAGTTATTCGTATGGAAGATGGAAAATATGTTGCTGATGTTGATAACGGCATTCACTTGAGATTGTGGCGGTGTAACAACTGCATGTATGTCATGCAATTTTGGGAACCTGATTAATTCCAATTTTTGGATTTTATGTTGATATAATTTTTTACAATAAACTATTCAATTTAATGAATTATTTTGAATCAAATTTGATATTGATCAAAATGTACATAAACAATGTATGATTTAATGAAATGAATGGTCGCTAAAAAGCAAACAAAAAAAGATCTTGAAGACAAGATTGCCGAATTAGAAGCAAAGCTAAACTCACTTTCTACTCAGCTTAGTACAAAACCTGCTGAGGCAAAGCCAGCTGAAGTTAAACCAGCAGAAACTGCAAAACCAAAACCAACATTACCAAAAGGTTCTGAAACTGCAAAACCTGCTGAAGTCAAACCAGCCAACACTGCAAAACCAAAACCAACCTTACCAAAAGGTATGGAAGAAAAACCAGTGGAAGCACCAAAACCAGCTGAGACAACAACAGAACCTCCTGCAACTGTACAAGCAGCATTAGAGAGAGCATACATGAATGCACCAATGACTGATTTACATCATTACAGAGCAAAGACAACTGGTTACACTCCAGCACCTAACAGATACTTTGTTAGAAAAACTGCTCCTGTAGGAAAAGTTCCAACATCAAACTGGAATGATCAGAAAAAATCTGTCACTGGTTACACTGCAGCATCAAATCAATACTTTGCAACCAGAGCAAGATTAGCATATCATCCAGCTGATAAGACATTTGGAAGTTTTAGTGGAATTAACATGAGTGTTCAGGGAATTACAGAACAAACCCAACAAGCACCTCCAGCAGAACCACCAAAACCAAAAGGTACACTTCCAAAAGGAATGGGTGAAACACAACAGGCTCCTCCTCAAAGTAGCGGTGAGACAAAATCTAGAAAAGAAGAACTTGAATCTTATGAAAGTGATTATCTGCAAAGAATTGAACAACAAAAAGCAGATGATGAACAAGCATATCAAGAAATTATTGAAGCTGAAGCAAAAGCAAAATCTCAACAATCTCGTGGTATCTTACCAAAAGGATTTGAACCTGCAGCAGAATCTGCTCCTGAACCACCAAAACCAAAAGGTACACTTCCAAAAGGTTTCTAATTTTTTACAACCTTTTTCTTTACTTTTTATTTTAATTTAAAAAATCACTTAGTACTTGTTTTGAATGACCTGCAGCTTTTACCTTTGGATAAATTTTGAAAATTTTTCCTTTTTCATTTACTAAGAACGTACTTCTCATAACTCCCATGTACTCTCTTCCCATGAATTTTTTCTTTCCCCAAACCCCAAATGCTTTTGAAACTTCTTTATCGACATCTGCCAACAGTGGAAATTTTATTTTCATTTTATCGCAGAATTTTTTGTGAGATTCTACATCGTCTGGACTGATTCCTATAATTTCAATTTCTTCTTTTTGGAATTTTTTATAGTCTTTTGAAAATTCATCTGCTTCTGTGGTGCATCCTGGTGTGAAATCTTTTGGGTAAAAGTAAATGGCATGTTTTTTGCCTTTAAAATCTGAAGATTTTACATTATTTCCATTTGCATCATTAATTGAAAATTTTGGAACTGAATCTCCTTCTGAAATCATATTTTGAGATTTTTTTTCTACAATTAATTACTTTTTGATATTATGGATCTAGATTCTAGTACGAATCTTTTATATTGAAACTGGATGGGATTTTGCTTAATGGTTAATCCAAGAGCATATCTTGCTGAAGCAATTTCCACATTTGCACTGGTCTTCTTTGGACCTTTGTCTGTAATTCTTGCAGCATCTGTTTTTGGCGAGGGATTAACTATCGAATCAATCATTATGATATCTTTAGGACACGGCGCGGCAATCGCATTTATGGTCTATGCATTCGGACATGTTTCTGGTGCCCACATTAACCCTGCAGTTACAATTCCTATGATGATTACAAGAAAAATTGGAATTAAAGATGGAATTGGTTATATTGTATTTCAAATAATTGGAGCAATTATTGCTACTGGTACTCTAGTTGCACTATTTCCTGAAATAGGAAAAGATGTTTTCTGGGGTGCTCATGGCGGCCCAAGTGAATTACTTGGTGGCAGTATGATGTCTGCTTTCATTGTTGAATTCATTTTGACTTTCTTCCTTGTTACTGTAATCTTTATGACTGCAGTTCACAAGAAAGCCCCAAAGAGTGTTTATGGTGCAGTAATTGGTGGGATGATTTTCTTACTTCACTTGGTAGGAGTTCCTTTAACTGGTGCATCCATGAACCCTGCAAGATCATTATCTCCAGCAATATTTGCAGGTGATACTGGATTATGGGAAGTCCAATGGTTGTATTGGGTTGCACCAATACTTGGTGGTATTGTTGCTGGATTGATTATGAACTATGTTTATGTCAATAAAGCAGAAAAAGAAGCATAAATCCTAACATTTTTAAAAATTTGAATTTCATTTTATTTTGATGAGTTCTGCTGATGAAATTTTTACTATGTTTGAAACCGAGTCCTCTAAATTAATTACTCTGATTAATGTTACAAGAAAACCTGAATTAACAGTTCATGAAATTATTGAGACTTATTACCAAATAATGAATGTCTCATCAATGATTACAATGTTAAAACAACAAGGTTTCAAACAATCTGACTCTTTTTTGGAAAAACTCACTATGGTTGAGGCTATGATATCTGAATTTAACTCTGATATTCACCCTCAGATAATACAAAAACTTGAAAAATCAATTCAAGATACTACATCTTATTTACAATCTGAAAACACAGAAAAATCTCCTGAAGAAATTCAAAATGATGCAAAATACTATGATGAACTAAGAGAAAAAATGAGCACTAAAGAATTTGTAGATCAATATGGCAAAGGACTGTCAAATGATTGATGAGATTGCACAAAACCTTGTAAAACTAAAACAAGAATTTTCAAAAACATATGATGGCACAAGTAATATTCAAGAATTCATTCCTACAAAAAAATCTGATATGTTCCCGATTGATGATTTAGAATCCCTTCATAGTTTTTTAAAAAATAACCCTATTTACTATAATTCTTATGAAAAAGAAATTTCTGGAATTTCTTGTATTGTCTATGAGGGTGACATAAACAAATATTGGCTAAATAGCATTCAATATGGTTCTAGTCGGGCTCCTTTTTCTCCTACGTGGATCATGTCTGCATATCTTACATCTCTTTTTACAAAATCATTAGGTTACAAACAAGTAATTGACATCGGTTCTGGTGATGGTCGCATTGCATACTGTGCAAAAGTTTTGGGAATGGATTCACACAGTATTGAAATTGATGAGATATTAGTTGACTTACAAACATCTATTGTAAATTCGGTTAATGTTAATTTTAATCCAAATTGCACTGATGCAATTACTTTTGATTATTCTTCTTTAGGGTTATCTTTTCCTGTATTTTTTATTGGTGGTCTTGCCCAAATGGGGGGAGTTTCACTTACAACTGGAATTTTTAATAATTCCCCTTTTGTACTAAACCAAAACACTGGAGTAGTTTTTGCAGGAACTGTTTCTCAAAAATATGCTTCTGATCCTCTAGGTGAATCTGGTTGGGGAACTTTAATTGAGAAATATTCTCTCAAAGTAATTGGAACTTTAACCCTACCTGCTATTTGGACTTTTAAGGAATCTGACGATGTACGATATATTTTTACAAAATTCTAGGAATCGCAATCCAAATTAAGCCTAAACTTGCCAAACTTTTCGGACTCGTTGCACAGCATGGATAGTGCGAACGCTTGCGGAGCGTTAGGTCGTCGGTTCGAATCCGACCGAGCCCGTATTTTTTTAAAATCACTTGTTGAAATTTTTACAATTATTTTGAAAATTCTATTGAAAAATTTTTGATTTTTTTAAATAGTATAATTATTGAATAACTTAGTGAGTCGAGAAGATTTCAACTATGATTCTATTCATGTTTCAGATATTGTGGCTAGAACATTAATTTCTGTAAACCCTAACACCACTGTATTTCAAGTGGCAAAAATGATGGAGCAAGGAGGAGTTGGTGCAGTTATTGTAAAAGATAATGAAAATCCTGTTGGAATTATTACTGATAGAGACTTTGCTACAAAAATCATTGCAAATAATCTTTCATCGAATACTCCTGTTGAAAAAACAATGTCTTCTCCACTAGTTACAATTAATCATGATGCGACAATTTCATCAGCTGCTGAAATGATGACCTTCAAAAAAATTAGAAAACTAGCAGTATCTGAAAATGGTAATATCGTTGGAATAATCACATCTACTGACTTAGTTACTCAATTAGCAAAATAATCAGAATGTTTTAGTTTTTCTTAGAAATATTGTAACTGATATCATATAACATGCTGTAGCAATAATTTCAGAAATTAATGATGCAATATATGGCTCTATTCCTATTTCTAGAAAATAATACAATGTAGGCCAACGTATTCCTAAATAGATTATCTCCCCAACACCAAATGATGATAATAATGATAAAATTTCTTTTTTGATTAAATTTGATTTCATAGATTTGTAACGTTCTTTGTTATCAAGATAAAATAATCCTGAAAAAATTCCAAAATAAACTATGTATCCAAAAATTATTGTAAATGTTGTATTTAGATAACTCTCATAATTTGATAGTATTTGAGAAAATACGGCTGAAAGTGATGCTGAAATAATAAAACATATTAAAAAATTTCTATTAATTTTTAACAGTTGTTGGTTTGATTTCATATTTTTTTTGATTTCTAATAACTAATATTTTGTATCACTTTACACTCAAAATATGAATCGATGTCAATGGGCAAAAGATGAACCAAATATTTCGTATCATGACAAAGAATGGGGTAAACCTGAACATGATGATGTAAAATTATTTGAATTTTTGATTCTTGAGGGTGCACAGGCTGGATTATCTTGGATAACTATTCTCAAACGTAGGGATGGATATCGAAAGGCCTTTTCTAATTTTGATGTAAAAAAGGTCTCAAATTATTCTCAAAAAAAAGTTGAAAAATTACTCAAAGATGAATCCATAATTCGAAATAAATTAAAAATTAATTCTGCCATAAATAATGCTAAAGAATTTCTTAAAATTCAAAAAGAATTTGGCTCATTTGATGAATATTTGTGGGAGTTTGTAAATCACACACCCATTAACAATAACTTCAAAAAACTATCTGATTTACCGGCATCTACTGAAATATCTAAAAAATTAAGTGCAGATCTTAAAAAACGTGGTTTTAATTTTGTAGGTCCTACCATTTGTTATGCTTTGATGCAGGCAATAGGTATGGTAAATGATCACACATCAGAGTGTTTTTTGTATAGAAAATAATTTTATTCTATTACAAATCTGATATATTATGGCTGAAGGAAAATTTGCAACATCTGTTACTTGTATGGATGGAAGAATACAACTACCTCTTGCAAAATGGATTAAAGAAAATTACTCTGTAGACTATGTTGATGCCATCACAGAGCCCGGTATTGACAAAAAGGTTGCAGAAAACAATGAACTTGATTCCATAAAAACAAAAGTTGGGATATCAATTAATGCACACAAATCACAACTTATTGTAGTGTCTGGTCATTATGATTGTGCAGGAAACCCCGTATCTGATGAAGAACATATTTCACAAATCAAAAAAGGTGTCGATGTGATTTCTTCATGGAATACTGGTGCCAAAGTAATTGGCGTTTGGGTTGATGGTTCATGGAATATCAATACCGTATAAAATAATGAATTCAAAACTATCTTCATTTTCAAAGACTGCTGGTCCTGGAATTCTATTTGCATGTACTGCAATAGGTGTGTCTCATCTTGTACAATCTACTAGGGCAGGTGCTGATTATGGGATATTCATTATTGGTTTTGTAGTTTTGATTACTTTATTGAAATACCCTTTCTTTGAGTTTGGTTCTCGTTATGCAAATTCTACTCAAACAAGTATTATTGATGGTTACAAAAAACTAGGCAAGCCTGCATTATGGCTTTATTTTCTTTTAACTATTGGGTCTATGTTTTTTGTAACAGGAGCTGTAGGTTTTGTAACTGCAGGATTTTTTGAAAATCTTTTTGGAATTGATTTTCTTGGAGAGTGGACCATTGTAATTTTATTTGTAGTATGTGTTGGAATATTGGCCATTGGAAAATACAGCGTACTTGATAGTTTGATAAAAATAATTGCAATTGTTTTACTTGTCTCTACAGCTTTGGCATTTTTGTTAACTTTGTATAATGGACCAATAGAACCTGTATCTGGATTTGAACCCAAAGATCTTTTAGATATTTCGGGAATCTTTTTCTTACTTGCATTGATGGGTTGGATGCCAACTGCAGTTGATTTGTCTAGTTGGAATAGTCTGTGGACTTTGGAGCGAATAAAACAATCAAAATACAAACCAAAATTACAAGAAACTCTTTTTGAATTTCGATTAGCGTATCTTGTAACTGGAGTTCTTGCAGTAATGTTTGTAATTCTTGGTAGCTATATCTTTTATGGTTCTGGAGATGAATTACCTAACAATAACTCTCTTTTTGCACATGAAATAGTTACATTATACACTGAAACAATTGGTGATTGGAGTTATGTGATAATTGCAGCTTCTGCATTTACTGTGATGTTTGGAACCATAATCGCCGTACTTGATGGATATTCTAGGTCATTACAACGAACTGTGGAATTAATTTTTACAAAAAATGAAGAAAAAATACGTACAAAATTCCGTACATTTTATGTTTTTTTTTTACTTGTATTGTCTGTTGGTTCTCTGTTTGTAATATTTCAATTTGAGAGTAATTTTAAAGAATTAATTGACTTTGCAACTGTTTTGTCATTTGTAATTGCACCTATAATTGCAATTTTTAATTTTAGATTAGTTACAGGGAAATTCCTTGAAAAAAAACATCAGCCATCTATTTTCTTAAAATTTTTGAGTTTTGCAGGAATAATCTTCCTTAGTGGATTTGCAATTTTCTTTTTAGGTATGAAGTTTATTTTTTGAATATCATTTATTTTCAATAACTCTGGTCTTAGATGCTAGGTAAAACACATTGTTGGTTTATGCCAATTTTTTTAATTGTAGAAATGGAAATTAAAACTGCTTGTTCATCACAAATTCCATCCTGATCAAAATCTGCTGAAACGTAGACTTTACCTTCAGGAGCACTAGTGTCTGCAACTATCTTTAATGGAAAAGAATCGGCCATGGCAGGAAAAACCATCCCTACACCAAATAACAGGGCAATACTGGCAATTCCTAGCATTGACTTTATGGTTCCCATAGATTGTGTTGATTCAATTTTTGAGTTAAGAAAGAAGGAATTATGAACCGATCAGAGGTTCCATTGTGGCATTATGTGGATTTTCTCATAGCTAGTCTTTTTAATATATGTAAATGAAGAATAGTTGAAAATTATGAAACTTTCCCCTAAAATGAAAAAAGCACTAAATGATCAAGTTGCCTTAGAGGGACTTGCATCAAACAGTTATTTGGCAATGGCATCATGGTGTGAAGTTATTGGATACAAAGGTGCTTCTGATTATTTCTATGCACAATCAGATGAGGAGAGAACACATATGCTAAAAATTATTCATTTTCTAAATGATATGGGAACTACATCTATAATTCCTGCACTAAAAGCTCCTACTGCATCCTACAAATCACTTGAAGGTCTAATCAAAACTGCTCTAAAAAACGAACAAACAGTTACTGCTGCAATTCACAAAATGGTAGAAATCACACAAAAAGAAAAAGATCATTCCACTTATGCATTTCTGGAATGGTTTGTCAACGAACAAGTTCAAGAAGAAACAAAATTTGAAACGTTATTGCAAAAGTTTGATCTTATTGGTAGAGATAAAATTGCAATCAACGAAATCGATAAAATTTTGGCAACAGAATCTGTATCTCCTGAATCCCAAGTATAATATTTCTAAAATAATTAATACTCCGTTATTTTCAACTATCTCATGACTGTTACAGTTACTAGAAAAGCAGGCGGTATTACTCAGTTATTTAATACTGAAACTGGTCGTGTTACTTACAAATGTAAATCAAATTCTGCATTCATGTTAATTGAAGCATTTGGTGGAATTGTAAAGTTTAATCAAAAAGGTGCAATGGCCACAGTTACTGGACACATTACCAATCTTGAATCTTGTGATGTTCTAAAACATGGTCACTCTGAATACAAAGATGCACTAGTTGCAATAATTACATCTCAAAAAGAATTTGCTCAAAACAAAGCAGATTATTATCAAAAAGAAATAACTGAACTTGAAAACAAATTGTCTTCACTCTGAATTTTTAAATTTTTCACATTTACATCCTCTGACTAAACATTTACCATTACCATCCATGTGAATTGAATTATCGTGATAACACCCAATTTTGTTGTTGCTACATTGCATGTATTTGAAACCTAATTCCTTGTTTCATCATGAGTTCTACCAATATGTAGTGCTAGTTCTATAACATTACTTCCAAATTCTGCTCCGCAAAATTTACAATGAAATATGTATTGATTTGACAAGATTATATCTAAATTTTCATGCTATTAAAAAATTTCTTGATAATTTCCTAGTTTAACCATAAATCATACAATGTTCGCATTCACAAACATCTTGTTCTTTTGCTTTTTTCAAACATTTTTTGTGTTGACCTGCTTGACATTGAACACATACCTCTTCGATATTTTCTACGTCTGTATATTTTTTTGATTGGTCAAATCCAAATCCTCCATCTTGTGGTCCTACCATAATTTCTGATATTTGATGTACTATTTCTATTTCACTGATTGATTGCTGATTTTATTACATCTTGTAATTCTGTTTTATGTGTCTCAATAATCCCTCTAATTTCAAAAGTATCAACATACCCTCCAAATGATGCACGAGTTGCTTTTAGTAGATAATGTAGTGAGCCTTCTTCTATTTTTCCAACATAATATCCATAAAGAAAATCTACTTCATCTTCACACTTCCAAATTTTTTTAATATTTGGAAATGTTTGCTTGATTTCAGTTGGTATCCCTTTGATCCTATTTTTGATGTATTGATCAAGTGATTTTCTAATTGTAGAATCTTGTAACAATTTTGATCTTGTTTATTTTACTTGTTTTTTAGTCCTTTTTCTTTTTGTCTGTATTTTCAGGATTGTCCCACATGTGCATGGTACCTCTTATCATAAATGAGCCTACAATTATAGCTACTAATCCCCCAACTATGAATATGAAAAATTTCCCAACATCTTTGATACTTGCCAATGTTGCTGTTTTGTTTTTATTGTAATTATAACTGTCTGATCCTATTTTTAATTAGATTCAATAATGTGTTTGAATGAATCATTTCAAATGTCTAAATTAAAACAAATTGCCATTTGGATTGGAATTATTGGAGGGGGTATTGGTTTCTTCTTCTTTTCAATAGAGATGGCAGAATTTATGCGATAATTATAAAAAATTAATTACACTGAACTTCAGTAATAATTAATGTCATTAATTACAAATGAAATTAAAGATTTTTTGAGTATTCAAAAACTGGGTTATGTTGCAACCGTATCATTAGATGGTATGCCAAATATTTCACCTAAAGGTACTATCATTGGATGGGATGAACACACTCTTTGTTTTGCAAATATTCGATCTCCTGACACTATGAATAATTTAGAAATCAATCCTAATATTGAAATTAATGTACTTGATCCTCTTTTGAGAAAAGGATATTTGTTTAAAGGAACATCTAAAATTTTGAAATCTAATTCTTTGTTTGAAGAAATTTTAACACATTACAAAAATAATGGAATTAAAAGCCCAATTGACTCTATTGTATTAGTTGATGTTTCAAGTGTAACTAGTGTTACTTCACCATTATATGATTTAGGGGCAACTGAAGATGAAATTAAATCAAAATGGAAAAAACATTTTGCAGAATTATGATTCTTCAGTGATTTTGCCTTTGAGTTTTTTTAATTCCTGCTTTGTAATCTCGTGATCTTCTCTTTCTTTTTCTAATTGTTGTTGAATTGCTTCTAATTCTTTTTGCGTCATGTTGAGTTTTGATTTGAGTGAGCCTACGACTACACTTGCAGCCTCTATCACGCCTGCAGAACTCTTTTCTTCATCTTTTTGAATAAACTGTTTTTCATCAGATGTTAGAATACTTGTATCTTCAAATTTGTCTTTTTTATCTAGTTCTTCTTTTGCATTGTATAGTCTAGAGTTTGCCTCTTCTAATTCTTTTTCAACTTCTAATTGCTGTTTTCTTGTAATGTGTAAACTTGATTGCTCTTTTGTCATTTGGTCTTTGACTAGATCATATTCTTTAGTTATCTCTTCTAATTCTTTTTTAATTTTTGAAAGTTCTTCTTGAGTTTGTTTAAATTCTGTTATTGATTCTGAATCTTTTAATTTATCTGAATTTTTTATTTTCTCTCTTGTTTCTTTGTATTCTCGTAAAACAACATCTAATTCCATCTTTTTTTGATTCAATTCTTTTTTTACTAACATTAAATTAGTTACTGTTGTATCATATTCTATTTTTACTGAATTAATTTTTTCTGTAAAATTTGCTATCTCTCCTTCTTTCTCTCTAAATTCTTTTTGTAATTTTTCAACTTCGGATTCTAATTCTTCTTTGAGAACATATTCTTCACTTTTTTTATCAATGGTTTCTTCTACTTTCTTTTTACCAAATAACCCCATATTTCTTCTAAATCTGAACCCTTCTTTATCCTTGCTTTGCTCTGTTCCTGAAAAATTTAAGATAAAACCCTAATCCGCCAATTCCTATTCCTGCAACCCATACAATTACACTCAAACTTTTTGGAACAATCGCTTCTTGTGGTCCTATTATCAATAGCAGTGCCCCTAAGATAATCATAGCAAATCCCCCACTATTTTTTGATCTATTATGTTCGGAATGTACCATGTCTAGATGTGCTCTGAAATTGTTTTTGCTACTTGTTTTGTTCCTATATCTGAAATAAATGGACCAATCTTGGGTCCTCTTGATGTTCCTAAAATTATTTGATATAATATTTTAAAGAAATCTTTTGGTTGGACGTCATTTGATTTTGCAATTTGATATATTGTATTTTGAATATCTTCTGGTTCTTCTCCTTCTAATGCTTCTACGAGAATTTTTAATGCTTTTTTTGCAGTATTATCTAACTCTACTTGAGTTTTTTCTTGTTGAGCAAACTCATCAGAATAATTTCCTGCCAATTCAATCAGATTTTCAATTTCAGGCATTTCATTTTTAATTACTCCGTAGTCAAGTAATTTTTTCATGACTCTACCTTTTCTATCTTCTTTGAAAATTTTTGTTAATTCAATTAATAATCTATAATTGATATGAATCTCTGATTGTTTTGGAGGATTTAGTAAATTTACATATTCATACAGTCCTTTTGATTTTGTCAATTTTGCTTGATTATCTATTTTAATTCGTCCAAAGTAAATATCCTCTAGTTCATTATACTCACTCATCAATGATGGAATATCTTCAAATCCTAATTCGCGTGCACCTGTAATTCTTTTGTATAGTAATAATAGAATTGATTTTGGTGTTCCAAACTCTAACCATTTTTGTGCAGTAATTACATTGCCTAGTGATTTTGAAATCTTTTTTCCACCTTTATCTAGAAACATTTCATATTTTACGTGGTGAGGATGCGGAAATTTTAAAACTTCATCTGCGACCCAATCATTTACTTTAACTGAATCCATAATGTCTTTTCCATATGCTTCAAACCTGATATCAAATGCAGTCCATCTTGCTGCAAATTCTACTTTCCATGCTAATTTTCCAAGGTCTTTTGCAATGTCTGCTTCTCCATGATGATCACATCCTTTGATCATTTTTGAACCAATTTCAGTATCGTGACAATGATACTTTACTTTCTTTTCATCTACAATATACTCTGAAGCTTCTGCTGTATAGAGTCTATTACACTGAGCACAAACTGGGAAATATGGGAGGTATTTTTGATATTTTTCTTGCCCTACAAGGTCTGAAATCTTGTCTCCAATTTTTGTACTGTTTTGTAAGATGGTGTGTATTTGATCTTTTAGTAATCCTTGTTTGTAAGTATCAACTGCACGTCTGAATTCATATTTTATTCCAACTTTATCTAATCCTTCTAAAAGAATACTGCTCATATGCATTCCATACGAATCATGACATCCATATGGATCTGGAATTAGTGATACGGGTTTTGCAATGTGTTCTTCTAAACCGAATTTTTGCATTCCTTCTGGAATTTTTCGTAATCCATCCAAATCATCTGAATATGCAATTAATTCTGATTTGTATCCTAAATTTTCTAATGCTAATTTTACACCGTATGCTCTAACTGCATCCCCTAAACTTCCGATATGTGGAATCCCTGATGCTCCTAGACCACTTTCAACTCTAAGAATATCTGTATTTCTTCCAATCTCTTTTTCTCGTTGAAGCATCTCTGATGCTAGTTTATCAATCCACGTTCCTTTACCGATAATTTCTTGTTCTGACATTTCTTTTTCCTAATTGAGTTTTTTTTCCATGTATGGCCCATATAATGAATACCCTAATTTTTGATAATACTCTCTTGTTCCAACAGCACTAATTACTAGAATTCTCTTTGCATCGAATTCTTCTTTTGAAATTTTTTCAGCTTCATTCATCAATTTTTTACCCAATCCTGAATGTTGTATTTGACCATCTTCTTTTTCTCCAATCTTTAGGGATTTTCCATAAACATGAATTTCTCTTACAATACAACTATCTTTTCTAACTTCGTCTCTGTGGGCTTTACTACTTGGTTTCCTTAACCTCAAAAATCCATAAATTGATTCATTCTTGTCTTCAAATGATAAGAATACTTCTTTTCCTTCTGATGAATCATAATCTATTCTGTTTAATTTTACATCTTTTTCTTCTGATTTTTTATTGGATAATCCTGCTTCTCTACATCTGATACATTTGCATACTAGCCCCTGCTTGGCAAGATTTTGATGCACAATTTGCCTTAAATTCCCTGATTTTGGACCTGCGATAATTTCTTTTGGTGATATTTCTCTTTGAACGCGCATAATTCTGACCCATTTTGGGATGTTGATTTTTACTTCAGTAAGCACTTTGATCATATCTTCATCTGAATATGGTGTGTACTTTCCTTGTTTGTGTTCTTCATAGAGTGGTGTATTTTCAATAACTAGTGATGGATAAATTTTCAACATGTCTGGACGTAATTGAGAATCCCCAAACAATTTTTTAAAATCTGCAATATCCTGTTCTGGTGTCATTGTTGGTAGACCTGGCATCATATGTGCGACAATTTTGTATCCTGCATCTTTTGAAATTTGAAATGATTCTATTACATCATTATAGTTATGTCCTCTGTTTGTTCTTTCATACACTCTTTCTTGTAATGATTGAACTCCTATCTCGATTCGTGTAACTCCTTGTGATAACATTACATCGATATGTTCTTTTTTACAATAATCTGGTTTTGTTTCAATCGTAAATCCAACATTTCTAATTGTTGCGTGTTCATTGTTTGATTTTGCTTCTTCCAAACTTTTAGAATCTGTACCATTTAGTGCATCATAACATGATTTGATGAAATCTGTTTGATAATCTATTGGCATAAATGGAAATGTTCCTCCTACAATAACAATTTCCATTTTTGTTGGTTCGTGTCCAAAAGCAATTAGTTTTTCAATTTTTGATATAATTTGTAATTTAGGATCAAATTCATTTTGTATTGCATTTAATGATGATGGCTCTTTTCCCGTGTAACTGTTTGGAGAATTAAATTCAATCCCTCCTGGACAATATGTGCATCTGCCATGTGGACATGCAAATGGTTTTGGCATTAATGCAACTACTGCTACTCCTGATGCTGTTTTTGTTGGCTTTCTGATTAACACTTTTTTTAATTTATCAAAATCTGCTTCTTTTACCGTTGATAAAATTTCATAATTTTTTGGAATCCTTTCTAGTGCATATTTTGTACAAACTTTTATGATTTCTTCTTTGACTTGTTTTTTACTAGGATCTTTAATTGTTAGTAAATTATGTGTAATCTCACCGCATGCTTTTGACAATGCAGGATCTAGTTTATTCATAAAAAACAAAATACTATTTGTACATAAATTCGTTGAAAATCTACTGATTTTGATGCCTATCTGCGTCTAGATTTTCTCTTTACTACTTTCTTTTTAGCAGCACTCTTTCTAGCTGGTTTTCTCTTTACTACTTTCTTTTTAGCAGCACTCTTTCTAGCTGGTTTTCTCTTTACTACTTTCTTTTTAGCAGCACTCTTTCTATCTGGTTTTCTCTTTACTACTTTCTTTTTAGCAGCACTCTTTCTATCTGGTTTTCTCTTTACTATTTTTTTAGTAATATTTTTTTTAATATCTTTTAAATTGTTTAATTCCTCTTGGATTCTTTTAATTTCTGCTAACATATTTTTTTGAAATGAATCATTATTGTTCTCTGACATGATTTGAAGATTTTTTTGGGATAATTTAAGACTTATTCTGATTTTGGATGAGGAGTAATTTCAGTTGAATTATCTCCACGTTTTTGTTCTTTTCTGTATTCCATTTTCAACCATATTGGTGTGATGATGGTTGTAACTGCTACCATGATTACAATTGTAGAATATACTTCTGATGTAAGAATGCCTGCAGTAACTCCCACTCCTGCAACAATTAATCCTACTTCTCCTCTTGAAATCATTCCAATCCCTACTCGCATTCCTTGTTGTTTGCTTTTCAAAAACATCATTGCAGGTAATCCACAACCAAATAGTTTTGTAACCACTGCTATTATTATGACAACACCACTTAGCATCAAAATATTCAAATCTACTGCTCTAAGGTCTACCTGTGCTCCGATAATTGCAAAAAACAATGGTGCAAAAATCAACCCAATTTTACCAATATAGCTTTCAACTTTGTCAAAAACTTTGGTAGTTGATAATGCCATGCCTACTGCAAATGCACCAACTATGGGTGATAGTCCGATAGAGCCAGCTAACGCCGCTGCTCCAAAAAACGACGCTGTAGCAATCCCTTCTACGCTACCTTTTGCTTTCCATATTCTTGGGGTTATTATTTTTGGAATTATAACTACTGCAACAATTAACATTATTGCAAAGAATCCTAATACTTGTAGAATTGTAATTGTCACTTCTGTAATGTCGATGTTGTCTACTCCTCCATCTGAACCTGCAATTGATGAAACTACTGATAATACGGCGATTGCTAAAATATCATCAACTACGGCTGCACCGATGATTAATCTGGCTTCTGGTGTTTTGATTTTACCAAACTCACTTAATACTTGAATTGAAATTGCAATACTTGTTGCAGTAAGTGCTGTTGCAATTAACATTGATTGTAATGCATCAAATCCAAATAATTGAAAAACTGCAAGACCTGCAAAAAATGGAACAACTACTCCTAGTGTTCCAACTGTGAATGATGCTTTTCCACCTTTGAGAAATTCTTTTGGTGTCATTTCTAATCCTGCCATAAACAAAATTACAATTGCTCCCATTTCTCCTAAAATTCTAATTTCATCATTTATCTGCAGTAATTGTTTTCCATCGATTACAAAAAATCCCCCTAATGCAAACGGTCCTACTATCATTCCAGCTAATAATTCTCCTAAAACAATTGGCAGTTTTAGTCTGAGGAAAAGTTCTGCCATTAATTTAGCTGCAAAAAGAAGTATTCCTACCCCGATAATTGTTTCAATAAAATGTGCTTCTGCAGCCATCTTCTCTGTAATGTCTGAAGAATTGTGTAATATAAGGCGATATCACGTTGAAAATTATTTTTTAGCTAAATTAAGCAATTTTTATAGAATTTACTGTAACGCCTTTCTTTGAAACTATTCTTCCAATTTCTTGACTTGAAATTTTGTGTTTTTTGAATATTGATTTGATCTTTGTTGCTTGATTTTTTGGTGCAACCACACAAAATCCTACACCCATGTTGAATGTCTTGTACATCTCTTCATCTTTTACCCCTTGTTCTTGTACTAACCCCATTACTGGTGGAATTTTTGGGAGTGAATCAATCTCATAACCGATACTTTTGAG
>Ga0257124_1000288_pt1 | contig 63051 bp, 56 predicted proteins | sample SI106_150metaG_FD_190154 | JGI IMG/M metagenome (GOLD analysis project Ga0257124, IMG submission 190154) | Marine microbial communities from Saanich Inlet, British Columbia, Canada - SI106_150 | ecosystem: Environmental > Aquatic > Marine > Inlet | place: Canada: British Columbia | collected...
ATTTAAACGTTCTGTCGCCTTTTGCCCAAATTTTCCGATTTTCAGCAGTTACATCAGATTTTTGGAATCTTCAGGTGGGGGATTTTGAAGTGGCCACGACTGGGGGATTTTGGGTGGCCATCGGGGGTTGGGCAAGAAAATATTTTTCATCTGCCAGTCCAATTCATGAATATGATAATTTCAAAATTACCCAGGCATATCTTGAACTCAGGGTTCCGGAAACTGATATTAGATTCATCGCAGGAAGATATGATCCAGGAAGGGTTGACGATTTCTGGATTGATGGGGGAATGATTGATTTTTCCGTCAAAGAAACAACTATATCTTTGTATGGAGGGAAACCGGTTTCATTTTATTACAATCCGGTTGCAGATATTCTTGCCGGATTTTCTTTCATAAAAAACAAGAAGTGGAGAACTCAATTCAAAACAGATTTAATATTTTTAAAAGATAACAACGGTTGGAGCGATATCGCACTATTTAATATTTACCAGAATTTCCCAAAATATTTTACACGGGCATATGCAAAGGTTAGAACTTATGAACGCAAACTCGGAGATCTGTTTCTAAAGCTTTTAATGCTTCCTGCAAAAAGCAATGCGAATATTTCCCTGGATTATTTTTTTCAAAAAACCGGTAATCTGAAAACTGATTCTTTGTTTAGAGACTACAGCGGTGGGTATGAATCGATATTTGGAAAAAGGTTTGGTTTTCAGAAGCTTGGTTTGTCCTGCCAATATCCCGTGCTTGAAAAAACTTTGCTAACAGCGAACGGCACTGTAAAAAAAAATACTAACACGGATGAAACCTATAACTGGAATAATATTGATTCCAATGTAATTTCAATAGGATTGCAGCAATTTGAATTTTTCCATCCCAAAATAAATTTGGTGCTTTTTGGGAACTATATTGATAATCCTGATAACCAATTTTATGATATTTCAGGCGCTGTGGACTATGAGATCGGCAAACGCGCCTCTCTTTCTTTTGGTATGACATATACGGGATACACGTTTGGAGACCTTGAGTTTCCAGATACCCTGAATGGTCAGGAAAGTGTATATGAGCTATATGGGCATGTTGGGAACAAAATTTATTTTGCTGAGTATGAAATTAAACTTAAAAAGAACAGACGGTTTGCCATAGAGATTGCATATGAAGATAATGGTTCCGGTTACGAAGATATGATTATAGTCAATTTGAAATATAAATTGCAATTTTAGTCAAAAAGGCTGGTCAATGAAAAAGAAGTATATGTTAAGGTTGAAAATTGCAGTTTACTATATGATACTTTTTGTCATTTTGTTTGCAGTCAATGGCTGCAAGGAGAATGAATATGAATTTTTCTTTAGCCATAAGTCTCATGACAGTCAAAAAATCCAATGTGTCAACTGCCATTCTTCAGGGTTTGATCAAATATCCAGAGCAGGCCATGAACAGTGTAAAAAATGCCATGCTATTATAGAAAATACACCTTCAAAAGATTGTCTCAAATGCCATAAAACAATTGAAAATCAGACAATATCAAGCATTAATCATGCAGACTATTCCACTGTTGAAATGGAACATGAAACCCATATGGAAAAAGGTGTCATTTGTGATAAATGCCATGGCAGTGTCCAGAAAGAAAAAGAGTTGTCTGATATTCAGTTTATCTCCATGGAAGGTTGTGTAAAATGTCATTTTCCTAAACAATCGTATGAAATGGATCCACCCTGTATGTATTGTCACTATGATATGGATAAAAAGGTTTTGCCGGATTTTCATGAATCAGGAAATTGGATCCCGATACATGGCGGCCGGTCAAGGACACAGCAATATCTATGTGATCGCTGTCATATGAATGATACATGTACATTGTGCCATAGAAGTACAATGCCGGAATTTCACACAAGCGTTTTTATTAAAAGAGGGCATGGAATTCATGCCTCAAACACACCTGAAAAGTGTAATATATGCCATAAACAGGATTTTTGTATATCCTGTCATCAGAATACTAAGCCCATATATCATACACCCTCCTTTAGAACATCAAAACCATACACTCACTGTGGAATATGTCATCTACCTATTCAATCCGGAAATCGATGCATTGTCTGCCATAAAAGTGCGGCCCATAATCAAGCAAGAGCTTACGCCCCGCCACCACCTCCATTTGTAGACAAAAGCCTGCCTTGCTTCTTTTGTCATCCCGTTGACCTGGCTCCTATAAGACATCTGTATAACACAATTCCAGATCTTGAATGTATCTTCTGTCATTAAAAAATCCTGTTCTTATTGGATATACTTGGTAGTAGTTTCACTTAATTATGTCTCAAAAGTGCCCTAAATTTCTTAACACAATGATCTGCACTATATTTAATCTTTCCTAACCCGTAAAAAAGATGCAAATTTGGGTATCCCGTTTTTGGTAAAACCATAGTATTTGAAGGTAATTATTGCTCCGATGGGCGGAGGATTTTTTCTGTTTTGGTCTGTAAAGCCTGTTCCAAGCTTAAAAATTATCTCATTTTCAAGCTTTAAGGTAAGCGATCCCATCAGGGTTTCATATTTCCCTTTTCCCTTGTTTAAACCAATGACCACACCTTCCATATCCCCGAATTTTTTTATTTTCAGAACATGGACACTCCGGCCTGTGTGGTAAAGCATTTCAGGGTCTTTTACGATCACGCCCTCTCCACCTTTAGATTGTACCGCATCAAAAAAAAGATCAAGATCGGATCTGTTTTTGATCCTTATCTGGGGAATAATTCTTATATGGGTATTCTTGTGGACTTCAAACCATGCTGCAGCCTTTTTGAGCCTTAAAAGAAAATTTCCTTTTTCATTAGGGACTTCAAAAATATTATATGTGATTTTTTCCCAACCATTTCCGGGATTTTTATCAAGGACTGTTGACTGGATAAATTCAAAATCGCCCCTTTTGCTCCAGAGTTCACCATCCAGTTCAAAGGCGGGAAAATTTTTAATAAACCATGACGGTGGATTTAGGGGTACTCCCTTTCGAGTCATCAATTTTTCTCCGTTCCAATAACCACGAATGCCATCCAGTTTTTCACTCATCACCCATCCTGTTATTTCTTTTCCACTGGTGTAGACGTTGGGCTTTTGTAAAAATAACTCCCCGGCAGAAAGGTTTTGACACAAATTCAATAACAAGAATAATACAGATATGATTGTATACTTAAATTTTTGACAGGCAACCATTTCATCTCCCTTTGGTTACGATATTCATTAATCTTTCTAAAATATGAAGGTGTTTGTTGTCAATAAAAACAAGTGACAACCTCGGATTGGTAATTATTAGTTGTTCTTTAATGAAATTTTTTTAAAAATAATATGTAAATTGCAAATAGGCATTTGGAGCGGCATTGGTATAAAAATTTGTACCTGGAATCAAAAAACCTCCATATTCACTTGCTTTTTTCCCATAAAAAATACTGGCACCAAAATGCAGAGTTGAATTTTGTGTTGGATTAAAGATAGCCCGGGGTTGGATTACACCGGAAGGGTCCCTGATATTGTTGATGACACTTAAATAAATATTAAACAAAGGATGAAGTTCCACCTGGATCTGACCGCTCAAATAATTTTTTCCAAGGGCAAACAATTCCCCTCTGTCAATCCTTTCTATTCCTTCAGGGTCAACCATGGCATTTGAATAGTTATTTTTCCCCAGGCCGTTATGATAAAATTCAATAAAGCCATAATAATTTTTTTTTTGCCATACCCATGAATAATCAATATTTACTACAAATTCAAAATATCCACTCTTGTTTTGGCCATTTTGCAAGGTTGACCAGACAAGATCGGTTCGCCATGCCGCATCTTTAAAATAACCCGTACCACCAAGACCTAAAACCATTTCATTATAATGCAGGGCTCCCATTAGATCCAATTCAATATCCTTTGCAAAAAAATGAAATTTTCCTGCAATAGAAGAACTTTCAAAATCAGGTTTTTCTGTTATAACATCCCTTCTCGGGACATAGAGCAGGCTGCACTCTCCTGAAAAATCAGTATTAAAACTAAGTGATATAAGATCATCCCCCATCTTGTAATCGCGAATCGTATCAGAAGGTGCAAACGGATTGAAAAGATCCATGGGATTGAACATAAAACCGTTTCCCCATGTAATGGCCTGCCTTCCAATCAGGATGTCTCCCCAGGACGGTTTTATCGAAAAAAACAGACGATCCAGCCTGTTCCATAAAACATATTCATCCGTGTCTTTAATAGTTTTTGTTAAGTCAAAAAGCCTTCTTTTATCAATGTTTAAAGGCTGGGATTTCAACCCTGCGGCGATTTGCGGGAATTTTTTTTGAATTTCATATTGTTTTTTATAGGTAGCCCCGGATTTAAAGAAGGCCTCATAATGAATTTCAAAATAAATTTTTTCAGATAAAATTAGCTTATCCGTCAGCCTGACATTGGCGAGGGAGTCCAGACCGGTACGGGTTCCTACCAGCTTAAAATAAGATCGGGTATCATAACCGCTTAAATCCTGTTCAAGTTTTAAATGTCCTCCAAACTGGTGGTCAATATTTTTTAACCAGGTTTTTTTCTCATACAAGACTGGTTCTGGTCCGGCCCATAGGTTTTGGGTAAATATGAATAATAAAAAAAATGATATTAGCCAATACAGATTATCATGATTTGGTTTCATCATTTACAATGAGCCCGTCTTTGATAGTGACAAGTCTTCTCGCATAATCCATGACCATGTTGTCATGGGTTGAAAAAATAAAGGTCACCTTTTTTTCTTTATTCATTTTTTTCATCATTAAAAGAAGATCTTCTCCTGTTTTTGAGTCAAGATTAGCAGTGGGTTCGTCTGCAAGGACAATTGCAGGACCTGAAACAATAGCTCTTGCAACGGCAACCCTTTGCTGCTGGCCTCCTGAAAGTTCGGCAGGACGTCTGTCATATTTTCCTTCAAGACCAACATCGTCAAGTATTGCCCTGGCCCTTTTGTGTCTTTTATTTTGAGGCACGCCCTGTAAAAGCATGACATACTCAACATTTTCAATGGCGGACAAAACCGGGATAAGATTAAAGGCCTGAAAAACAAAGCCTATTTTATGCAGTCTTAAAGAGGCAAGACTTGCCTGGTTCATATCTGCAAAATTATTATTGTCAACAATTACTCTTCCTGAATCAGGCAGATCAAGTCCGCCTATAATATTCAGCAATGTTGTTTTACCCGATCCTGAAGGGCCTGCAAGGGCAACAAATTCAGCCTTATCCACCATAAGGTCGACACCACAAAGGGCATTAACTTTTACTTTTCCCTGGCTGTATGTTTTTTTGATATTTTCTGTTTCAACAATTGCCATATTTTTCTCCATATTCCGGGGTCAGGCTTGCGTAGAAATTCTGGGGTCAGGCTTGCGTAGTTGCATTTACGGAGCAATAACGCCACTACGCAAGCCTGACCCCACAGATGCTGACCACATTTAATTTTTTGTCATGGCCTGGGTTGGTGTAACCCTGGCAGCTTTTAAAGCCGGATACAAGCTGACTAAGATACCTAAAACAAGTACCACAAGTCCTGCCACAACTACATCCTGTACCCAGATTTCAGGAAAAAGTTTTCTCGGGATTCCCCACATTTCCGTGCCTGCTGCCAGGGCTGATAAATCAATCCCTTTTTTTGCAATGGCGGCAACACTTAAAAATCCCATTATATTTCCTGCCAGTATTCCTAAAACCAAAAGGAAAAAAGCTTCCGTCACAACACCTTTAATAACCTGGAAAGGTCTCATTCCGAGGGCCTTCATCAAACCAAATTCCCTCATTCTTTCAAAGATGGCCATAAGGGTTGTATTAACAATACCAAAACCCATTGCAATAAAAACCACAAAATACCAGATATAAAGGAAAAATCCCGACATCTCAAGATATGCTTTTATCATGGGTAAAACCTGCTGCCAGGTTTCAACAGCAAAGGTATCATCATCCAGAGCATCGATTATTTTTTTTGCAGCCAGGGTTTCTTTTCTACAATTAATATCAAGTATTGGAAGCAGTATGGATATCTCTGATATTGAATTGCCCATTTTAAGCATCCCGGCAGCCTGGGAAATAGGGACAAAAACAAATTGTTTTTCAATAGCTTCAGATTCTGTACTGAAAATTCCTACAATCCTGAAAGCTCTGGATGCAATCTCATTTTGGGTATCCTGGGACATGAGAATAAGCTTATTACCGATCTTTGTATTAAATTTTTTAAGGAATGCTTTTCCTACAATGATCTTATTTTTATCATCCTCTAAAAGAAACCGCCCTGATATCAAGCTCTTACCAATAAATGAAATTTTTGCTTCCTTTTCAGGTTCTATCCCTACAAGACTTACTCCGCCCGAGTGCCTGGCATTGGAAACAATTGCATTTACCCTTACCCTTTTTGTCCAAAGGGCGCCCGGATCATTGATTGCCAAAATGGCTTTTTCAAGTTTTTCAATATTATCCATGGAATGATCAACAACTGGGTCATTACGATAATTTCTGTGATGGATCTGGATACTTCCTGTCAGGAAGGAAATGGAATTTCTCACCATCTCGGTTTCCATCCCCCTCATGAGTGAACCCAGAAAAATCATGCTCCATACACCTATGATCACTGCCAGCAGAATTACAATGGTTCTTCTGGGGTTTCTCCAGATATTTCTCCATGCTAATATTAAATACATAATTTTTTATCTCTTAAACATTGGCCATGGCTTTAATCGGGTTTAATTTTCTTATCTTTAAAGCCGGAAAAACAGAAGATACAAAGGTAATCAATAATACAACCAGAGGTCCTGCTGAAGCTGAAATCAGGGATAGTTTCGGATATAGCCTTTCCGGGATTCCGTATTCTTTAAGTATGTCTTCCGTGCCGGCAATAAAAATTCCATGTTTTTGAAAATACAGAGTTACAAGACTTCCTAAGATTATTCCCAGACCAATCCCTACAATAGTCATGCAAATGGATTCAAACATGACAAGTTTTGTAATTCTTGAAGGAGCTGTCCCAATTGCCATCATTACGCCGAATTCCCGGGTTCTCTCCAGTATGGCCATTAAAAATGTATTGAAAATGCTGAAGGCAACAACTATGACAAGGATTATATACATGATGATGCCGCTTACAAGATCCATTTGTATCCCCTGTAACAGCCCCGGCATGATTTCCATCCAGTCCGGAACTGCAAGCAAATCATCTTCTTTAGGGTTTAAAAAAATATTCTGGATTTTTTGTTTTATCATGGATACCTCCCCAAGGGAGTCTGCAGTTATAATAGCTTCATGAACAGTTTTTCCCATTGAAAAAATTTCCTGGAACCCTTTAAGTCCCATCATGATAATATTTCGGTCAAACTCATCAATGCCGGAGTTAAAAATACCTTTTATGGTAAGAACTGCAGCAGCGATTGAACCGTCTCTACCCTGTCCAAGTATGGTAATCTCATCATTGATATCTACTTTTAAATTATTTGAAAGGTGTTCTCCTATAAGGGCTGTATAATCATCATTTTCTTCTATATAACCCCCTTTACGAATCAGGGATTTTATGGTTGAAACCCGGGACTCCTTAATTGGATCTATTCCAGTCACAACAACCCCATAGGTTCTTTTATCAGAGGATACAAGGCAGAAGGCGTTGGTCCTGAAGGTGTAGGTATCAATCCCTTCTATCTTGTCAAGAAATTTTGCGATCTTATCAGGGTCTTTAATTACAAGATGTATTTTTTTATCATTAAGATATCCTTTTGCCTGGATCTGAAGATGGCCTGTACTGATCTTAACAGAAGTATTAATCATGGTTTCATAACAACCCAGCTGGAAAGAGAGCATAAACACAAGAATAATGCTTGCAAAGGCAATTGCTGAAATAGTAAGGAATGTCCGGCGAGGATTCCGCCATATATTGCGCCACGCCATTTTAAATTCAATTGACATGCAGTATCCCCTTAAATCCCTGGATTTTTAAGATTGGTCCTGGTAAAAATATTTTTGCTCAAACTTTTTTTAAAATCAATCTTCTCGTAAACAAACTGGGTATACTCGTCTTTAGCATCTGATTTCTGCATTTTCCATTTTAATGGGAAAAGTTTGTCTCCTGCCATTTGGATATCCCATGCCGTCATTATTTTTACGGCCTTAAGATCTTCATCAAAAAATTCTTCACTTAAAAGGATATTGTCTTCACGTACGACAAGTTTGATCATGCCCCAGATAACCGGGGCTTCGGGTTTGGGCATTGATTTTATAAAATATATTTTTTTACCCTGATCAATTTTTGTGTCTTCTAAAGTATGCACATAATCTTTGATAAGGCTATCGCTTTTTGCAAGGTCGTTGTTGGAAAAATCCGATCCCTGCCAGCCTTGAGACATCATGGAAGGAGGAAGTTTGATAACCCGGTTTACTTTTGGGTTATACATCCACATTCCTTTGTCAATTTTAAGGGTGCCGTTTCCTTTATCTTTTGCAGGTCTGGTAATAACGAATAAAGAGTCAGATTCGCCCCGGGTCCATGTCTTGATGGTCATTACGCGCTCCCAGTCAGGACGGTGAACGGTCATGATTATAGTTGAGACACAGGCTTTCCCCCGCCAATAATCAAAGGCATTTTTTACTATGGTTTCAGCCGTCATCCGGGCATGTGCTTCCAGTCCAAAAAAGAGTATTCCCACGATCAATATGGCTTTTTTCATTTTGCCTCTCTAATCTTAAATAGAGCGTCCTAAAAATGTTTTCATGATTCTGTAATTTGAGAATAAACACATGATGAATTCTGTGTCAAGGATTCTGCTATTCCTTGTTTGTCTATCCGCAAAAAGTGATTTAACTCCTTTTACACTAGTTATGGCAGGGTGTGGGCAGTTAAGGTATTGTATTCAAAATATCGTTTCTTATATCAATAATTTTGTTGAAACTATTCCCTTTATCAGTACTTTTATAAAGGATATATCCACTTATGATAGCGTAAACAATATCGTTATTGGAAGGAGCAAAAACAATATCCGATACAGGATGATTTAAATTTTCCAAAATCGGGGTGCTGGTTTTCAGTCCATCCGTGGAAAGATAGAGACTGTTATAGGTGCTGTACAAAACCCGGTCCGGGTCTGATGGACTCATGGCCAGGGCATATCCGGAAGAATAAATAGGCAGTTCTGTCCAGTTTTTCCCTCCATCCGAAGATTTTGCTATTTTCATCAAGTCTCTTTCAACAGCATATATCACATTGCCATCACTTGATACATCAAAGTAAGATACGTGTTTGTTTATCAAAAACGGTGCAAACTGCTGCCAGGTGTTACCTCCATCCAGGCTTTTTACAAATCCGACATTTAAGCTTAAATCATTATTATTTAATCCAAAAGTATAGACTGTATTTGTTGCGGAATTTGGTTGTATGATTGTCCTGAATTCATTGTAATTGTCATCATTATGGATTATTATTTTTGACCAGGAATTCCCTCCGTCTATTGTTTTTAACAATCCGCCCTCAAAATACTTTCCATCTACATCTGTCCCTGTGAAAGATGGATATCCACCTGCAGCGGCAATGATTGAAATATCCGGGTCCAAAGGGCTGACATAGACTGAAGTGACCCTCGCGTTTTTTATCCCGCAATTTTTTCTCTGCCATGTCTGACCCTGGTCCACACTTTTGTATACACCGGCATTTGTGCTGGGATAATTTCCGTATAAGGGGCCGGGAGATTCCACACTAGCTGCATAAATGATATCAGGGTTGGCAGATGACATGGCAATATCATATATTTCCGGGTATCCCCATTGTTCATGGCGTAATCCCTTTCTAAACCTGTTCCAGGTTAATCCACCATCCATGCTCTTTACAAACCCATTACGCTCCGTGCCGAGTATCACAATATCTGGATTGTCTGGATGTATAGTTAAAGACCTGAATGGCGAATCATTATCTGCCCCATTACTGCCGGGCCCTGAAGGACCGGAAATAATTGTATCACCATTTCCTGGGTCATTGTCTGCACAAGTCTGGTTTGCCGGCGTATTTGTGCTGTTGTCATTTGACGAATTATCGCTGACTGTGATGGTCACTGCATCAAACCAGTTGTTATCATTGGTTTGATCAGGGGTGTTGTCAATGCTGAATTTGATCAGATAATCTCCTTGCGGGAGGAGACTATTAAAAATAGTGAATGCCGGTAAATAAAGCAGTGGGTGCTGAATTGCCTGAATGTTCCCGGATGTCCAGCCACCTGGATTTACCCAGGAAAACTGGCCCATGGGGGTATCGGCAAGAATCCACCAATCAGCCATCTGACCTGTCTGATCACCGGGTGACAGGCTGATACTGATGGTAATCGTATCGGTTGATGAAACTATTACAGAGGAATCAGAGCCATTGACCTTTATATCAGGGACAGGATCTTGACTCCCTGTGACGGCATTGCAGGGCAATAAAAAAGAGAGTTGAGTTATTAAAAAAAGAAAAATAATTTTTTTCATAGTTCCCATCTATTGGAAAGGTATGCTGATAAATTCTATTTTAGCACAGAATTTATTATAAATCATTTTATTCTCAAGCTGATTTTTACAAACGGCTATTCAGGATCTAATAATTTTTTTCTGTTTTATTGCTTATCCAGGGCAAGGGCAAGCCGAAAGCCAAGAAGGTTGATCGAACCTTCCGGGTTGCCATAGTATCGGACAGCTGAGGGGCAGCCCTCTGAATCATTGACCCAGCTTCCACCCCGTATAACACGAGTTGATCCCGATGATGGACCAACCGAATCCGTTACAGATCCTGAATTATAGCTGCCATACCAGTCCTGGCACCACTCCAGAACATTGCCATGCATATCATATAATCCCCAGGCGTTGGGCATTTTTTGTGCAACTGGGTTGGTCATAGAATTTGAATTATATGTATACCAGCCCATGGCATCAAGATTTGGATCATACCCAGATCCGGTTGCTGTAATTGCCCCGTTGGCAAAGGATGAAGTAGAGCCTGCCCGGGCAGCATATTCCCACTGGGCCTCTGTTGGCAGCATATACGTGCCTTCTCCTTTTTGATTCAATTTTTGAATGAACACTTGTGCATCATTCCAGGAGACTTGCTCCACAGGACAATCTGAGCATTTGAAAAACGATGGATTGCTGCCCATCAAGGCCTCCCACTGGGACTGGCTGACTTCCGTGGTTTGCATGTAATAACCCTTGGTCAGAGTCTCTTGATGTAGAGTCTCATCGCCATTCATACCCGGTTTATCCAAAGTTGAGCCCATCATAAAGGCTCCTGGAGCGATGTAAACAAAGTCCATACCCAGGGAATTGGAGCTGGTACTGGGATTTGTCGGAGTTGTCACGGGGGTTCCTGAAACTTCAAAGTCAAACATTGTAAACTTTGATGGCATTTTATTCCCCATAGGATCAGATCCAAGAACAGTCCAATACCAGGTGCCTGCCGGCATTGACTGCCATGTTGCAGCATCCATTGTCAGAAGATTAAAGGTTAGGTTTGAAAAGGGAATAACAGGAGAAAATGATGCTCCATCCACTCTTGCAAGAATTAGTTCATATTCGGCAACGCCTGAATAAAGATCCCATTTAAATACGGGTGGTGAATCAGACAGGTTAAGTTCAGATCCCGGAGCAGGGCTGGTCATTGCTATTGCTGTACTAGATAGAAGCTTAAAACTACAGGCATATTTATCCGGAACCAAGGATTTATATGTAGATCCAATTAAGACGTCTGAACTATTATAGGCTTCAATTCCCCATTTTATTTTATACAATGCCATTGAATCCCATGTTGCCTTGTCAAGCGGGAGATTGTAAGTCATTCCAAGGAAAGTTTCAGAAAATCCTGGGGTGGCTGCTGTTGGTGGCAAAAACAAGGTTCCACTCACCTCTGGAACGAGCTCAATTGATATTGGAGCCATGGTAGAATTGATCAAGTCATTCATTTGAAGGGTGAGCAAATATTTTGTTGCATCTGTTATTTTACTGAATGCGAATGCCAACTGGCCATTTGCAGACCCGAAACTGAGTGTTTCGTTACTGGCCGGAGCTATGGTATAAATCTGACTGATTGAAGTTGAATTTGTGGAGGGTTCTGATACAGGGGTGTAAGACCCCTCCACCTTTACTGCATCTATTGCCTCATTCCCAAAAAAAGAATCAGCCATTAAATTATGTGAAAAAACCAAATCGACTCTATAGAGTAAGTCACTGCTCGTACCTTCAATTAAAATGGCGCCATCCCACAAAATCTTTATATCATTGCCTTTCCGGGCGATGGTAACCACTGCAGAACCAGAAGAACTTAAGGAATCTGGTCCCGTATCATATTGGTTACCTTCTATCATACCATATCCTGCCCCTTCCGAATTAATCCATCCATCTGAAAACCCTGCCTCAGCGATTTTTGTACCATCCTGAGCATATGCTTGAATTATCACGTTCTGAACAGCCTTGACATTGTTTTCTGAGTCCCATGAAAATTTAAAACTAATGTTAAAGTCTGATAGCGGAGTGATATACTGGGTTAGATTAACGCTGGCCCATCCCGGGGCAGTAGTTATCATATCTGTGACTTTTAAGCTGGTTCCGCTTTCTGTATAAGACCACCCTGTGGCTTTTTCAAAACTGGTTGACCAGGAAGGATCCAATGTATTGTCATCAAAATGATCATTTATGACGATACTATTTGCCCCGGCAAGTCCAAACATTCCAAGTATAAATAATCCTGCAGCTAATCCTACAAAGAGTTTCTTTTTCATTTCTTTTCCCATATTAAAAAAACTGAATATCCTGAAACCAATCTGACTATCGTTCCAGCCGGAGAATTTTATCCCTGTGTTTCACCATTCCTGGTTTTGCATTTGATTATTATTTGCACGAGTAATCTTTAGCAATGCTGAATTACTTGGTCAATAGATAAACTCATATTGTTTAAAATAAGAGGGAGTAAAGGCTATATATATACAATAATTTTTCTATGCAGATATCTTTTCAGTCCTTATAAACTGTACAAAAACAAGAGATATAAGACTGAAGAAAGCTCCGACCAAAAAAGGGATTTTATAATCGACTATCCATAACAATCCTCCTATTACGGGCAGGATCACGGCTGCAATATGGTTTATGGTAAACCCAACTGCAGCACTGGATGCAATATCCCGGGGATCAGCAATTTTTTGGAAATAGGTATTAATGGCCGTGGAAAAATTAAAAAACATGTGATCAAGGATATATAAGATTGCGACTAAAGATCTTGAGTCAACATAAGCATAGGAGATAAAAACCAGTATAAGGAAAAAATATTCCATTGAAAGAAGTTTGCGTTCTCCATATTTTACGATAAATTTTCCGATTAAAGGATTGATGAAAAAATTGATCCCATTGTTTAAAAGAAAGAGCAGGGTTATATCCTGAACTGAAAATCCAAATTTTTTTACCAGTAAAAATATGGCAAATGCCATAAAAATCTGTCGCCTCGCACCTGCCATGAAAGTTAAAAAATAATAGAGCCAGTACTCTTTTTTCAATACCAATTGTTTTTTCTGGGGAATGATATCTTTTTTTGAAGGATTCTTTGTGATGGCCCATAAACCGCAGACTATGATTATACTGCCAAAAATAATATACATGGTTTTATAGCTTAATATTGGAGCGATCAAGAATATAATGATGCCGACCACAACACTTGCACCTGCGGCATAGCTTCTTTGTGCGCTTAAAACAAGAGGGGATGAAAGTTTGTCAAAATACTGGAGTGTCAGCGACTTGTTTGTTGTTTCAAAATAGTGGAACCCGAAACTCATTATCATAGTTGTTAAAATAAGGCCGGAAAAGCTTGGTAAAAATCCGGTTGCAAAAAGGCCTGCCCCAAGGATGATAATAGACAGGGCAGACAATTTGTGTTCTTTAATGATTAAAATCACGTAGGTGACAAGTAAAGCAAGAAATCCCGGAATTTCACGAACAGACTGCAAAGCCCCTATATGGTGACCGTCAAGGCCGACAACATTAACACTGAAATTGTCAAAAAGGGTTTGCCAGCATTGAAGCCCTGCTGTGGAACAAACACTTAAAACAATCAGATAGAAATACATCTGTTTTTTTTTATAATCAGGCATTCAGCGATTTTTTCAATTCAATTTTTTCAATTATTTTTTCAACTACTTTTTCAGCAGTATCCCCAAACAGGGTTTCAACTTCAATGAGATTTAGATATTTATCATCCCACAGGATATTATCACTTTCCAGTATCCAGTCTTTAAGCCTGTTATATTTGCCGCCCAGAGCCTTGATCTTTTTTAATAGCGAGACCTCACTTGAAGTATTAAAACTTATATTTAAAGACAGGATATATTCAATAATGTTGGGGGTGGCAGGGTTTGAAGAAATACCCGGGATTACCAGAATATTTTTATTGTCTTTCCTGCCTTTTCCAATATAGACATTTCCTTCTCTTACAATAATATTTTTAGTTCCTTTTAGTCTGGGATCTGTTTCCACTCTTGAAGTATCGTCTTTTAAGGCCCCGGTTTTATTTTCTATTTTTATTTTGGTCTCAGCCGTGACCTCGCCTAGCAGGCTCAGGCCTGAAATACGATATAGAAATGCACCTTTGACTTTGGAAATAACTTCCTGGAGGTTTTTGATCACCAGAACATTTTTATTGGTAATCTGGGACAATTGAATATTATTGGCAGCAAGTGCATCAAAGATAATTCCCTCAAATTTTTCACTGATTCTGCTGGTGCCGACAGTAACTGTTTTGGCCTGGTGTTTTATGGCATCAACCGGTCTTGCCAGGGTGTTTATGGCGTGACCAATATTATCAAAAAAAGCATTTATCATATTGGAAGGAGTGCCTTTTACTCCAAAATCAATTTCAAAATCAGAAACCGGCAGTCTGCCTGACAGATATTTTAACAACAGGGTGATATTAGCAACGGTATCAAGCCCCATAACAGCCGGGAAGGCTCCCTGACGCCGTTTTTTTGAAAAGATGTTGTAAAATTGCGCAATTGCTTCCCTGAATCGTTTCTCCAGAAGAATTTCATAGACATCATGCCCCATACCGCTATATTCGTCCAGAAGATCCTTTATTTCGTTCCTTCCTTTAAACATAAATTTTGAACCCTCATTAATAGCAAGGGCGGCATAATATCCCCAGATATGTCCGACAAGTGTATTCAGTATAGGTGCAAAATGTTCTTTTGTTTCAGGAATTTTAAATACATCCCTGGCATATATATCAAACCTGTCTTCTCCAATGGTGGTGATAACCACAGGAGTTGCCTTATGAGCATGGAAGATGGCTGTGTCCTTTATTATATCACCCAATACACTTTCCCTTGTTCCTGCAGCACAGATGATGATCAAAGGTTCGCTGGAAAGATCTATATGTTTTTTGTCTTCAATAAAATCAGACGAAATGGTTTTATAACAAAGCTCACTTAGTTTGATCCTGATTTCATCGGCAGATGTCTTGTTTGATCCTGATCCTACCGTTGCCCAATAATCTTTTGAGACAGCAAGCCTGAAGGCAGAATCTTTGATTTGATCTTTCATCCCAAGTATGGTTTGCATTTTATCCGGCAGGCTCATAATTTCATTGATCTGTTCTGCTATAAACTCACTGGATCTTGATTGAGTTATGCCGGCTATGTGAAGGCCTAAAATGGCTCCGGCAGTAATCTGTGAATAAAAGGCTTTTGTCGAAGCCACAGACATCTCAATGTCGCGCCCGGAGCTTGTATATAATACTCCATCCGTTTTAAAGGTCAGATCGGAATCTCTCCTGTTCACAATAGCCAGAGTTTTTGCGCCACAAGCTTTTACCATGTCAATGGTCCTGTTTGTATCAGTTGTGGTACCGGACTGGCTGATCGCCACGACAAGGATATTTGTCATTGATTTTTTTTTGTTTTTTCCTTCAACAATATTGAATCCGGAGAGTTCTGATGATTTTAATGCCCTGATGTCAATATCTTTATCACCCAGATAGTAATTTAACAGATCAGCACAGCCCTGAGCTGCAATTCCTGCAGTCCCCTGGCCAATAAAATAGACTTTTTTTATCCTTTTATTTTTAAACTCACCTTCAATTGTTTTTGGAAGCATTGTTTTGGAAAGGTTTGTGGTAAACAGGTTTGACTCATTTAAAAATCTGATCTTATTTTCCAGGGTTTTTTTAACGGAATTCGGGGATTCACAAATTTCTTTTAAAAAATAGTGGGGGAAATTTTGCCGGTCAATGTCCCTTGATGTTATCTGGCTTGTCAATACATGGCTGTCCAGTATTGTAATTGGGGTATTATCGTAACAAAAAGAGTGAATTCCGGATACTCCACCTGATGAGTTTTGATCCAGAATGACAATCTGTCCTTTGTCTTCACCATTGAGCTTGATGTAAACAGGGGTTTGTTCCACAATACCATAGAGCTCTGATGCTGCAATATAGTGGTCTTTGGCAATTCCGACGAAAATAGCCTGGCCGCTGCCCTTCTGGGCTAAAAATAATTTACCTGGTGCAAGATTTGAATGCATGCTGATGGCATGTGAACCTTCAAAGTCATTGACTGCTAACCTGAAGGCCTCTTCAATGGTATTATTTTGTTTCAGGTAATGCTCGATCTGGAGAGGAATCAGTTTGGTATCCGTATTAATATCTTTATGAATTTGATCATATCTTGCCTCATACTCTGTCTTTAATTCAAGATAATTGTCAATATCTCCATTCAGGCAGACATGAATGATTCCAGTGCTGCCAAGTTCCCTGTCCGTCGGGGTGTTGTCCTGGGGATGGCAGTTGGCAATTGTAATATCTCCAACAGAAGCCCAACGGGTGTGAGCTGATATGGAATTGGCAGCAAAGTGATAATTTGAAAGGTGTTGAAGCATGGAATCATTTTTGATCTGGCTTCGGATAAAGGATACATTGTCTCCAAGCGCACCGATTTCTGCTGCAAATTTATAGGCAAATGAAATAGTTACAAAGTGGCTGCCATTTTCGGCAAAGCTATCTTTGATGGTAATACTATTGTTGGATAATACCAGATGATTTGTCCTTTTTTTAAACCGTTCTGAAAGACCGTCTATTGAAAGACTTTCCAAAAATTTTTCAAATTCCTTTTTGGTCAATGTAAACATTATTGAAATTCCGGCAGAATCTCTTCCCCTGACTTCAAGCCGGTCAATACTGTTGAGTACTGCATTAATCCTTTTGAATATTTTTAAACCCTCATTATTGTGGGACCTTTCCAAGCCCATGGAAAGGTTGCCGATATCATGGATATTTTTCAATATCTCCTTTTTAAGGCACCAGGAAATATCCTGGAGGTTTTCAAGGTCCGAGGAAATGGCATCAATATCCGAAGAAGAAAGAAATGCAAATTTTTTATTAAATGCAGCAGTCTGATCCAGTATTAATTGCTCAATGGTTTGTGAAATGGATAAAAGGGTTTTAATTTTGCTTTTATTAAAGAAGAGGTCAGAAAAAACAGCTTCCTGTTTCAATTCCCGGCAGGCTTCAAACAATTCACATAAAAGGTCATGGCTTTCGAAAAAATTATCCTGAACAGGCTTTTTCGTATCCAATAATCCTTTTGCCTTTAATGAAATCACCATATTTTCAATTGGCATTAAATTAATGGACTGGCAAGGATTGCTGCCTTTAAATGCTATAAATGCGGAAATGCCGCATGAAACTGTATTCGGTTGGATTGGGAAGAATAGTATGGAGTTTTCTTTTACCTGGTTTATCTGTTTGCCTATTTCAACATTGATTGAAAATAATTTTTTAATCAGCTTTATTAAAAGCATTATTGACCCCATTTATTTGATTATAATTTAGCTGTGGCATCCAAGGTTTTTTTAAAATATTGTTTTAAAATCATCTTTGCATAAGCACTTGCCCTTGTTCCGATATATTTTCCATGGCCGACAACAATGGATAAAACAATTTTTCGATCCGTTGTTTTTTCTTTTCCAAAGCCTGTAAACCAGTCATATTTTATAGTATGGCCCTTGTTATACAGTGATCCTGTTTTTCCTCCAATCAAAATTTTTGAAAGTACTTTATCTCTTTTAACTCCTCGGAATGATTTTTTAGCAGTCCCTTTTGTTATAGTTCTTTCCATCAACTTCATCATGATTGCTGCAGTTTGGGGCTGTAAGGCCTCTTTATAGGGCGTTGTTTTATTTTTGTAAATGATTTGGCCATCAGAACCATTTACATGTTCAACAATACTGGGCAAAATGATATTGCCGGAATTAACAATTGCAGAGATAAGCATAGCCCCAAATATCGGCGAAATGGTTGTATCAGTGTTAAACCCGCATCCAAGTTCAGCCAGATGGTATTCATTGCCGTCGGATTTAAATGTGCCTGACTCAAAGGTAAATTCAGCAGGAATAACCTGGTTAAATCCAAAAGCCGCGGCATAGTGGTCTAATTTTTCTTTCCCAAGATAGTTTTTGCCTATTTTTCCGAATATCGGGTTTATTGATTCTGCAAAAGCCCTGGAAAATGTTGTTTTACTGGTGTATTTATTCTTAACATCCTTGAGCTGACGTTTATATAAGGTGTGCTTGTTTCCGTTGAAATACAATTTCGTATTAGGCTTGTAGCCCAGGGTTTCAACCGCAGCCGCAGCCGTTACAATCTTAAAGATACTTGCTGCAGGATAATCTGATTCCATACAGGGATTGGTATCAGGGTTTTTTAGATCAAACCCTGTCATGGCAATAATTTTCCCCGTATCAGGTTCCATGACAACCAGTGCAATCCGCTGGGGTTTCCCACGGGTAAGGGGCTTGAGACGATCCATCAGGGATAGTAAATATTGCTGAAGATAAACATCAATGCTTGTGGTAATTTTATACTTGCCTTCAGGTGTATCCTCAATAAAGATGTTTTTATCAATTTTGTTAAATTTTGTATTGCTTATGATCTGGCTTAATTGGTTTTTTGATAATTGAACTTGTTTCTTAATGGCCTTTGGAAGAATATCTTTTTTTTCCGGGGTATTGATTTTAAAATAAAAAATGCCTGGAATTAAAATCAGAAAGACTATCATTCCTATTATGGATTTTTTGGATTTACAAAAAAGAGATTTCTTTTTTTCACCTAAAATATAGCCGGATTGAAAATTACGCCATGAGTTTTCGCTCATTTTACCGGATTTCCAGGTAGGATTTCTTTATCAAAACCTGATAATACCAGCTTTTTTTTATTATCAGTTGCAAGGATCATTCCCTGGGATGTTTCTCCCATAAGCGTTGCTTCTTTTAAATTGGCAACTACAATGACCTGTTTGCCGATAATCTGGTCTGGATTATAATTTTTTGCAATACCGGCAATAATTTGTCTTGTTTGGGCACCAAGATCTACCTTGAGCTTTAAAAGTTTATTTGATTTTTCAATCTTTTCAGCACTTATTACAGTACCGGTTCTTAAATCAATTTTTGCAAAATCATCAATTGTGATTTCCTCTTTTAACGCCGGTTTAAACATTTTGGTTTGTCCGGCGGTTTCTTTGGGTTTGATTTTATCCTTTTCAATCCTGGGAAATAAACTATCCGGCTTTGCAATCAGGGTGCCTTTTTTAACCTGTCCCCAGGCAGATATTTCGTCGAGTGTATAAAACCCCTTATTTTCTTTTTCCATAGAAAGGGCTTTTTGCATTTTAAAAGACGTCTGGGGCATAATGGGGTAGATCAGGCATGAAACAACCCTTAATCCCTCGACAAGATTATAGAGAATAGTTTCAAGAACGCGAATATTTGCTTCATCCTTGGCCAGAGTCCAGGGTTTATTTTTATCTATATATTTATTCATGGTGCTGATAAATTGCCAGATGGCTCCAATCCCTTTGTGAAATTCGCACAATTCCATTGCCTTTTTAAACTCATCAATAGCGAGGCTTGCATCAGACGACAAAGACAGTCCTTTGTCTTTTTCAATTTTGCTGTCATAACCTTTAACTTCACCATCAAAATATCGCAGGTTCATGGAAAGTATCCGTGAAAAAGTGTTCCCAAGATCATTGGCAAGGTCAGCGTTAATTCTTGATATTATGGTTTCTTCGGTGAAATTTGCATCCAGGCCAAAGACCATTTCCCTCATCAGAAAATATCTGAACGAGTCGATTCCATAAATATCGGTTACTTTTACAGGATCTGTAACATTGCCGATACTTTTTGACATTTTGCTTCCTTTGACGTTCCAGAATCCATGAACGTTTAATCCCTTATAAATCGGTATGCCTGCAGCTTTAAGCATAATGGGCCAGTAAATTCCATGGGGTTTTATAATATCTTTTGCAACAAAATGCCGGGTATCTGCCCAGAATTTTTTAAACAACTCACCATCAGGATACCCCAGAGCTGAAATATAATTTACAAGAGCATCAAACCATACATAAGTCACATAATCTTCATCAAACGGCAGGGTTATTCCCCAGGTCAGACGGGATTTCGGACGTGAAATGCAAAGATCTTCCAAAGGTTCTTTTAAAAAGGAGAGCAGCTCTTTCTTGTACTGCGCAGGCCGAATAAAGTCTGGATTAGTTTTTATGTGGTTTATGAGCCATTCCTGATATTTGCTCATCTTGAAAAAATAATTAGACTCTTTGATGACAGTGGGAGCTTTTCCATGGTCCGGACATTTACCATCTGTAAGTTCCCTTTCCTGGTAAAACCTCTCGCAGCCAAAACAATAAAGTCCCTCATAATTTGAAAAATAAATATCCCCTGAATCATAAATTTTGGAAAGAACCTTTTTAACAACATTGATATGGTCCGGATCAGTTGTTCTGATAAAATGATTGTTTTTAACATTTAATTTTGGCAGAAGGTTTTGAAAAAGCGTGCTGATTTGATCAGCATACTCTTTAGGTGTATTTCCCTGGGCCTGTGCTGCCTGAACAATCTTGTCCCCGTGCTCATCTGTTCCCGTCAGAAAAAAAGTTTCATGATTATCCATTTGTTTGAATCTTGTCGCAACATCAGTTGCAATGGAAGTATATGCATGCCCCAGGTGGGGCTTGGCATTAACATAATATATGGGGGTGGTAAAAAATTGTTTTTTTGTCGTCATTATTTTTTTATTCCTGTAATGGAGTTGTCCAGTTGTTTTATTTTTTTTTCTATTTCAGTATTATCTTCTAAACGAATAGTCACGCTCTCTTTTAATACATTCTGTCTGACTATTTTTCCTTTTCCTTCTTCCAGGGTGATTTTTTTTCCAAGCTTTGGCATTTCATATTTAAGACGTTTATAGGTATCGTTTTCAAAGGTCAGGCAGCACATTAAACGGCCGCAAACCCCGGATATTTTTGCAGGATTCAATGACAATCCCTGCTCTTTTGCCATTTTTATGGAAACCGGTTCAAAGGTATGCATGAAAGAAGAACAGCAAATCTCTCTTCCGCATTTGCCCAAACCACCGCAGTGCTTAGAAAGGTTACGAATGCCCACCTGGCGCATTTCAATTCGAATAGAAAAATTTTTTACCAGAAGTTTAATTAACTCCCTGAAATCAATCCTGCCGTCAGCAGTATAAAAAAAGGTCAATTTTTTTTGGTCGAACGTACTTTCAACACTGAACAGGTTCATGAGAAGACCTAAATCATCAATGCATCCGAGGCAAAATTCAAAGGCTTTTTTTTCAGTTTTTTTAATTTCTTCTCTTCTGAGAAAATCATCTTCAGTGGCAACACGGACAATCTGTTTTAATTTTTTTTTTGTATTCTCAACTTCAACAGGCGGGATGGCAATTCTACCAAAGCCAAGACCCTGTTCTGTTTCTACTATAACAGGGTCGCCTTCCTTCAGCACAAAAGCGCTGCTATTGAAATCATATATTTTACCTGCTGTTTTAAATTTCACACCAGCAATTTTAACCATAAATCAGGTTTCCTTTGTGAGTAATAATTTTAAGGAAAAAGCTATCCAATGCTAATCTCAGTGTGCTGTTTGAGTTTATCCTTTTTTCAGTTTCAAAAAGCTCTTTGATCCATTCATCCGTTTTTTTTGTTTCAATTCTCTGACCAATATCAGCAAAAAAATCAGAAAAATCAAGGTTAACTATTTTTTTTGGATGAAATGGAAAAATTATCAAATCCCGGAAAAAAGTCTTCATTATGGCAATAGCATCATCTATAAGGCCAGGCTCAGTACTTAATTTTTGTGACAGCATCAATCCTTTTGATATGCAGTCGCAAGTGTCTGTTTTAATAATATCTGTAAGACTATTCAGTATCCATTTTCTTTTGTTTATCCAATTGAGGCTTTCATTATCAGTGCTTAAATCTAAATATATCATTGCCTTTTTCAGATCGGAATCAGCAGTTTTTGATGCGATCATTGCCATTTGTCTGTCTGCTTTGAATTCGTTGATCAGATATTGTTCAATGAATTTGTCTGTCAATGGCTTAAATCTAATGATGCGACACCTTGAAATAATGGTGGGCAAAAGAAAAGAAATTTTGGAGGCAATTAAAATGAAAAATGTTTTTTCAGGAGGTTCTTCAAGCCTTTTTAATAGTGCATTCTGTGCCTGGACATTCATTAGTTCGGCGTTTGAAATCAGAACCATCCTGAATTTAGCTTCGTTGGGTTTAGAGGAAATGGTCAATCCCATCTCACGAATCTGGGAAATGGAAATTATTTTTTTACCTTTCTTGAGATGGATACAAAGGATATCAGGGTGAGTTTTTGCATTTATCTTGCGGCAGGACTTACAATTATTGCAGACAAATTGTTCTTTGCTCGAACAATTACATCCTTTGGCAAAAAAAAAGGCTGCCTCTTTTTTTCCAATATTTTCATTTCCCATGAAAAGAATGGCGTTTGGAATTTTTTTTGCCTGAATGAGTCCTGTTAATTCAGATACGGCACGGGTTTGGTATTGCATTTGATCAAAATCATACATGGTTTGATCAATACCCATTTGTTAATAATCCACCCGCTCCTTTAATTCTTTTCCGCATTTGAAAAATGGAAGACGTTTGGGTGGTATAATTACTTTTTGGCTGCTTTTAGGGTTTCGGCCTGTGTAGCTTTTGTATCGTTTGATATGGAAACTGCAAAAACCTCTTATTTCAACCCTTTCTCCTTTTACAAATGAATCGGAAAGCGAATCAAAAAATATTTTAATGACCTCTGCCGCTTCACTTTTTGTCAGGTTTGCTTTTTCTTTTAATGTGGAAATCAATTCAAGTTTATTCATGCGGCCTCTTTTATATTAAATAATCGAATTTCAGTATTTTTTTTATATGACCCTAATTAAAATTTGATAAAAAGTCAAGGGGTTATGATAAAAACTCAGGGAGTTTTTCAACATTATTTCCATCAACCTCAACACCTGCATATTGTCCTAAAACGTCTATTTTGATAACAACACGTCCTCGACCTTTATGCCGTGAAAATTCACCTTTTGCCCCTGCCATGGGGCCTTTTATGATCATCACAGGGTCCCCTTTTTTTAAGCGGATATTTACTCCTGTGATAAGGTCCATGCTGGTACTTGTCAGTATTTTCAAGGACTCAATCTGGGCCGGAGGTATGGAAAGTGGTCCGGATTGGTTCCCCAATAGCCTGACAGCACCCACCGTTTTTAAAATTTGCAGCTGATTTGCAGCTTCAAAGTTTGATTTCACAAAAAGATATCCCGGAAAAAGAGGGGTTTCTATCATGAGATTTCTATCTTTACGACTGCTTTTCCGCTTCATTTTAGGCAAAAATGCTTCAATTTTTTTATTAACAATAGCAGTGTACACTGTTTGCTCAAAGTTGCTCCGTGTCAAAAGGGCAAACCAATTTAGGTTTTTACTCATTATATACCAAACTCTCCGATTCCATTAAGTTTTATAAGAAAGGTAATACTCTGTTCATCGCTGGATTTTAAAAAATAAAGATTCAATGCCCAGCAGGGTTTTTTAAAACCAATTCCAGCCCTTGTTTCAATTGTTTTTTTTACCTCTATATTTTTTTTAATGGAATAAAATGCACTTAACTCATTGGTAAGGTTGATATCAATTTTAGAATACAGGGATTCTGATGTGCTGCTGGTATATCTATATTCTGTCCTTAAACTGTCGCCTCTTTTGTCTTTAAGTGTATTCCCAATGTTTAAGGTTTTAAAATGGCTGTCATATGGAGACCAGAAAACATCCATATCAAGAGAGATAAAATCGTTTGGAGCAAGTTCAGTTTCCAGTCCTATTTCTGAAAAAGGCCTTGTTTCCTTGTCCCGTTCTTTTTTAATATCATAACTTTGGAAAAGTTTTATGTAAGCAATATCACGATAGTCGGTTATTTCTTTTCCCTTAGGTGATATCCTTGATTTTTTGGAAGTAAAATTGCTTGTCAAGGACCAGGTGAGGGTATTTTTCTCTTCAATCTTGTCCAGATCATCAAAATAAGGCAGATCATCTTGAATGATGCCCGGGATGAATGCATATTCAAGTTCCGGGATGATCTCTTGTTTAATTTTATCTGCAAAATTATTATTGAGATCAAATATTTTTATAAGTTTTGTGGATAATTGTGCACCTATATCATACATCTGCCTTGTCCTGAAGTCGTCTGAATTACTGTTAATATCCGTGAATTCAGTGGTATGCCAGATAGTCTGCCTTACACCAGCATAAGGTTCGAAATTAAAAAATTTGCCAAGTTTTATGGGTAGAAAAACTTTAGGATATATGTCTAGTCTTTGCCCGTTCACAAGCGATGTACTTGTATCTTGTCTGTAAAAAGAAGTGTATTCGCTACCCAGTGAATAAAAGAATTTTGAAGGACCGATTTGCTGCATAAAGGCATCAAACTGAATGCTTGGAAGTGTCTGCAGGATTGTATCATCAATATTCTGCCTCCGGGCATAAATATTGTCATACCACACCGCATCAAATATAAAAGAATAAGTGGACCAGGATTTATTTATATTCAATTGGTTTTTCCGGATATTGTTATCATATTCATCAAGACTCCGGCCAAATTCTTTTTCAAAATATTCCTTGGTTTCATAATAGCCTGTGAATCCATCCTTAAACTCTTGAAGATAATCTTCATCACCAACCACATCAATATCAAGCTTGCCTGTAAATCCATAGCCAAGGTCCTGGTCGTGTTTCATCCTGAACCAGAACCTGTCTGAGTTTGTCCTCTGGGGGGTTGTGGAAAAACTATAATTTTTTGTCTTATCAGTTGCGTCATCAATTTTATCATCTTCAAGAAAATCTAAAAATATTGAGCCCTTTGTTTTATTATCCAGGATATATCTGAATTCTGATCCAATTTTTGTGCCGCGGTCAGTCATATAGTCTGCATAAATTGTTGCATCCATATTCCTTGAAACTGCTAGAAATAAAGGCTGCTCATATCCAAATCCTTTTCTGTCCGAGGAAGTAACCCTGGGGATTAAAAAGCCTGTCTGTCGTTTGGTCTGGACTGGAAACCAGAGAAACGGGCTGTATAATGCGGGGATATTTTTAGCCCAGAGAATAGTATCCCTGGCAGTGCCGTATCCTTCAATTGTGACTTTTATGTCCCTGGCGGAAATTTTCCAGTCTGGAGATTCGCCGGAACAGGATGTTATGGACCCTTTATCTGCGCTATAGGAAAATTTGCCGAGTTTTTTAATATTTTCACCATTAATATAGAAATTATTTTTCTGGATAAAAATAGTACCTTTGGTTATGGTGCCGGTCTGGGTTGCAAGGTTTATATTCATTGCATTGCAGGATATAAAATCTTCTCCAGATATTAAAAGAACATTGCCCCTGGCAAAAGCGTCTTTTGTTTTATTGGAAAATTCGATATATTCGGCTTCAAGTCTTGTTTTACCACCGGTTATGACTACATCTTCTTCGGCAATGTAAAGGTTTTTTTTATTATCAAAGGTTACTGCCCGGGCAGATATATGCCAGGCAATTTGTTCAGGGTTTTCAGGTAACCCGCTTGCTGCTGCAACCCCATTTAAGGATATGAATGAGAGAAAAAAAACAGAGAATACAAAAAATGATAAAAGCTTTTGTTTCAATAAACAGAACATGTTCTTTCCAGTAAAAAAATTGCGCATCTCTTAAAATTACTGTATAAAGCCATTTTATATTTTAAAAGTCAAGACAGAATATATGAATTGATGGCTTCATCATGGCAAAGGATAAAAAGTGTTTAAATGACAGTTTCAGTTATAGATGCCATAGGCAACACCCCTATTGTTGAGATAACAAAAATGAATCCTGTAAAAGGGGTTAAAATTTTTGCAAAGCTTGAATATATGAATCCGGGTGGTTCAGTTAAAGATCGACCGGCTCTGTATATGATTAATGCAGCGGAAAAGTCCGGGGAGTTGACCAAAGATAAAATTGTTATCGAAGCCACCAGCGGGAATACAGGGATCGGGCTTGCCATGATTTGTGCTGTCAAAGGTTACAAACTTGCGCTGACCATGGCGGAAAATGCAAGTGAAGAACGTAAAAATATTTTACGCGCAAGAGGAGCACAGATTATTCTAACCCCAAGACATCTGGGATCTGATGGTGCCATCGAAGAAGCATACAGACTTGCAAGAGAAAATCCTGATAAGTATTTTTTGACTGACCAGTATAATAATGAATCTAATTGGAAGGCACATTATGAAACCACAGGACCTGAAATTTTTGAACAGACCCATGGAAAGATTTCTTCTCTTGTTGCAACCATAGGGACAACCGGTACCCTGATGGGGGTTTCCAGAAAATTAAAAGAGTATAATAAAGATATCAGGATTGTATGTGTAGAACCCTATCTCGGACATAAGATCCAGGGGCTTAAAAATCTGAAGGAATCTTATATCCCTGAGATTATGGAAAAAAATCGTTTTGACCAAAAAATTAATATTGATGATGAAACAGCTTTTGATAATGTACGAAGTCTTGCAATAAAGGAAGGCATTTTTGTTGGGATGAGCAGTGGTGCTGCCATGGCTGCAGCACTTGAAGAAGCGCATCAGATTAAAAAAGGCTGTATTGTCGTTATTTTTCCCGACGGCGGAGAAAGGTATCTGTCCACTAATCTCTTTTCGGTAAAAAATCATATTGCCCTGTCCCTTTTTAATACGCTTTCGAAATCCAAGATGCCATTTAAACCGCTGGAAAAAGGAAAAATATCTATTTATACCTGCGGGCCAACTGTTCATGAAAGGATAGATGTCGGTCGGTTACGAAGATATGCATTTACTGATTTGCTGATAAGATATATTGAATATCATAAGATTGCAGTCAATCATGTGGTAAATATTACTGATTATGATGACAAGACAATCCAGGGGTCTTTAAAGGCTGGGGAACCACTTTCAAAGTTCACACAAACCTTTTTTGATCTGTTTAAACAAGACCTTTCAAATTTAAATATCCGCCCGGCAGATGCCTATCCAAAAGTATCAGATCATTTTGATGAAATGATTGATGTGGCAAGACAACTCCAATCAAAAAGACATGCTTATGAAAAATTGCATTCTCTGTATTTTGATATTGCCAGTCAGAAAGAGTATGGCGACTTTTCAAGTACAAATCTGGATAAAATCAAATCCGGTGCTACAGTGGATCTTGATGCCTATGAAAAGGGTAACCCAAAGGATTTTACATTATTGAAAAGAGTTCGCCTTTCAGAATTGAAAAGGGGCATCGGAATTAAGACCCAATGGGGTAATGTACGTCCTTCTCTTCATTTGCAATGTGCTGCCATTGCCATGAAATTTTTTGGAGAAAAGTTTGATATTCAGACTGGAAGCCGTGAACTTATCTTCCCTCATCATGAAAACGAAGTTGCCATTGCAAGGGCTTGCAATGGAGTAACCCTGGCAAGGTATTGGCTGCATTGTGATCCAGTGAGATATGATGGCTCTTTAGGTGACCATAGTATGGAATCTTTAACCCTTGAAACCCTTGTTAACATGGGATGGGAATTAAAAACTATCCGATTATGGATGATTTCCAATCATTATCGGAAAACCTTGATTTTATCAGAGCAGGCTCTGAAACAGGCCCGATATACTCTGGATAAAATCAATCGGTGCATTTCCACTCTAAGTATAATTGAAAACGGATCTGGATTTGAAGAAACAGATCAATTTATATATGATATGAAATCTGCTTTTTTTCAGTCCATGGAAGATGATTTAAAAATTTCAGGAGTTATTTCTTCAATGCTGGCAAATGTTAAAACCATCAACAAACTTATCAACCAAAATAAAATCAATGCTGAAGACGCTCAAAAATTTGTATGCTGTTTTAAAGAAATAGATTCTGTTCTTAAGATCTTCAGTTTTGAAGAAAAAATGGAATATTCAAGGCAAATTAAAAATCTTATAAAAGAGCGGAACCTGGCAAGACAGCAAAATGATTTTCAACTGGCTGATAAGATAAGGAAACGATTGACAAATTTAGGTATCAATGTTCACGATAAAAAGGTTAACCAATGGCAATAAGATTATTATTTTTCCCCTTCACCCATATCTCTGGAAACAAGTTGGACACCGTTTTGACTTTTTTCAAGTCCTTTGAATATCTACCCATGACACAAAATTTTGAACTTCATCCAAAATTGCACAAATTGCTTGGACAGGGTAAGGTTACACCGTTTTTTTTATCTGATGACCAGGCTGTGACTATAGATCAAAACCTTGAGCAGTATCTTTCCTGGGCAAGTATACACAAGGGGAATGAAGTAAATCTTAAATCACTTTTAAAGAATACCCCTTATTTTACAGATGATTCAGATGTGACAGCCATTAAATCACAGCTCAAGAAGGGTAAAGGTGAAAAAGAAAACCTGGAATTTGCTTTGCACGATGAATCAGCACTGATGCAGGACCTTTTGTTTTTAAAGATGGCGAAATTATATGATGAACAGAATGAAGGCATTGATCTGGTCTTGAACGATATGGATATAAGTCACGGCAAATTGATTTCAAACCTGCGAGGATTAGAAAGCTTTCCAGATGAAGCTGAAGAAAGAAAACCTTTGGAAGGTAAAGATGTGGGAGCTGTCATGACCCGGCAGCGGATCTGCGCTTGGTCAAGATGCATGGCCCGGATGGGTGGATTGAATCCTGAAGGAGACACACCATTATTTATGACTAGCAGTGATGCCGTATTTAACTATCTTGAGTCGAATTGTAAAGATGTTGTAAATGCCCTTGACATTGACAGGATAAAAGTGCATGAGAATGGATGTGGCAATAAAAGCGAGTGGCAAGATCAGTTTTTTGATTATTTGACTCGTGCAGTTCAGGGAGTTGTCAGCCGGGAAAATCAACTGCCTGAAGTAAATGATAATTGTTCTTTTTCAGGGCAAATCAAATTGTGTGTCTTTTCCGGGAATGATATTTGCAAACTCTTTAATTACTCAGGTAAACAAATATTTGTATGTTTGATTAAATTAAAGTGATAAAAAACTTGATTTTAATTAATATAATGTTATAAAAGCGTTTTTTATACAAATTATATTTTAAGAATGAGTTTGCAATATAATAATGTTAATTTTTTAAGGAGGCTATTAATATGGCATTTAATCCAATTGTTGACCAAGAAAAATGTGTTGGTTGCGAAGAATGTGTAGACGTATGTCCAGTGGAAGTTTTTGAAATGGAAAATGACAAATCAGTTCCAGTAAATGCTGAAGAATGCATGGGCTGCGAAAGCTGCGTGGAAGTTTGTGAAGAAGATGCTATTGTAGTTGAAGAAGACTGATTCACAACAAAGCTTCTGACAATAGATAAAATGCCGGGTATGGTTACCATTTCCCGGCATTTCTTATTTTAACTTTTTGTCACAACGATCAGGTTGCTTGTAATATTTTTATAGCGCTTGTTTTAAAATCTACATGATGTTTTTAGAACCTGAGAGACAGGCAACTTAATCCTCCGTCAAGTTTTCTAAATTCCGACACATTAACTTCAATGGTCTGATACCCTGCAGCTTTTATCATTTCATTAGTTTTAGAAAATCCCATTGGAACAAGTACTTTTCCATTAATCCAGACAGAGTTGGCTGCATAGGATTCATCCGGATCAACCGCAAGGAGATTAAAAACAGACAGGGCAGGGTGGTTTAAAAATTCACCAAAGGCAAGCAAATTGTTGTTTTCCAGATAAGAAATACCTGTTTTTAAATGAAGAACGCTTTTAAGGGTAATATTTGATGAAGTGTATCCATATTTTTTCAATATAAGGTTTAACTGGGATGCCCCTTCAATGTTTGTCCGATCAGATAATCCTGCAAAATAATGATCATTTACCATCATAATATCCCCTGCATCAAGGGTTCCGGAATTTTGGATTCTTTCCACAGGCAGGTCCAGTTCTTCAATGGCTTTTGAAATCTCTATGGTTTCCCCCCTTCTTGATGCAGCCCCAGGATTAGTGATGATAGCGCATTTAGGTGTTATAAGACAGACGTCTTCAATAAAGGTTGAATCCGGGAAATTTTCGTCCGAATCAAGTATGGTTACTTTAAGACCGCATTTTTTAAGGGCATCAATATAGCCTTTATGCTGATCCTGGGCAAGCGTATAATCCGGCTTACCAAGGTTAGCCGTGCTGATTCCATTGACCATATTTTTGCAGGGTGTTTTAACGATAGCTCTTGTAAACAAGTTTGTTCTCCTTATTTTTGATAATTAATTTTTAATTTTTTCAGAGCGGCTTCCATATTGTCCATTGCTTTTTCAAGGTTTTCATAGGAATTGGCATAGGAAATTCTAATGTTCTTGTCTCCCCATGGTACAACTGCCATGGTTGCTTCATCCAAAAGATATGTGGCAAGTTTCTGGGATGTCATTCCAAGTTTTTCAACATTAATAAAAATATAGAAAGCTCCCTTGGGCTTGAATACTGAAAGACCCGGCATTTTTTGAAGACGTTCCACCATCATCACCCTTCTTCTGCTGAACTCTTTGCCCATTAGCTCAACATCATCCTGGGGGCCTTTCAGGGCTGCCACAGCACCATGCTGGGCAAAACTTGTAGCACAGACCGTTGCATACTGATGGATGCGTATAAGTCCGCCTATAATTTCTTTACTGGATGCAAGATAGCCAAGGCGCCAGCCTGTCATGCAATGACTTTTGGAAAATCCGTTCAAGGTAATGGTTCGTTCCTGCATTCCCGGTAAACTTGCAATGGAAAAATGTTCATAACCATCATAAATATTTTTTTCATAAATTTCATCTGAGAGTACAAGAAGATCATTCTCTAAGGCAATCTGAGCAAGCGCTGTCAGCGTTTTTTCTGAATAAACAGCCCCCGTGGGATTGTGGGGAGTATTGATAACAATCATCTTAGTCTTAGATGTGATTTTGGACTTTAAATCTTCAATAATGGGTTCAAAATCGTTATCCTGTTTTAAGGGGACAAAAACCGGAATGGCTTCTATCATGTTGGCGCATTGGGCATAAGCAGGAAATGATGGGCTGAAAATGAGCACTTCATCACCTGGGTCTAAAAGAGCCATCATGGACAAAAATATGCCTTCCGTAGCACCAACAGTAACAATTATCTCATCTAAAGGGTCATAGGTAAGGCCATTATCCTGTTTAAACTTGGCGGCAATCTCATTTCTGAGTTCTATAATTCCATAATTGGAGGTATAATGTACTTTCCCTTTTGAAATGGCTTCAATAGCGGCTTCCTTTATATGGGAAGGCGTGTCAAAATCAGGTCTTCCTATTTCCAGGTGAATAATTTTTTCACCCAGGCGTTCACGGCGGGTTACTTCTTCAACGATTATTCTGATCCGTTGAAATGGAATAATATCCATTCTTTTGGCTAACTTCATTTTAATTTCCTTTAATTGTTTTGTAATTTGTCACAATTTAATTTTATCTTCGGGAAAAGGCCAGATGGTTCTGATTTTCAAACAACCAATTTCTTTATTTTCAATCATTTGTAAATTTTGAACCCTTTTATCGCATCAAATACGGAATTTCAACATAAAGTGCATCATTGGGGCACTCTATTTCACAGGGCAGACAGAACCAGCAGGTCCTGAATTTGCCGAATGGATCACCGCATGAATAAAAGCGTTGCGCTTCTTTGCGAGCGCTATCTAAGTCAAAGGCGGTTTTAAGTTCTTTAAAAATTTTATAATTTATTTGAAATATAAGATGAAAATTTTATAAAATAATGAAACATAAGTTTGTTATTGACAACTTTGATTTGGATTTAATATAGCTCCTGACAATGATAGAGATTGTTAAAAAACTATTATTTCAGCTTATATAAAATTAAGGTAAACATGGAAAAATTAATTATAACCATTGCACCAACCGGTTCACTTCCCACAAAAAAAAATAATCCACATGTACCCATAAGCCCGGATGAAATTATTCAAACAGGAATTTTATGTGAAAAAGCCGGGGCATCCATAATTCATATTCATGCCCGAAATCCCGTTGATGAAACTGCATCAACAGATTTCCATATTTTTAGACAAATCTATCAAGGTCTTAAAAAGGAAACAAATCTAATCCTTCAGATTTCCACGGGTGGAAGAGCGGGTATGGAGTATGAAAAACGAAGTAAAAGACTATCTCTGGCACCTGAAATGGCAAGTTTAACAACAGGCTCTGTTAATTTCCCGACATCTGTCTATATCAATAGCCCTGATCTTATTTGTGCTTTGGCAAAAGATATGAAAACATATGGTATTAAGCCTGAAATCGAAGTTTTTGACGTAAGCATGGTTCAAAATGCTCTTGATCTGGCTGATCAGGGTATCATGGGCAAGCCCCTACATTTCGATTTTGTCATGGGTTTAAAGGGTGCGATTCCCGCAACAATAGAAAACCTGGTCCACCTTAAAAACAGCATCCCTAAAGGGTCAACATGGACGGTGGCCGGGATCGGGGCAAGCCAGCTGCCCATGTCTGTCCATGCCATAAATATGGGTGGGCATGTGAGAGTAGGGCTTGAAGATTGCATTTATTTCAGCAAGGGAAAGCTTGCTTCCAATGAGCAGCTCGTAAAGCGCATTGCTCAGATAAGTGGAATATTGGACAGAGAAATTGCAACACCGGATGAGGCAAGACAAATCCTTGGTTTAAGCCTGACCCCACCTACATAAAAGGATAAGAAATGTTAGAAATTCCGGGAAATGTGTTTCATAGAAGATTAGATACATGCCTGCCAATGGCTAAAAGCGCCCATGGTATTTATATTGAGGATGAAAACGGCAAAAAATATATGGACGCAAGCGGGGGAGCTGTTGTGGTTAATGCAGGCCATGGCAGACAAACGATTGCAAAGGCCATTTATAATCAGGTCTTATCCCATGATTATATCCATCCCACCATGTTTGCATCCAAACCTGTTGAGATGCTTGCAAAAAGTCTTGCTAAAAAAGCTCCCGGAGATATTAACCGGTTCTATTTTTTTTCAGGCGGGTCTGAAGCCAATGAGGCAGCCATAAAGCTTGCCCGGCAGATTCATATTGAACATGGTGATGAAACTAAGTATCGTCTTATTGGAAGATGGAAGTCATACCATGGATTAACCCTGGGTTCACTTGCAGCCATGGGAAGGACAAGTTTTAAGACTTATTTTACCCCACTTTTAAAGGAAAATCTGCATATCCCGGCTCCCTATTGTTATAGGTGCGCCTATGGCCTTAAATATCCTTCATGCAAGTTGAGATGCGCCTTGGCCCTAGATGAGATGATTGAAAATGCAGGACCCCAGACAATATCGGCCTTTATTGCAGAAACTGTTCCAGGAGCAACCATAGCAGCTTGTTTCCCGCCTAAAGAATATTTAGATACAATTGCTAAAATTTGTCAGCACCATAATGTACTTCTTATTTTAGATGAGGTAATGTGTGGCATGGGCAGGACAGGTGAATTTTTTGCCTGTAATCACTTTGATGTTGTTCCGGATATTGTAACCCTTGGCAAAGGGCTTGCCGGCGGCGTCATGGCGCTTTCCGCCTTTGGGGTTAAAGAAAGTCATTTTAATACGATTAAGGACAATAGCGGCGGTTTTATGCATGGTGGAACCTTTACTCACCACAGTGTTGCAGCAGCAGCCGGACTTGCTTTATTTGAAATTCTTGAAAAGGAAAAACTTGTTCAAAGAGTGAAATTAAAGGGTCAAAAATTAGGGGATTTGCTTAAAAAACATTTGTTGCCCATACCCCAGGTGGGAGATGTCCGGGGCAAAGGGTTTATGTGGGGCATTGAGATTGTAAAGGATAAGAAAACAAAACAGCCCTTTAAACGTTCGTTAAAAATTGTGGAAGGTATCTGGGATAATCTTTTTGAAAAAGGCTATATAATATATAAATCCAGCGGGCTTGCAGGTGTTGATGGGGATGCCCTTGTAATCGCCCCTCCTTATATTATTAAAGATGAAGAGATGGAGATTCTGGTTAAAACAATAAAATCCTCAATAATAGAATTTTTTAATTAAAGTTTATTTGTAATTGTTCAGCCCTTAAAAAAAGTTATACCCAAAGCCTTGTCTGATGGATATTTGCAGGAGGTTAAGCGTTTAGCATCGAAACAAATATCTATCAGACAGGGCGGTTTCAATCATAAGAGCTGAAAATTTTTTAAGGAGTAAAATATGCCTGAATTAGCCTATCTAAACGGGGACATACGCCCCATTAAAGAGACCTATGTCCCAATTGAGGACAGAGGGTATCAGTTTGGAGATGCCGTTTATGAATTTATAGCAAGTTACAATGGAAAGCTTTTTTGTCTGAAAGAACATTTGGACAGGCTGCAAAAGTCCATGGAAGGTCTGTCATTCCCAAAACTGGACAAAGAGTTTATAGAAAGTGCTGTTCATGATCTTTTTAAAAAAGCCGGCATGCAAAGAGCCGGTATTTATATCCAGATTTCAAGGGGGGTTGCACCAAGGGATCATGCCTGGGAAAAAGATATAAAACTGCAGATAATAATGACCATAAAAAAGGTGAATGAGCTTGATCCTGAAATAAGAAAAAAAGGAATAGACATAATCACTGTGCAGGATGAAAGATGGTCAAATTGTGATATCAAGACGGTACAGATTCTTTTCAATTCCATGGCTAAACAAAAAGCCAAAGATCAGGGCGCCTTTGATGCAATTTTTGTTTCAAAGGACGGAATCGTAAGGGAGGGAACCAGTTCAAATTTTTTTCTTGTCAAAGATGGTAATATCATAACCCATCCTTTGACAAAGAATATTCTTCCCGGCATAACCAGAATGGTAATAATGGATCTCGCCCGCAATATAGGAATAAAGATTCAAGAAAAATTTATTTCAAAAACAGAACTTTTTTCTGCCCAGGAAGCATTCTTAACTGGCACGATTACTGAAATTCTCGGGATAAAAACAATTGACGGCGTGCCATTGGGTAAAGGTAAACCAGGAGAGATCACCCAAAAACTCTACAGGGCTTTAAGAGAAAAAGCAGAATAATAATCCCCCAATAGTCCCCAACTAATTTATAATGTCATTGGGGAAAATAGCATGCTTTGAAGATAGAATCATGACTGTGGAGGCGGTTTCTTCCGTATGAAGAACAATTAATTTCCCGGATTCAAGATTCTCAAGCTGAATAGTTTTCTCCTTTATTAAAGACCATTGGTTGTTGTCTTTAATTTTATTTTTTCTGAGAATTGAATATATTTGTCCTGGTTTAACTCTGGCACTGCCTGCATCAATAAAAGCAATCACATAGTCATTTATCATGATATGATTATCTTCAGAACAGATAAGTCTTGCATCTATGGGGGCAGGGTTATCTTTAACAGTTAAAACAGGAACCCGCTCATAGTATTCCATAATCAGGTCGTCTTTGTTTACAGGCCTGTATGCATGAGTTATGGAACCTATGACATAGTTTTGTTTATGCTCAAGTATTTTAACCTGGGCTTTTATGATGTGCTTTACTCCCTTAAACACATTATGGTTGATTTTTTTTTTCACCGTCTCCATTGTAAAAATGTGATATGTCTTACCCAAAATCAAGGCATCTTTAGTCGAAGGTTTTATATAAACAATATCATTGGCAGACATCATCAATTTGTCGTCATGCGCTTTGATAATCTGACCCAGAGAGGGTTCTGCCCTATTTTTAAGAAATCCCAGATGATCCATTTTAGAAAAAGAAAAACTGGTTTCAACCTTAACAGGATAGTCTTTTTTCGGGGATTCCGGATTATTTGCAAGTTTTGGTCTTAAAATTGTTTTTTCCTTTAAAAAAACTTGTATCTTTTGTCCGGGATATATCCAATGGGGATTTTTAATATCTTTATTCATCTCCCAGAGCCCGGGCCAGTCCCATTGTGAATGGTAGAATTTTTCAGATAAATTCCACAATGTATCCCCTTTTTTTATGGTGTAATAAAACCCTGAGTTTTCTCCTGGTATAAATTTAGTTTCCACCTGGGCAAGTCCTGTTGAACAAAAAACAAGTATCCAAAAAATTAACACGAATAGGGCTGCCATTGTTTTTTTGCCTGACATAATATACTCCTGCTCTGTTTTTGTTTGTTCGTCAATTCTTGACTTTATTTAACTGCCTGTTCTATAAAAAGTCAAGAATTGTTACTGTTATTAAGGGATTGGATTGAAAATGAAACATATTGCCAACCTTTTGTTTGAGGTGAGGATACTAAAGGATATTGTCAGATCTGGATATGCTTTTTTAGGGACAGGCAAAGAAAGTATAGCTGAGCACAGTTTTATGACAGCCTTTATTTGCCTTGCCATGGCAAAAATAGATGCAGATATTGATACTGAAAAGCTTGTGACAATGGCCCTGGTTCACGATATTGCCGAAGCAAGGACAGGAGATTTTAATTATGTTGAAAAAAAATATTCAATAATTGATGAAGATAAAGCAATTTCTCATTTGGTAAAAAATATTCCATTTGGAAAGGATATTAAAAATCTTATAGAAGAGTTTAATTTAAGTGAGACAAAAGAAGCAAAACTTGTGCAGGATGCAGACCAGATATCTTTTATTCTTGAATTAAAAAAATTAAAGGATACTGGGGCAAAAGGTCCTGAAAAATGGCTGCCTGTTGTAATGCAAAGACTTAAAACAGATATGGGTAAAAACATAGCAAAGAATATTATGGAAACCAGTTGGGACGAATGGTGGATGAACGATTATTCTGAATAACTCAATTTTAGACCTTAAATCCTTGCAAGCCTGTCCTCACTCAAATCCGGCAGCTCCGAAAGTTGAGTGAATAATTTAACCCCACTGTCTCAATCGCTTGCCCAGGTAATTCCATATAAAAAAGGATATGTTTTAAAATGTTTATTTTGCATTAACCCGGCAGTGGCATGGGTTGCGGCTCATCCGATTTGAACTTCTTACAGGCTCTAACCTCCGTTGCGCTGACCGCCAAAACTCGCTATCGCTCAAACACTTGGCAGTCTTAAAGCTCCACTGCGTTAAGATCCTGTACAGAAGGCCAATCAACGATGGTCTGCAACCCATACCCCTGCCTCCTCAGCAAGATCCCGTTCCAACCAATATATAATTTTGCTAATATTTTCAAAAAATTGAATGAGATTGAGTTTTAAAAATGATTTTAAGTCTCCATAAGGTTGAGAATCTGGCATTCAAGGAAATTCAATTTTATATAAAATTTCAAATAGACCATTTTTTCTCACTAAACTTACTAACAAATTGAAGCGGCCCATTCTGGATAGTAGCTTAAATTTTTCAGGATTCAAAAAGTCGCTATAAATTCAAGGTATTCTTCTAAGGGTAAATCACCATTTAGGGAAAATGACAGTACCGCCATTTTCCCTAAATGGTGATAAATTGTCCTCGGATCGATCCTCAAGATCATGGCAATCCTGCCCTGGAGGATACCAAGGCGATTCATGAGGGATATTCAAAAGCAGACCGGAACGGGTTATGGATAGAGGGCCTTTTAGTTCTGGGATGATATGTCCTGTGAAGGATTATCCAATCTTTGTTTTTCTGCGGCCACAATCTTTTGAAGATCTTTATCAGGGACATCCTTTTTCATGCCCGGACAGGAATTGGCCATGGCATTCCAGTTTTCAGGATGGTCAAGGATTACTTGTATATATGGCCAGGCTTTGCACATATAAGGCTTTACCGGATGGATCGTACATTGTTTGATCTTGTCAAAAAAAATACAATACCCGTCCTTACCCCGGGTCAAAACATTTCGGGACCCGGATTTGTCACAATATCGGGCAATAAACTTTTCAGGATCAAAATTAATAAATGTTGAGATATTTATGATATCCTGCCTTGTAACATAAGTACCTCCAAATCCTTTGCAGCACTCCCCGCAGAGCCGGCATTCAAAAATATCAATTCCGGTTTTATTCTCAGGCATTATATCTTTTTTCCATTGCTTTTTGCATAGTCAATCGGTCAATATACTGCAAATCACCCCCCATGGGGATGCCGGATGCTATTCTTGTGAGTTTGACCCTGGTCTTTTTAAGCTTTTCAAGAATATAGGAAGCAGTGGTTTCTCCTTCAACATTTGTTTTGGTGGCAAGGATGATTTCTTTGATTGTCCGGGACTTAGCTCTTTGAAATAACTCTTTTATCCTTATGTCATCCGGTCCGATACCGTCAATGGGAGACAGTGCACCTCCCAATATATGGTAGGTTCCAAAAAAAGAATTTGATTTTTCTATGGCTGCCATGTCTGCCGGATTCTCTACAACACAGATACAGGTCTGGTCCCTTTGCGGATCATTACATATCCGGCATTTATCCTTGTCACTCAGGGAAAAGCAAACTGAACATATTTGAATGCTGTTTTTCAATTCAATTATGTCACAGGCCAGGTTGGCGGCCTCATGATTCGGGGCATGGAGAATGTGCAGTGCAAGTCGTTCTGCCGTATTTTTCCCAATACCAGGAAGCTTTGACAGGCTGTTAATGAGGTTTAAAATGGGTTTTGGATAATGATTCATTTTTTGTAATTGTTTAGCCCGTTAAAAGAAGTAATCTTAAAGCCCTGTCTGATGGATATTTGAAGGAGGTTAAGCGTTTAGCATCGAAACAAATATCTATCGGATAGGGCGGTTTCAAGAATAAGAGCTGAATAGTTACCATTTTTTTTACAGACCGGGAATATTGAGTCCACCTGTAAGTTTACCCATTTCAGCGGATACCATTTCCTGGGATTTGTTTAATGCATCATTTACTGCAGCTAAAACAAGATCCTGGAGCATTTCAATATCATCTGGATCAATTATTTCTTTTTCAAAAATAATGGATTCGATTTTCTGGCCGCCATTGGCAATGACCTTTACCATGCCTCCGCCAGAAGATGCTTCAACTGTTTTTTTTGCAAGTTCTGCTTGAGTTTTCATCATTTTTTTCTGAAGATTCTGGGCCTGCTTCATCATTGAGTTCATATTTTTCATCATTTATTACTCCTATCTTATTGATTGATTATCTCGCCATCAAATATTTTTTGAGCTTCAATAACCAGGGGATGGTTTAAGGCTTCCTGTAGGGCTTTTCTTTTTTTTCTCTTGTTATTGGTTTGAACAGTCTTGTTTTTTTTAGAAATTATCTTGATTGTAAGATTTTTTCCAAGAAATTGTTTGCAAATATTTTGCAGCCCCACCCTTTTTTTTTCAAGTCTTTTCTTATCAAAGGACGAGCCGTTTTTAATTTCAACCATAAGTTCTCCAGGGCTTTTTTCAATTACCTTTCCTTTGGAAAACAGGGCAAACATAAATGGATATTCAGGTTCTATCTTGTTTAAAAAATCCTGCCATGTTCGGCTTTTTTTATCGCTTTCTGGTGAAGGAGGCAAATCTGTTTGATATCCGGGTGTGGGAATTGATTCCCGGACTTCATGAACCTCCTTATTCCCGGGCAAAGACTCTTTCACAAAAGCCTTTTGTGCAGGTTTTAATCCCTGGGGCAGGGTTGAGGGTTTTGAATGCATCGGGTTTGAGACTGTTTTGTTCGAACCTATCTTTGCGGCAAGTATATCGAGCTTGCTGATGATATTGTCGATCTGGGCCCCCGGGTTTACTTGAAGCAGTTTTAACAGGACCATTTCAATTGCCGTTCTTGTATGGGATGAATATTTGATAATGGATTCTTCATCTAAAAGAATTTGTAAAATAGTATTGATAAAGCCGCTGGACAATGATGCAACAGTCAGGAAAATTTTTTCTTTTTCAGAATCTGTGATATTAACACAAAGGCTTTCTTTACCGCAGAGTTTAATGACATTCAGATTCCTGAAATGGGAAATAATATCAGCATAAAATTTTTTAAGGTCAATTCCTGAGTCGTTTACTCGTTCTATAATCTCTATGAGCCGGGAGCCATTATTTTCAAAGATCGCCCCTGATATGTCGTGCATGACTTGTAGATCCTGGATGCCAAGACTGTCCAGCACAAAATCAAGTTTGATCTCTTTGTTTAAAGAGGCAGATAAAACCCTGTCAAGAAGGCTTAAGGCATCTCTGATGGAGCCGTCAGCTTCCTGGGCAATCAGATCAAGGGCCTGTTTTTCAATATTGAACCCTTCATCTTTGCAAAGTTTTTGTAAATGATTTGAAATCATTTCCAGGGAAATTCTGCCAAGGTCATGGCGCTGACATCTTGAAAGTATGGTAGCAGGGATTTTGTGTACTTCCGTTGTTGCAAAAATGAACATTACATGTTCAGGCGGTTCTTCAAGAGTTTTAAGCAGGGCATTAAATGCAGCAGTAGAAAGCATATGTACTTCATCGATAATATATATTTTATAGGCTGCCGATGAAGGCATATAAGTGACATTTTCCCTTAAATCCCTGATTTGATCAACACTGTTGTTTGATGCACCGTCTATCTCAAAAACATCTGTGCAATGCCCTTCAATAATATCTAAACACGTTTTACACGTGTTGCAGGGAAGTGGTGTCGGCCCTTTTTTACAATTCATTGCCTTGGCTAAAATCCTTGCAATGGTTGTTTTTCCAGTACCCCTGGGCCCTGTGAAAAGAATGGCATGGGCAACCCTGTCAGAAGAAATTGCATTGGAAAGGGTGGTTGTAACATGTGCCTGGCCTACAACGTCATCAAATGTCTGGGGCCGATATTTTAATGCTAATACTTGGTATGACATGTTATCTTAATATGAGCCATTATGATAAGTGGCGGAGAGGGAGGGATTCGAACCCTCGGTACCCGGTTAGGATACACACGCTTTCCAGGCGTGCACCTTCAGCCGCTCGGTCACCTCTCCTCATTAAATTAATTCAACGCAAAATAGTATCTTTTTGGTAAAGTGTCAAGGTTTAAACAGACAAGCATAGTCATTTGTATATTTGTTGTCAGAACCATATATGTAAAAGGGCGGGGCTGTGGTACAGGGCTTACCACTATTTTTTGCCGCACGGATAATAACTCTTTTTGCCGCTGCGTTTTTTTTTATATGGACAAACCTGATAAATTCAGGGACAAATTTATATTGTCCCATTGTCTGTATCAGGCTGGAAAACCTTTGCGCAGGAAAAATAATGTATAAGCGGCCCTGTTCATTGAGCAGTCTTTTTGAACATTTAAACAATAAATCAATATCAAGGGTGATTTCATGGCGCGCAATTGCTTTTTGAGGATCAGGGTTAAGTCTGCCGGAATTTTTCTTTTTATAGGGAGGGTTTGAAATTATGATATCTGCTTTCCCCTTTATGTCGGAAGGCATTATATTTTTAATGTTTTCATGAATAATATATATTTTATTTTCCAGTTTGTTTGCAAGGATGTTTTTTCTGGCAAACTTATATAGTTCTTTTTGAATTTCAATACCTGTGATTCTAAGATCTGGATATCTTGCGGCCAGGATCAAAGGCATGATTCCACAGCCACATCCAACATCAATGATTTTTTCAAAACCCTTTGGTTTAATATGGGCAGCCAGGATAAATGAATCCAAGGAAAAACGATAGCCTTTTTCAGGCTGGGATATTTTTTTTTGGGAGCTGAATAAAAGATCAGCTGAGAATTTTTCCAATTTTAAACCGAAGCTGTTTGACCAGGATATGGTCAAGTTTTTTATTGATATTCAAGATCATTTCTTTTTCAAGAAATTTTAACTGATGAATCCAGGCAGAGCTTGACACATTGACAATGAGTATCCCTTCCTTAAAAGAATCCGGTTTAGCATTCATGGCAATGGGTTTTCCAACAGCCTCATCCCAGACATCCCAGATCCTTGTCATTTGAGTATCCATGGCAGGCCTGTATCTGCCAAGAGCAGACGCCAATATGTCACTGATGTGAATCAGGTCACCGTCTTTATTCTTTTTGTTCAATTGAATAGGCCTTAAATTAAGGATCATTTTTCTAATTTAGTTCCATAGCATATTATTTAATCTGAATATACCAGAAAGATATTTTATACTGGTTTTAAAGCATGTAAACAATATTTTGCTCTGCTATCCGCTACAATGATTGTAATTGTAGGCACAGCAACTAGTTCAGGTCAATTTGCCTTGGATGAGCATTTTGGAACGTGTTGTTAAAGGCTCTGGCGGGCGTAACGTTAAATGGCGGGAACTGTTTGAGGGAACCTAAGTTTTTCCGCCACAAGTGTAGCCCGACATAGAGCCTGTCAATATTTACCATCCAGCGATGGAAAGGTAAACTGGCCAGAACGGGTATAAAGCTGATCATAAAAAACACACCATGTGATTGCCCTGATGTTTTAGAGTGGAAGCCTTTTAAATACCATTATTACAATTGCATTTAAATAAATATTGCCTTTTTAGGTTGATAAATATAAATATGGTTATACCTTACTTCGAGAATGCAGCTTTAAACAATATTAATTTACAGGGATTATTTTATGAATTGGGATTGGGAAAAACTAAGACAAAATCAACAGAAGTTTGAGAACAAGAGAGAGGGTGGTGGGCCCAGTATGCCGCCGATGCCTCCCCAGATGGATGAACTTTTGAACAAATTTAAAAACTTTAAATTACCGGGGATTTTTCTTATTGTGATTGTCCTTTTGGTTTTATTTTTCGGATCGTCCACTTTTTTTACAATAAAAACAGAAGAAGTCGGCGTTATCCAGCGGTTTGGGAAATACAAGAGAATTGCACAGCCCGGCTTGAACTTTAAATTACCCTCGGGTATTGAAAAAGTCACCAAGGTAAAGGTGAAAAGAATATATAAGGAAGAGTTCGGGTTACAGTCGGACAGTACTTCCAGTAATTACAGGTCAGCCAGTGAGAGTTCTTCTCAGGGAAGCAGCCTGATGCTAACCGGTGACCTGAACGTAGCAGTGGTTCCCTGGATAGTACAATACAAAATTTCCAATCCCAGTGATTATCTATTCAAGGTCAAAGACGTAAGAGCCATTTTAAGGGATATGTCAGAGGCCACCATGAGAACGGTTGTGGGGGATAGAAGCATTAATGAGGTTATCAGCAAGCGTGAAGAGATCGCTTTGGCTGCCAAAGATATGCTTCAAAAAGAGATGGATTCCGCAGAGTCCGGTATTAAAATTGTTAACCTTGAAATGAAAAAGACAAATGTTCCAGGACCGGTTCAGTCTTCTTTTAATGAAGTGAACCAGGCCATCCAGGAAAAAGAACAAACCATTTATAAGGCAAGGGAAGAATATAATAAAGCAGTGCCTTTAGCCCGTGGTGAAGCCAAAAGAGTGATAAAGGATGCAGAAGGGTATGCCATTGACCGGATTAACCGCGCCCAGGGGGATGCCACCAAATTTTTAGCTGTTTATAAGGCTTATGCCCTGGCAAAGGATGTTACAAAAAAGCGGATGTATCTGGAATCAATGCTGGAAATTTTTCCTAACCTTGGAACAAAGTATATTATTGATTCTGACCAGAAAAATGTATTGCCCTTTTTAAATATGGGTGTGGGCTCTTCCACTGCAATCTCTCAAAATAGTTTCCTTAAAAAAAGCGAGTAAAAAATGAACAGTATTATTAAAACTTTATTTTTGATTGTCATCGCAGCTGGTATCCTATTGGTGTATAGCGCTGCCTATGTTGTTGATGAAACTGAGCAGGTATTGATCACCCAGTTTGGTAGAGTAGTGGGTAAACCTGTGACCTTGCCCGGTTTAAAATTCAAGCTGCCGTTTTTACAAGTCGCCAATTTTTTCCCGAAAAATCTGTTGACCTGGGATGGTGAACCAGGTCAGGTGCCCACAAAAGACAAAACCTATATCTGGGTGGATGCCTTTGCAAGATGGAAGATTGTTGACCCTATAAAATATTTTCAGACAGTTACCCATGAAATTGCCGCCATTGAACGTCTGGATGATCTTATTGATCCTGCCATGAGGAATCTTGTGACCTCCTATCCATTGGTCGAAAGCGTACGGAACACGGATCGACGGATGGATACTTTGGAATCTATGGTGGATGAACACAAAGAACGGGTACAATATAAAGTTGATTTGGGCCGGGATGAGATTACAAAACGAATCTTAAAACAGGCCAGCGAAAAACTTACCCAGTTTGGTATTGAACTTGTCGATGTGAAAATTAAACGGATTAACTATATTGAAAATGTTCGGGACGCTGTCTATAACAGGATGATTGCCGAAAGAAATCAGATTGCAGAAAAGTATCGTGCAGAAGGTCAGGGTGAAGCAAGTAATATAAGGGGTGAGAAAGAAAAAGAACTTCAGGTCATCAAATCCCAGGCCTATAAAGACTCTCAGACGATTAAGGGTGAAGCCGATGCTACAGCCACAAAGATTTATGCAGATGCCTATAGTAAGGATCCTGAATTTTATGCATTTGTAAAGACAATGGAAGTCTATAAGGAAACTTTGAAAAAAGATACCTCACTGGTTCTTTCAACAGATTCTGATTTTATGAAATATTTTAAAGGAATTGAATAGTAAGACACCTTTTGGAGTATTGAGTTGAATAGCCTTTAACTCAATACTCCAAAATATTTTAACCGCTATTTTTTATTTCTCTGATGTCTGGTCTTAGCAAGGAGTTTTCTGTGTTTATGCTTCCTCATCTTCTTTTTTCTTTTTTTCATTACACTACTCAAAAAAATCACCTCCTTTAGGTCTGATTATATTATTTTAAATTAGCTAACTAAGAACTATAGCATAATATTTGTTTAAATGTCCACTTTTTTATTGTAGATCAAAAGACCCTGATGCAAGGATTAAAACGCTTTAATACAGAAGAACTTTCAAAGGTTGATGGAGCTGTAAAAGCTTCGGAAGAACTGGTCAATAATTATTTTAAAATGTCTTCCGGGCAGTGGCTTAAAAACAGGTATGATATAAAAACTGCCAAAGATCTTGCACTCCATGAATGTATTGACGGCCCTTTTGCCCAGGTCATCAAATATGAAGGCCGTAAAAAAGACGTTTCTCTCGGGTCTTCTTCATTCAGTCTTTACAAGGTTTGCCTTCAGGACAATGCCATTCTTGCAATGGTTTTAAAAAATGATGACCTTTTCTTGGAGCCTTTCCTTTTATATATACTGACCCATGAACTGATTCATATTGTCAGGTTCTCAAAATTTAAACAAAGATATGAAAACAAGAATGAAGTTGATGTAACATTGGATGAAGAAAGAAAAGTGCATGTTTTAACCCATACTATTTTAAAGTCGGTGTCTGTTCCGGGCTTAAGCAAAGTATGTGAATTTTATAAAGATTGGCTTAAGAATCCAGAATCTAAAACATAGTTAAAAAAATTGGAAAAACCTGCTTGACAAGGGTGAAAGACTTACTATTTTATCTTTGATTTTTCAAGAAGACTAAATGAAGAACGGAGAGACGTGAAATGCCAGTTTATGAATATCAATGTAAAGAGTGTGGACAAATCGAAGAAGCACTTCAAAAAATTTCTGATTCACCTCTTGAAACCTGCTCACATTGTAAGGGACATTTAAAAAAACTTATATCTCAAAGCACGTTTCATCTGAAAGGTTCCGGATGGTATGTGACGGATTATGGTGGAGCGAAAAATCCTTTGGAAACAAAACCGGAAACAAAATCTGATACAGAAGCAGACACAAAACCAGGAACTAAAGCCGACACAAAATCTGATACTCAAAAAAAAGAAGTAAAAGAATCTAAAACAACTTCAAAAAAAATATCAGAACCAAAAAAGTGAAGTTGAAAAAATACATCGATTACATTAACACAACAAACAATGTGTAAAGACAACAAACAATTTGTAAAGGAGAAATTAACATGAGTTTAAGACCACTTAGTGACAGAATTCTAGTTGAGCGTGTTGAAGAGGATGCAAAAACCAAAGGCGGTATTATCATCCCTGATACAGCAAAAGAAAAACCGGCAGAGGGAAAGATTGTTTCCATGGGTAATGGCCGCATGGGTGAAGATGGAAAACTGATTCCAATGGATGTAAAAGTTGGAGACCGTATTCTTTTCAGCAAATATGGCGGAACAGACGTGAAAATTGATGGCAGTGATTATCTTATCCTGCGTCAGGATGATGTTCTTGGGGTAATTGAATAAGTTAACAATATAAATTTAACGATATAATATGGAGATTATTGAAGATGGCAAAAGAAATTAAATATGATGCTAAGGCCCGTGAAGCAATGCTTAGGGGTGTACAAGCCCTTGCAGATGCAGTTGTGGTTACTCTTGGACCAAAAGGCAGAAACGTTGTTATTGAAAAATCCTGGGGCTCACCCACAGTAACCAAAGATGGAGTAACCGTTGCAAAAGAAGTTGAACTTGAGGATAAATTTGAAAATATGGGCGCTCAGATGGTAAAAGAAGTGTCCAGTAAAACCTCTGATATGGCTGGTGATGGTACCACAACAGCAACAGTTCTTGCCCGTGCAATCTATGAAAACGGCCAGAAACTGGTTGTTGCCGGAAATAATCCCATGGGGATTAAAAGAGGCATTGACAAAGCAGTAACCAAAATTGTGGAAGCCCTTGAAGCAATGACAAAACCAACCAAAGATCAGAATGAAATCGCTCAGGTTGGAACCATCTCTGCAAACAATGATGCAACCATTGGTAACATCATTGCAGAAGCAATGGATAAAGTAGGTAAAGAGGGTGTTATCACTGTAGAAGAAGCCAAATCAATGGATACCACTTTAGAAGTTGTAGAAGGTATGCAATTTGATCGCGGTTATCTTTCTCCCTATTTTGTAACCAATGCAGAAAAAATGAATGTATCCCTTGAAAATCCGTATATTTTAATTTGCGAAAAAAAGATTTCTTCCATGAAAGATCTTCTTCCCGTTCTTGAAGAGACTGCAAAATCAGGCAAACCTCTTGTTATCGTTGCCGAAGACGTGGATGGAGAAGCCCTTGCTACTCTTGTTGTCAATAAACTTCGCGGCACATTAAATGTTGCTGCTGTCAAAGCTCCCGGCTTTGGTGACAGAAGAAAAGCCATGCTGGAAGATATCGCAGTTTTAACTGGTGGCCAGGTTGTTTCAGAAGATATCGGAATCAAACTTGAAAACGTAACACTTCAGGATCTGGGTCAGGCAAAATCCGTTACAATTGATAAAGATAACACAACTATCGTGGATGGAGCAGGTTCAAGAGAAGCCCTTGAAGGCCGTGTAAAAATGATCCGTGCTCAGGTTGAAGAAACATCTTCAGATTATGATAGAGAAAAACTCCAGGAAAGACTTGCCAAACTGGTTGGCGGTGTTGCAGTTATAAATGTTGGTGCAGCCACTGAAACTGAGATGAAAGAAAAGAAAGCACGAGTAGAAGATGCCCTTAATGCAACCCGTGCAGCAGTTGAAGAAGGTATCGTGCCTGGCGGTGGTGTTGCTCTTGTCAGATGCATTAAAGCCCTTGAAGAACTTAAGCTTGAAGGCGAAGAAAAACTGGGAGTAGCTGTCATTGCAAGAGCAATTGAAGAGCCCCTTAGAAAAATTGCAGACAATGCCGGTGTTGAAGGTTCTGTTGTCATCAATAAAGTTAAAGAGGGTAAAGGCGCCTTTGGTTACAATGCCCTGACAAATGTTTATGAAGACCTTATTGCAGCCGGTGTTATGGATCCGAAAAAAGTGGTTCGTTTTGCACTTCAGAATGCAGCCAGTGTTGCATCTGTCATGTTGACCACAGAAGCCATGATCGCTGATAAACCGGAAGAAAATGCAGGTGGCGGAATGCCTGGTGGCGGCGGAATGCCCGGCGGCGGAATGGGCGGAATGGGCGGAATGCCAGGAATGATGTAATTTGAGTGGGTTCAGGTTTGCGTATGATTGAGCAATAAACGCAGCACCGCAAACCCGAACCCTCCTGTTATTAAGTTGAAAAAAGCCCCTGCGCATATAATTATGTGCAGGGGCTTTGTTATTTAATAAGAACTTGACATGAAATGCTGGCTCATATACTTAGTTTTATTAAATTTTATTTATTATTTTCATTTCCGATTCTAAATTTGTAAGAGAGGGTATATGACCACGGAAACCATTGGATTGTTTTACATGTTGAGTGATGCCGGGCCGGTTGTTAAATCCGTCATGCTGCTTTTGTTATTTTTTTCAATAACATCATGGGCCATTATATTTATTAAGTTCAGGTATATCCGAAAAGCATTTAAGGAATCTAACGATTTCACGGATATGTTCTGGCAGAGCCAAAATCTTTCCGATGCATTTTCAAAGGCAAAGGGACTGAGATCAAGTCCTGCGGCAAGAATTTTTATTGCCGCATATATGGAAATGGCAAGGTCTGAAAATAAAGACAAGAAAAACATACAGAGAAAAAGAACAGAAAATTCCTATTTTCAAATTATAGGCAGTATAAAACGATCATTAAACAGATCCATCGGTGTTGAAATCAGAAGGCTGGTTCAATTGGTTCCCTTTTTAGCTACAGCAGGTAATACTGCCCCTTTTATCGGTCTTTTTGGAACGGTATGGGGTATCATGGGAACCTTCCACGAAATAGGATTAAGCGGGTCTGCAAGTCTGGCTGTTGTCGCTCCCGGTATTTCAGAAGCACTCATTGCAACTGCAGCAGGACTTGCAGTGGCAATCCCTTCAGTTATTGCCTACAATTATTTTACTGATAAGATAAGGGCCCTGGATTCTGAATGGCAGAGCTATTCTGCAGATTTGTTAAATATAATTGAACGTGATGTTCAAAAGCAGATGGAGGGATAATGCAATTAGGTTCTGGTAATGATCAGCTCATGTCCGAGATTAATGTTACCCCTTTTGTGGATGTGATGCTGGTTCTTTTGATTATTTTTATGGTGACCGCTCCCATGATGGTTCAGGGGGTTGATGTGGACTTGCCCAAGGCCACCTCAAAAGCCTTGAAAGGCAGCGAGGATCGTTTGATTATCTCCATTGATGATGCCCATAAAGTATTTATTAACGAGCAGGTTGTCAGTGTGGAATTTTTAACTCAGAAACTGGGGGCCATACTGGAAAATTTTGATAAAAAGAATGTTTATCTCAGGGCAGATAAAAAGGTACCATATGGCATTGTTGTCAATGTAATTTCAAAGATAAAAAAGGCAGGAGTAGACAGCCTGGGGATGATTACACTTCCTGAAAATAAAGATGAATCCTGATTAATGCGTATGAGTTCTCCAGAAAATTTTATAACCGGAAGGCAATTTCTTTCCGCATCTTTTGATGGAAACAGGAAAATTGGGTTTATTTTTTTTTGTATTTCTCTGATTTTGCATGCCCTGTCTTTTTATGGAATAATTTTTTTCCAGGGATTTAGACTGCCCAAACCCCTGCCGCCTGTCATCCAGGTGGATCTGGTTTCTTTTTCAGAAGAGCCTGTGATTCAAGAAGCACCAGTGAAAGAAGAAATTTTAGAAGAGATTCCTAAAGAAGACGCAATACCTGTAACCCCACTCCCGCCCACTCCCAAGGTCCGGGAAATTCCCAGTATTAAACCAGATATCAGTTTAAAAACAAAACCTAAAAATTTAAAAGATTTGATGGCTCAGCAGGAGAAAAAAAAGAAACTGCCTGATAAGAAAAAAGAGAAAAAACCGGTTCTAAAACCCAAAAAAAACATTGATACTGATAAGGCTCTGGAAAAGAAAATTGAAAATCAGGACAAAAATACAATTGCCCAGGCCTTAAGCCGTCTTCAAAAAAAGGTAAAGGGCCAGAGTACAACAAAACAGGGAAAGGGAAGTCATGAAACTGCAGGTAAAAAGGGCTATAAACCCATTGACCTGTATAAAATGGTGTTGGGCCAAAAAATAGAACAAAACTGGGTATTCAATGAAGTACTTGCCAAGCTGGATCAGAAACTTGAAGTCAGAATCCTGATCAAGATATTAAAAAGCGGGGAAGTAAGAGATATTATTTATGAAACCAGGTCTGGAAATCGATACCTTGATGAATCTGCAAAAAAAGCAATTAAAAAGACAAATCCTTTGCCACCATTACCCCCTGGAATGTATTCCTATGATGTGGTTGTGATTTTTACACCTAAAGGGCTGAAATAAAAATGGTTTCTTTTACAATGAATAAACGCTATTGTAGCTGGCATATGGTTAATAAAATTATTTTGTATACACTCTTTTATTGTCTGGGCCTGCACCTGTTTTTCTTAGTCCCCTTATATGCCAGGGATTATGACTATATCAATGTCACAAACCCCTTTTTAAAGAAAACTCCAGTGGCTGTGACTGATTTTAAGACTTTCAACGGCCACGCTGAAGAGTTAAACATAGGGAAAACAGCAATTGGCATTTTAAAAGAAGCCCTTGATTTTACCGGATATCTTAAAACAATGAATCCCGTTGCTTTTTTATCAAACCCGGCTGAATCCGGAATCCAGCTGGGTCAAATCAATTTTCGGGACTGGACAGGTATTGGGGCTGACCTCTTAATTACCGGGGGGATTAGTGAAGTCGATGGAAAAATAACTCTTAAATTAAGACTTTTTGATACCTTTAATACAAAACTTCTTATTGGCAAGATATATACAGGCCCCCAATCCCAGGTTAGAAAAATGATTCACCTTTTTTGCAGTGAAATATCCTATCAGCTCACGGGAAAATGGGGAATATTTAATAGTAAGATAGCTTTTGTTTCAACGATAAATGGAAAAAAAGAAATATTTTCCTGTGATTTTGATGGACATAACATCAAACAGATAACCAGTCATAAAAGCATATCCCTTTCTCCATCCTGGTCTTCCGACGGTAAATGGCTTGCCTATGTATCCTATGCAAATGGTAAACCAGATCTTTTTATTAAAAACCTTGAAGAAAAGCGTGGGTCGATTATAAATTACAAGGGAATGAATATTTCTCCGGACTGGATGCCCGGTCAGAAAAAACTTGCGGCAGCATTAAGTTTTTCAGGGGACCAGGAAATTTATTTATTGACCCTAAAGGGAGAAATTATTAAAAGAATAACAAAAAGCTGGGGAATTGATGTGTCACCTGATTTTTCACCGGATGGTAAAAAAATAGTGTTCAGCTCAAAAAGGTCGGGAACTCCTCAGATATATATAAAAGATTTTGAATCAGATCGTCCGATAAGGCTTACCTTTAATGGGAAGAATAATACATCTCCAGCCTGGTCACCGGACGGCAAGAAGATCGCCTATGTTGGAATAGAAGATAACAATATTGATATTTTTGTGATGCCCCTTGATACGGGTACACCGGTTCAATTGACCATGAATCAAGGAGACAATGAAGATCCTTCCTGGTCGCCGGATGGAAGTATGCTGGCGTTTACAACTACAAGGGAAGGAGGTGTCTCAAGAATTTTTGTCATGAATGCATCAGGTTCAGACCCGAGAAGACTTCTGAGCTTGAAAGGCAGACAGACCCAGCCGGACTGGTCTTTATCAAAAGGTACGGAAAATTGATTTTAGATATTTAATTAAAAGAGGAGATAAGGGAATGAAAAACAGAGTGTGGATTAATCTTTTAATGGCAATTCTTGTGGCAGGGCTTTTTTTAACTGCCTCATGTGCAAAAAAAACCGTTGTGACTGATGCAACAACCATAGAAGATCAGGAAAAAGCCAAACTTGAAGCTGATGCAAAAGCCAAACTTGAGGCTGATGCAAAAAAAGAGGCTGAGCGTATTGCCCAGCAGAAGCTTGTAGATCAGATGGCCAATGATAAAGCGCAGAAGGAAGCTCAGGTTCTGGCTGCAAAAAAACGTTTTGTAAACCAGGACATTCATTTTGAATATGACAGTTCACAATTAACTGCCATGGCAAAGACAGGACTGAAGGAAAAGGCTGTATGGTTAAAGGCAAATCCTTCGGTAATTGTATCCATAGAAGGACATTGTGACGAGCGTGGTACAACGGAATATAATCTTGCTCTTGGTGACCGCCGTGCAAACACTGTTAAAAGTTATATGGGTAATCTGGGTGTTGCAGCTTACCGCTTGAAAACCATCAGTTATGGGGAAGAAATGCCCATAGATTCCGGGAAAACTGAAAGTGCTTTTAGAAAAAACAGGCGTGCCCATTTTGCAATTAATTAATTTGGTGTAAAAACAAATTAATTCAGTGAATAAAAGGGGTTACATGCGTAGTGCACACAGTGGGGTCAGGCTTGCGTGACCCCACAGTACAATCACTTTGGAGCTTGCTTATGAAAAGAATGCATATTTTTTTTAGTATTATTGTTATTGTTCTTCTTTTAGGATGTGTGGAACCCCAGCAGTTTGTTGCCCTTGAAACCAAGGTGGCAGTCCTGGAAAAGGAAAATGAACAGCAGCTTTCCATGCAAAAGGAAAAATTAAACGCCTCTGCCATTTTAAGTCGGCAGAATCAGTTAAAGATAGATGCCCTGGAAAAAAGGTTAAGTGATCGAAATACGATCACCCAGGAAGACTATGCAGAACTAAACTACACAATTAAATCACTTAAAGAAGGACTTCAACGTCTTGACGGGCAGATTGAAGAAATGAAGCATAGTTTTACAGGACAAAGGGAAAGTACTGGTGGAACCATTGAGGAGAAAATGGAACGGCTTGATCAGGCTATTTCTAAAAATTATGAACGAGTGATCAAACTGGAAAAATATATGGGATTTGAGCCTTCAGTTGCAGGAGAGTTGAACGAAAAAACCCAGCCGTCAACAGGATCTGAAAAAAGTTCTGCCCAGCAATCATATAATGCTGCTAAAAATATTTTTGATAGTGGGGATCATGAAAATGCACGCATTCAGTTTGAAAATTTTATCAATAAACATCCTGATTCTGATAATGCAGATAATGCAAGATTTTGGATTGCCGACAGTTATTATGTAGAAAAATGGTTTGAAAAAGCCATTCTGGAGTACCAGAAAGTAATGGAAGAATATCCAGACAGCAACAAACTTGCTGCAGCAAGACTGAAACAGGGATATGCTTTTGCTGAGCTGGGGGAAAAGGCAAATGCCAGGCTGATTTTAAAAGAATTAATAAAAAAACATCCCGACACAAACGAAGCAAAATATGCCCGGGAAAAATTAAAAAAATTAAAGTGAAGTAATTAATGTCTGGGATAAAAATTGTCGGTATTGATCCTGGATTAGCAGGTACGGGCATTGGAGTAATAGAGGGGAATTCAAAAGAGATATGCGGGTATTCATTTGGCAGCATCTCAACGGATGTAAAAGATCCGATCCCTTTCAGGCTTAACAGGATTTATTCCAAAACACTGGAATTGCTTTGCAAGATTCAACCGGAATACGTGGTTATTGAAGATATATTCTCCCTTGAAAAATATCCTAGATCCGGTATTATTCTTGGCAAAGTTTCAGGTGTTCTACTCTTGGCAGCATACAAAGCAGGGCTGGATGTAGAAGAAATTCCCGTAAGGGAAGTAAAAAAAATTATTTCCGGCAATGGAAGTGCTGATAAATTTCAAATGGAAAGGGCTGTTAGGAACTTATTAAAGCACAAGGAACCTATCCGGCCTTTCCATGCGTCAGATGCCCTGGGGCTGGCCATAACTGGATATTTCAGGTATAAAAGAAGACTATGATCGGATTTCTTAAAGGCATTATTCTTCATTTTGAGTCTGATGGCATTTTACTGCTGACAGGTGATATTGGATATGAAATTGTATTGACCCCGCAAATGATTGAAAAACTGAGGTCTGCTGAGACAAGTGAAGTGTCCTTATATATTTATTATCACTTGACTGAAAGACAGCCAAAACCTGTTCTTATTGGTTTTGAGACAATTGGAGACAAAGCGTTTTTTCAAACCTTTATTACAGTTGCTGCCATAGGGCCCATGAAAGCTGTGAAAGCCATGTCAAGGTCTGTGGGTGAGATAGCAAATGCCATTGAAAAAAAGGATGTTAAATTTTTAACAGGCTTAAACGGGATCGGTAAAAGAACAGCGGAAAAAATTATTGCCACCCTCCATGGAAAAATGGAAAGTTTTATTGCCTTGACAGATCATACAAATATCATGGACAAGGAAAAATTTCCTGTTGAGATGAATACAATAAATCAACAAGTTGCAGATGTTTTAATCGAGCAGCTGGGCCATTCTTCTGCCTCTGCTAAAAGAATGATCAAAGAAGCCTATGAAAGAAACACTGCCATTTTGACTCCTGAAGATCTTTTTGATGAAATCTTTAAGGAGAAAAGATAAATAATGAGTGATGATATTATTTCCTATTCTTCTGATAAAACCCATCTTTCAGATAAAAAAGGCATTGTTACATCAATAAATACAAAAGATGATCTATCCGCTGAAATAGTATCTTTAAGACCCAATAGTTTTAAAGAATATATTGGCCAGGATGATACGGTGGAAACCCTTAAAATAGCCATACAGGCGGCCAAAATGAGAAGTGAATCCTTAGACCACATATTACTGCACGGCCCTCCTGGTTTAGGCAAGACGACCATTTCTCATATCATTGCCAATGAAATGGAAAAAAATTTAGTCGTTACTTCAGGACCAGCCCTGGAAAAAGGGGGAGATCTCATCGGTATATTAACCAATCTAGGAGAAGGCGATATTTTTTTTATAGATGAAATTCACCGAATCCCAAAGATTGTTGAGGAGTTTTTATATCCTGCCATGGAAGATTTCGCCGTTGATTTTATATTTGATAAAGGGATTCATGCAAGGAGCCATCGATATCGGCTAAAGCAGTTTGTCCTTATAGGTGCAACCACCAGGGTAGGTCTTTTGTCCTCTCCTCTCAGGGATCGATTCGGTCTTTTTCGCACCCTTGATTTTTATTCGGTGGAGCAATTGGTTATTATTATTAAGCGGTCTGCAGCTATCTTGGATACGATTATTTCTGAAAACGGCGCTAATGAACTTGCCAGGCGGTCCAGGGGAACGCCCAGGATCGCCAACAGGTTATTAAAGCGGGTCAGGGATTATTCACAGGTAAAATCACATGGGCGAGTAACAAGACAAAGTGTGCAGGCTGCCCTTGAACTTGAAGGGATTGACGGGCTTGGGTTGACATCTCTTGACAGGCATTATCTAAAAACGATAATAGATTTTTACAAGGGAGGGCCTGTGGGGATTGAAGCCATAGCAGCAACATTGCAGGAAGAAACAGACACTCTTGTGGATGTTGTGGAACCTTTTTTATTAAAAATAGGAATGGTACTTCGAACCTCAAGCGGCAGAAGAGCTTCGGAAAAAGCATATCTACATTTTAAGATCAAACCTTCATTGTGAATATAAACACTAAAGGTGGATTATGGACAATAGGTCAAAAGTGAAGCAAATAGAAACAGGCCAATCCAGACCAAAACCCTACAAGCAGAATCGCAGGGCAAGAATTATTATTGTTGATGATTTTGGAGAGATGAAATCCGGTGAATATTTAAAGTTTTTTGTTAAGCTTTTATCTATTATTTCTTGTGTCTGTATTTTAGCAGGTTCACTGTTTTATCATTTTTATACCGGGTTATCCCGGGAAACACGCATTATTAAAGAAAGACTTACCTTAGCGGAAAAAAAGGTCTTTGAGCTGACCCGGGAAAAAGAAATATTAATGGCAAGGCTTGTTTTGTCAGGGAAAGATCCTGTGATTGCAAAAGAAAAGGAAGAGGCCCTTCCTGTTGCAACCATTGAAGAAAAATTTCCTGCCTCTCCCGTGCCTGAAGGAGAGGATCGGATAAATGATCCTTTAAAGGAAGATCATGAAAAAATAAAGATGAATACCCCTTTAAACAAAATGGATGATTTATCTGACACGCCGTTTGAGACTGAATCTCCAAGGATAATTGAAAAAACCGTTGACCTTGAGAAATTCACTGTAGTAAAGGATGGTGAAACAGGAGATATTCTGGTTCGATTTGATATACGAAATATTTCCAAGAAAGCCGGAGATGTTTCCGGAAGAATATTTACAGTATTAAAACCTGATAATGATTATGAAGATCAATGGCTGGTGGTGCCAAAATCAGCCATAATAAATGGTATCCCTTCTGAATATAGGAAAGGACAATATTTTTCTATAGCCCATTTTAAACCGGTTAAATTCAGGGTCAAGCATCCCGGATATTCTGATTTTTATAAAAGAGCATCTGTTTTTGTTTTTAATGAACAGGAAGATTTGATTTTTGAGAAATTGATCAATATTACTGATTCCGTTGAATAAGCAGGATAAAATATAACCCCGGAAAAATAATTTCGAAATTTGATGGCTTCAGGCCGGGCAATAAATAACTGGCAAGCGAGGAGAAATGAAGTGGGGAAGAAAAATTATAAAAACCTTTCAATAATTGATCGAGAACTTCAAATTGAAGGGTCTGTATCAAGCACAGGCAAATTAATTATAAAGGGCCATGTTATCGGGACAATTAAAGGAGATGTGGTGATTATTGCCGAGGATGGACGGGTGAACTCCAGTGACACAAAAGTATCCAGCATTACCATTGCGGGAAATTTTCAAGGGGATCTGACTGCATCCAAAGAATTAATTGTCCTTTCCACAGGGATTTGTGCAGGCAAAGTGAGGTGTAAAGATCTGATTGTTGAAAATGGTGGAATTTTGAATGCCGAAGTGTCTTGCAAGACAACTAACAGTTTATCAGAAATAAAAGATCAGCCTGTCTTTGGGCATGGTAAATTAAAAGAAGTGGAAGCCTAAATTCTGCTTGACATCGGTATGAAATTTATGTAAAGTTCGCAGATTGTGTTTATGAATTAGGAGCATTGAAAAAATTGAAAAAATATACATATAGTGCAAAAAGATCAGATAATAAAGAAAATTGGTGTGTTATTGATGCAAAGGATAAAATTCTTGGCAGGCTGGCTTCCCAGGTAGCATACAGAATCCGGGGGAAACATAACCCGCTTTTTACACCCCATGTAGACACTGGGGACTGGGTTATTATTATCAATGCAGATAAAATTCGCCTGACAGGGAATAAATTGGATCAGAAAAGATATTACCGCCATTCAGGATATATAGGCAGTCTTAAATCTGATACAGCAAAAGAATTGTTAGAGAAAAAACCTAATGAGGTTGTTAAAAAGGCGATTATAGGGATGCTCCCGAAAAATCGACTGGGTCGAAAACTTGGCAAAAAATTATTTGTATACTCAGGTGATCAGCATCCCCATGTTGCTCAAAAACCAGAGCCTGTTGAAATTTAAGTAAAAAAGGACGCGATAATTATCAATGGAAAGTGGAAACGTGTTTTATGCGACGGGTAAGAGAAAAGATTCTGTAGCCAAAGTATGGTTAATACCCGGCAATGGTAAGATTGTGGTCAATAATAGAGATCTGGATGAATACTTTGAATTGAATGTAACAAGGGATTTGCTTTCATCTCCTTTGGTCCTCACTGAAAAAAGCAATGACTTTGATATTAAAGTGAGAGTAATGGGCGGTGGTAAATCCGGCCAGGCTGGTGCTATTCGTCTTGGTGTGTCCAAAGCGCTTGTCCTTTTAGATCCTGACCTTCGAGGCGTTTTAAAAAGTGCAGGATTTCTGACAAGGGATTCAAGAACAAAAGAACGAAAAAAATACGGGAAAAAAGGCGCAAGAGCAAGCTTTCAGTTTTCAAAAAGATAGTTTTTATATATATTTCAAAAATTATTTATTATATCAAATTTATATACCATGGGGGGCAAAGAGAATTCTTTAGCCCCTTTTTGTGATGGGAATAAAAAATGAAGACATTTTTGTTTTATGATGTTGAAACCAGCGGATTAAATCCTGCTTTTGATCAGATTTTAACCTTTGCATGCATACGGACCGACCCGGGTCTCAATGAGATCAAAAGGCAGACCATCACCATTCGCCTCCGAAAGGATATTGTTCCTTCACCACAGGCTTTTTTAACTCACGGCTTAACCTTTGATGAATTATCTTGCGGAATCAATGAGTATGAAGCTGCACTTAAAATACATAAAATATTAAATACACCCGATACCATAAGCCTGGGATATAATTCACTGGGATTTGACGATGATTTTTTAAGGTTCTTGTTTTATCGTAATCTTTTGGACCCATATACCCATCAATATGCCAATGGTTGTTCCAGAATGGATATTCTGCCCATCACCGTTCTTTTCAGGATATTTCAAAAAGATAGTTTAAACTGGCCTCATATTGATGGGAAACCAAGTTTGAAACTTGATTTAATAAGCCGGGAAAATAACTTTGTAACAACTGGCAGGGCCCACGAGGCTCTGAACGATGTTGAAGCTGTGATTGAATTGAGTAAAAAAATGTTTTTTCAAAAAGATATCTGGAATTATTCTCTGGATTTTTTTAATAAAACACGGGATGAGATCAGAATAAATAATATTAATAAAACACTGAATATTCAAAATACTCCATTCAGGCATTGCATCATGATGTCGGCATCTTTCGGCTCAAAAAGTAATTATATGGCGCAGGTTATTCACCTTGGATCATCTTTGGCATATAAAAATCAAAGTCTCTGGCTGAGGCTTGATTCAGATGATATTTTAGGGATAAATGCAGGTCTGGATATAAAGGAGACCTTTGTTCTGCGAAAAAAGGCCGCAGATGCCTTGATCGTGTTACCGGCTCTTGAAAGATTTTTAGATAAACTGTCGGAAGAATCCAGGCAGACGGTCAGGGAAAATATAATGAAAATTGGCTCCCACAAGGAAAATTTTTTCAAATTTATCCAATATCATCTGAATTATAAATATCCTTTTATTCCTGATATGGACCCTGACGCAGCCCTTTATCAGGACGGGTTTTTTTCTTTTAAGGAGAAACAAGAAATTAATTTGTTTCATCAAACTTTTTCAAATTTGATATTGACGAATTTAAATCCTGATAAAACGAAAACCATAAATAAAATAAAAAGCCAAAGGATTAAAATTCTGGCAAATCGTATTCTGGCACGAAATTGCAATAATATTTCAGGACATACTGACCAGACAGAATATCGTCAACACGTAAACAGACTTAAATCTTCCATGGAAAAAGATCATATAATCGGATACAGAAATGACATAAAATTTAATCGCAGACAAGGATTGGACGATTTGGAAACAACAAGACAATCTCTTTTAAATCCTGATCAGGAAACAAAAAGTATGCTCGGGTGGTTAAAAAAATATATTGAAGCCCTGTAATCCGTATAATAAAATATTCAGGGTAATAAAATATTCAGGCAGTATCTTGATGAGTAAATACTGCCTGAATGAGTTTTGAATAGCTTATTTTACTGCGTCTTTTAATGCTTTTCCAGGGACAAATTTGGGAACGTTTCTGGCAGGGATGTTAATTTCTTTGCCTGTCTGGGGATTTCTTCCCTTTCTGGCTTTTCTATTGGCTGTTTTAAATGTTCCAAAGCCAACCAGTGTAACTGAGTCATTACCGGAAAGTGCTTCTGTGATTGCTTTGATTGTTTGATCAACTGCAGCCTGGGCTTCTTTTTTACTGCTGAGCACTTCTGAAACCTTGTTGATTAAATCACCTTTGTTCATCTTAACACTCCTTTTTTTAGGTTTTAGAAATTTTCAAAATCCATACTTAAAATGATTTTCTAAAATAAAGTTAACTGAAACCTGCATTTAGCGTACGTTACGTCGTTGAGAAGTGTGTGTCAAGTATTTATTCACATTTTTTTTGAAATTTCTCGCAAGAATGAAAAAGAAAAACATGAAATTGATAAAAATCATGGTGGCAAGGGGTTTTAAGTTCTTAAAATTCCTAAATACCAAAGGATTAATTGTTCTCCAAAAAAAATATATAAAATCGCACCCATGGACAGGAATGGTCCAAAAGGAATTTTTAACTTTGAATCGGCTATTTTGGTATAAATCATGATTAAAAGTCCGAAAAATGTACCCAATAATGACCCTGCAAAAATAGTAAAAAAAACACCTTTAATTCCAATTGCCGCCCCGATCATGGCCAGAAGTTTTATGTCCCCGCCGCCCATGCCTTCCTGTTTTTTCAACAGGTAGTATAAAAAAGCCACGGCATATAAACTGCCGCCGCCGGCAACAATACCCAGCAGGGTATTTTTAAGTGTCATTTCAGGTAAAAAATAAAAAGAAGATGCAAATACCAGGATACCGGGAAGCGATATTACATCCGGAATAATCTGATGGTCTATATCAATAAAGGAAATGGTGATCAAAACACTTGTGAAGATAAACCAGTAAACCATGACCTGCCCTATGCCGAATTTATAGAACAGCACCACTGCAAACATACCGGCCAAAATCTCAATTATAGGGTATCGTATGGAAATAGGCTTATGGCAGAACTTGCATCGGCCTTTTAAAAATAAATAGCTTAAAACGGGAATATTGCAGTAAAAAGGAATACCTTTTTTACAGGCAGGACAGAATGAACCCGGAGTAATAATGGAATTATTTTCAGGAATCCTGTAAATACAAACATTTAAAAAGCTTCCAATGCAAGCGCCAATGATAAAAATAAATACGGCAAAATAGGAAGTGTGGCCAAATATAATCATTTTATTGTTTCCCTTTAGTTTGTGATTTTTCTTTATATAATACCTTAAAAATATTTTTCCAAGGATGTTGTAAAATAAAAAATATGTTTTATTGTAAAGGAGCAAATAAAAAAGAACTTAGAGAGCCAAATATATGGGGTCAGGCTTGCGTTGTTGCGTAAAATATATGGGGTCAGGCTTGCGTAGTTGTGCTTATCATTCAATAAGCGCAACTACGCAAGCCTGACCCCACTTTATAAACGCAAGCCTGACTCCACTTTATAAATAAAGGAGTTAAAATGGCTGAAGCAGATATTGATGATCTGATTGAAATCATTGAAAAAGAAAGCAATTTAGAAAAAATTCCCAAAAGTCTTCCCATGATGCCGGTAAGAGACATAGTTGTGTTTACCGATATGCTCTTGCCGTTGTTTGTCGGCCGTAAAAAATCCATTAGGGCAGTTGAGGAGTGTGTTGAATATGACCGTTACATTTTCCTTGCAGCTCAGAAAGATTCTGAACTGGAGAATCCAGGATTGGAGGATCTTTATTCAGTCGGTACTATTGGTAGAATTCAAAAAATGATCAAGTTGCCCGATGGCAGAATTAAGGCTCTGGTTCAAGGATTAGCCAAGGCAAAAGTATTGGAGTGTGTTAAAAAGAAACCTTTTTTCAAAGTTGATATTGAAATTTTAAAGGATGCAGATCCCCTGGAACTCAATATCGAAGAGGAAGCTTTGATGCGGAATGTTAAAGAGGCCAGTGAAAAATTACTGGCTCTCAAAGGGGAGCTTTCAGGGGATGTAGGCGATTTGCTGTCTCATATTGAATCTCCGGGTAAACTTGCCGACCTGGTTGCTTCTAATATAAATTTAAAGGTTGAGGATGCGCAGATTTTACTTGAAATTATGGATGGAACCGAACGCTTGAAAAAGGTGAATGACCTTTTGGCAAGAGAGCTGGATCTTTCAACTGTTCAAGCCAAAATTCAAATAGATGTCAAGGATGAGATTTCCAGAAATCAAAGAGATTATTATCTTAGAGAACAGGTTAAGGCAATTCACAGGGAGCTTGGAGAGAGTGATGAAAAGCTTGCTGAAATAAAAGAATTCAAAGCAAAGATAAAAAAATGCAAAATGCCCCTGGACTGTGAAAAAGAGACTAAAAAACAGCTTAAACGTCTTGAACAGATGCATTCTGACTCCTCTGAAGCTTCGGTTGTCAGAACCTATCTTGACTGTATAGTTGAATTGCCATGGAGCAAATCAACAAAAGATTTTCTTGATATTAAAAAATCAGAAGAAGTTTTGGATACAAACCATTTTGGTCTGGATAAGGTCAAAGAAAGAATTCTTGAATATTTGAGTGTCAGAAAATTAAACCCTAAAAAAAAGGGCCAGATTATTTGTTTTGTCGGTCCTCCGGGTGTTGGCAAAACATCTCTTGGACAAGCCATAGCCAAAGCTATGAAACGAAAATTTCATCGGGTGTCTTTGGGTGGAATCAGGGATGAGGCTGAAATCAGAGGGCATCGAAGAACCTATATCGGTTCCATGCCGGGAAGAATTTTACAGGGATTAAGACAATGTAAGACAAATAACCCCGTATTTATGTTAGATGAAATAGACAAGCTGGGAAATGATTTCAGGGGAGATCCTTCTTCTGCCCTCTTAGAGGCACTTGATCCTGAACAGAACTTTGAATTTTCAGATCATTATCTGAATATGCCCTTTGACCTTTCCAAGGTGCTGTTTATTTTAACAGCCAATATGTCAGATACGATTCCCTCAGCCTTGCTGGACAGGATGGAGGTGATAAGAATCTCAGGATATACGCGCCAGGAAAAAAAGGTGATTGCACAAAGACATCTGTTTCCAAGAAAATTAAAGGATAATGGCCTTATTCGAAGATCAATCCATATAAGTTCGGGCGCCATGGAGTCAATTATTGCAGACTATACATTGGAAGCCGGCTTAAGGGGTCTTGAAAGAAACCTGGACGCGATTTGTAGAAAAATTGCAAGAAAGATTGCAGAGGGAAAAAAAGGTAAGTTCTCAATAACCAAGCAAAATCTCACAAAATATCTGGGACCGCCAAAATATCTTTCTGAGCTTGACCAGGAAGAAAGCCAGGTGGGTCTTGCAACGGGGCTAGCCTGGACTGAAGTGGGTGGAGAGCAGCTTTATATTGAAGTGTCTCTTTATCAGGGGA
>Ga0257124_1000304_pt1 | contig 60540 bp, 56 predicted proteins | sample SI106_150metaG_FD_190154 | JGI IMG/M metagenome (GOLD analysis project Ga0257124, IMG submission 190154) | Marine microbial communities from Saanich Inlet, British Columbia, Canada - SI106_150 | ecosystem: Environmental > Aquatic > Marine > Inlet | place: Canada: British Columbia | collected...
AGCCGGTCATAGCGTAAGTTTTACTAAAACTTCTGATAACCACAGTTCTTTCCGCCATATCGGACAAATCTGCAAAAAAACAATAATCATTATTGTAAGTAAAATCAAGATAACTTTCGTCCAAGATAACCCACATGTCATACTCTTTAACTACCTTGGCCACAGATTCCAAATTTTTTCTGGTATAGACAACGCCGGTTGGGTTATTAGGAGAATTAAGAATTAAGACGCTAGAATCCACGCTTTCTTCGTCGTACAAATTCCCGATTACCCTTTTTATAGCCTCGCCAGTTATCTGGAAATCATCCTCCCTAGTATCTACTAACATTGGACACGATAATAATGACTTACTTTGTAATACTGAAATATTATAAAAAGGCGGATAATATGGAGCCGGGATAAAAACATATCTCCAGTCCCCAGTAAGCACGGCAAGAGCAGCTGTAATAAGCGGCTTAGCTCCAGGAGAAACCATTATTGAATCCAAGTCATAAAAAGCATGATATTCTTGACTTAAAAACGATTGGATTGCTTGTCTGGTGGCAAGTGACCCATTGGCAGAAGTATACTTTGTTTTGTTTTTGTTTATAGCTTGAATTCCTCGCTCCTTTATGTGTTGAGGGGTGTCAAAAAAAGGCTCTCCAATGCACAAAGAAATTACGTCTTCCTGTTGTTTGCGAGATAAAAAAGAGCCTAGAAAAGTTTTTCTTAACATTTGAAATCTTGACGATAATTGTCTCATGCTACTCTCCTCTATGTTTAGTTTGAAATGTAAGGTTCATTAGACTTGTTACATAATAAGCTATTACTGCAATCCCCATATTTTGGTACATAGCTTATTATGTAACAAGTCTATTTTTTTGTTCATTTTAATCTAGCATTAAATCTATTTTTTGTAAAGAGTCTATATATTTTTCTCTGATCTTTTTTGCGTAAGGATTAAAGTTGTGCATATCTTTAAATAACTCCTCAGTATCATTGGTAACATTATCGCGAAGCTGTAACAACCTTTTAAACCCAACAGTTGTAATTTCCTGATGATCAACGTCTATCTTACTTAAGCCTCGCCCGATAAAATGCACTAAAGCTAAACTAACTGCGTTTTGCTTGTCGTGATCTTCCGGAGTAATTTCAATGATTTTAAGTTTTATTGTTTTAAAAATATTTTTTATGCTATCAAATTTTTCTTTATTAATTCGCAAAGGACAAAATACAATTTGTAGTTCTTCTAAATTTTTCTTTACACTGTCCGGCCCAAACATAGGGTGAGAACCTAAGATATGAACTGTTTTTGGCAAATATTTTTTAAGCCACTGACACGGATAAACTTTGACCGAACAGACATCCATCACAACAGACCCCTGTTTTAAATAAGGACTTATTTTTTTCAGCACCTTTTTAAGAGATGAAATAGGCACAGCTAAAATTATTAAATCAATTTCTTTTAAATCTTTATATTCAATTTGTTTAAATCTGGTATCGTTAATTTTTCTTTTGCTAATAATAAAAATATCTCCGTACGGCGATAAAATTCCAGCAAGTAAACTGCCGAATCTCCCAAATCCAATTATAGCTATTTTTTGTTTTAACATAGTTATTCAACTGCGGTTATAAAACTTGTAAAGTTAAATTTTAAGTCTTGTATTCCTTCTTCTAAAATATCTAAATTATATAATTTAGCACAGCCGACAGGCGCAATTACGGCTGTGCTTTCGTCCAATTTTCCTTTATTTAAATCATTGGCTGCTTGAGCTGTATCTGACCATTCAATTAACTCTGTGTTAGGCCATTTTCTTTTTAAATACATTTTGCATTGCTTTAAGGCTTGAGCATGTGAAGCAATTTTTTTAATATCACCAACCTTTTTATTTGGTAAAGTTAAAAGACAATGACGAACATCTATTTCAAACATTTTTTCAATATTAAAAGTATATTTCGCCATAGCGTAAACTGATTCATATACTATACCACCATTTGAATTTTCAATAGGAAAAATTCCTTTGTCAACTTTATTAGCAACTACAGAAGAAAGTGTATCTTCTACTGTTACCAGATAAATAAGTTCATAATCTTTAATTTTATTTTTGTGACAATAATAATTAGCAGCTTCTTCTGAAAAGCTACCAACATTACCGGATATTCCAATTTTTTGTTTTTGATTCATAATTTTTATTTAAAATAATTTTTTTAGAAAAATAAGTAGGAAGGGTGAAAAAAATAAATTCACCCTTCCCAATGCTACCGACTGATTACCAACCAATCGGTCGTGGCGGTGGTAACATTCCTTCGTCAATGATAGTCTCATCGACTTCTTCTTTTTGTTTCTTCTGATTACTGCCCTTAATTACTACTTGCTTATTGCACATTTTTCTGTTGTCTTCTGCTCTTTTTCTGCACCAGTCTATAACTGTAATCTCTGCCATTTTTCCCTCCTGTTTGTTGGGTTGTTTGTTAATAAAAGGTTCGAAATAAAAAAATCTCCTTGTTGTAAGGAGACTTCATCTTTTTGTTTTTGAAAAATTATTTTAACATTACAAAAGATTCGTCTCCTTAGAGAAGAAATAAAACCAAAAAAAGTAAAATCCTTTTGTAATATTTTTTATCATAATAATTTTATTATAGTAAATAAAAAAAACTTGTCAAATAAAAATTTGGATTAGAAATTTAAGGGTTTGACATTTATAAAAAATGTAGTAAAATAAATTACAGTTTAAAAATTAAAAAATGATTCCGCGGGTATAGTATAACGGCTTATTATGTCGGCCTTCCAAGCCGAAGATGGGGGTTCGATTCCCCCTACCCGCTCCATAACTAACTCTATAAAGTTAACTCTATGGCTTGTAAGAAAAAAACAGCCCCAAAAACCACAACTCCAAAAAAGAAAAAATGTGGTGGTTGTAAAACTAAGAAAAAATAAATAACCCTGTAATTAATTAAATAGTGATTAATAATTTAGTTATTTTTGCTATTTTAATAATTACACATTTTATGGAAAAAACTATTGAAAATTTGAGTAAAGCCTTTGTTGGCGAATCTCAAGCTAGGAACCGGTATACAATGTATGCCAAAGTAGCTAAAAAAGAAGGCTACGAACAAATCTCAGAAATCTTCACTAAAACAGCCGATCAAGAAAGAGAGCATGCTAAATGGCTCTTTATGATGATTCAAGATTTAAAGAAAAAAAGTGAAGAAGGCAAATACGATGAAATTAAAATAGATGCCGGAGCACCAACAGCACTTGGAACAACAGCTGAAAATTTAAAAGCATCGATCGGAGGAGAGAACTATGAATTCACTACAATGTATCCGGAATTTGCCGAAACCGCTAGAGAAGAAGATCTGCCTGAAATCGCTGGTAGGTTAATGGCAATTGCCAAAGCTGAGGCTCATCACGAAGAAAGATATAAAAAACTTTTACAAGAACTGGAAAATAACTCTATCTTTAAAAAAGAAGATGAAGTAAAATGGGTCTGCAGAAAATGCGGGTACGAACACTCAGGATCAAACGCTCCGGAAAAATGTCCGGCCTGTAACCATCCTCAAGCCTACTTCCAAATTAAATGTGAAACTTTTTAACTATGACTAAACTAAATCAAGTTTATAAATGTGAAATTTGCGGAAATATTGTGGAAGTTTTACATACCGGCGCCGGAGAACTGGTTTGCTGCGGCCAACCAATGAAACTTCAAGAAGAGAAAGAAAGTGACGAGGGCCAAGAAAAACATTTGCCAGTAATTGAAAAAATTGAAAACAAAGTGCTTATAAAAGTTGGTGAAGTTTCTCATCCAATGGAAGAAACTCACTATATTGAATGGATAGAAGTAATTGAAGACGGGAAAATTCACCGTCAATATCTAAAATCCAACGATAATCCAAAAGCCGAATTTAAAGTTAAAGGAAAAAATATTCAGGTACGAAGTTATTGTAATATTCACGGACTTTGGCAAGTGTAGAACGTAAATAAAAAAGAAACCATCTAAAGAGGTTTCTTTTTTATTTACTAAATTTTAATTTAAAATAATAGAATCCACTTTACTTTTTATCTCCTCAAGATTACTACTCGGAACATTAAAAGAAGTGTTAATTATCTTTGCTCCAACTCCGTTTTCAATTATAAATCTTACTTTTGTTTCTCCTGAATATTTACTAAAAAATTCTTTTAACTTTACAAGCTTTTCTTTACTGATTATTTTTGGCATTTTTATATCTATAAATCTACTGTTATTGTTTGTTTGAAAATTATTATTATTCTCTTGTTTTTTCTTATAATAAGATTTATTATCCCTTGCTTGATTTAAAACAGATATAGTTTCATCTATTCTACTTGGAACTAATTCTTTAACAGACTCGGCCAGTAACTTTGGCACCCCGTCCTTGTCTGATAATTTTCCTTTTACGATAAGCATTTTTTCTTCTTCCCACAAATCTTTAGTTTCTTCAAGTAATCTAGGAAAAACCAAAATCTCTAAATTACTGGCGGTGTCTTCAATAGTTACAAACATCATGGCGTCTCCTTTTTTAGTGGTTATTTTTTTAATCTTAGAGATAATGCCGGCGATAATAATTTGCTTTTCCTTAAAATTTTCTGTTTCCTTGTTTGCCTCTAAAAGAGATACGGTTTTATCCGCGAGATCAGCTTGAAATTTTGTAAAAGGATGATCACTAACATAAAGACCAAGTAATTCTTTTTCCCAGCTTAGTTTTTCTTTTTTGCTAATTTCTTTTCCTTCTTCAATTTCATCTAATTCCAAAGTTGGCTTATAATCATCAGATAACATTCCCAGTAAATTACCTTGTTTACTTTTTTCTTGGTCTCTGAGGGAACGGATAAATACCAAAATCTTTTCCAAGTTAAAAAGTAGTTTACTTCTGTCTCCGATATTATCCAAGGCTCCGCACTTCATTAAACTTTCCAAAGATTTTTTATTAAAATCCTTACTTTTTATCCTGGAAATAAAATCCCCTAGATTCAAAAACTTACCATTCTTTTTTCTTTCTTTAATTATCTCTGTAACAATATTTTCTCCAACATTTTTAACTGTTAAAAGTCCAAAGCGAATTTGCCCAAACTTTTTATCATCCCCTTCTTTTAACGGTACAACTGTAAAATGTTCGAAGCTTTCATTAATATCCGGAGGTAAAACTTCTATCCCAATTTTTTGGCATTCAGCCACATCAATCGCCACTTTATCAACATCGCCCTCGTTGGCAGTTAAAAGCGCCGCCATAAACTCTACCGGGTAATTTGCTTTTAGATAAGCTGTTTGATAACCGATCAACCCATAGCAAGCAGCATGACTTCTGTTAAATCCGTACTCAGCAAATTTTTCCATATCACGAAATGTATCTCTTGCCAAATTTTCTTCCAAACCTTTTTTTACACATCCTTCTATAAATTCACTTTTCATTTTCGCCATTAAAGCCGCAATTTTTTTACCCATTGCTTTTCGAAGCGTGTCAGCTTGCCCACCCGTAAAGCCAGCCATATCTTTGGAAAGTTGCATCACCTGCTCTTGATAGACAATCACTCCATAAGAATTTTTAAGAGCATTCTCCATAATTTGATGCTTAAAAACAATCTGCTTGCGTCCATGTTTTCTGTCAATAAACTCATCAATCATCCCGGAGTTCAAAGGCCCTGGTCGATAAAGCGCCACCATCGCAATAATGTCCTCAAAAACACTAGGTTGCAAAAGTTTCAAATAACGTCTCATACCCGAACTTTCAAATTGAAATACACCTGTTGTATCGCCCTTGGAAAATAATTCGTAAGTTTTTTGATCGTCAAGCGGAATGTTATCGATATTAATTTCAATGTCACGAAGACCTTTAATAATCCGAAGAGCGTTTTCAATAATCGTTAAATTACGAAGTCCTAAAAAATCCATTTTAAGGAGTCCCAACTCTTCAACCGGCTTCATTGAAAATTGAGAAACAATTGTTTTGTCCCCGGAAGAGGCGTATTGAAGCGGGACACTTTTGTCTAGCGGGTCTTTAGTGATCAAAACAGCACAGGCATGAGTTGAAGCATGGCGGGCTACTCCCTCCAACTTTAAAGCTGTGTCTAAAATTTTCTTAGCCTGGACTTCATTGTTATAAATCGCATTTAACTCACCTACTTCATCGATAGCTTTTTGAAGTGGTGTGAACATTGGAATCATCTTGGCGAGCTTGTCGCAGTAATCATATTCAAAGTCCAACACCCGACCAGCATCGCGGATTGCTGCCCGTGCCGCCATTGTTCCGAAAGTAATAATTTGCGCTACTTTGTCTCGACCATACTTTTTCTCTACATAACGAATCACTTCATCGCGCCTAGTATCGGCAAAGTCCAAATCAATATCAGGCATGGAAATTCTATCCGGATTTAAAAATCGTTCAAACATCAAATCGTATTTTAACGGATCAACGTTAGTAATACTCAAAAGATAAGCGACTAAACTCCCAGCAGCAGATCCTCTTCCCGGCCCAACTACAATTTTTTGCTCCTTAGCCCAATTAACAAAATCACCTACAATCAAAAAATATGAAGCAAAGCCCATTTTATCGATTACATTAAACTCAAAATCAAGTCTATCTAAAACTTGTTTTTTAAAGTTATCGGGATCGTCAAATTTTTCTCCATCTTCCTTAAAATATTCCGGGTATCTTTTTTTTGCACCCTCGTTACAAAGATCTCTTAAATATTCACTGTCTGTTTTTTCTTTGGGTACTTCAAATTTAGGCAATGTAATTTTTCCTAGTTCTATCTCCAAATTACATTTTTTGACTACTTCTTCGGTATTACTCACAGCTTCTTTAAAGTCATAAAAAGACTCTTTCATTTTCTCAGTGCTTTTAAAAGAGTTGTCCATCCCAATCATATTCATTCGATCAGTGTCTTTTTGTTTCTTTTTAGTTTGCAAGCATAAAAGCACATCTTGAGCCTCCTCATCTTCCACATCAAGATAATGAGCATCGTTGGTTGCCACAATCGGAATTCCAAGTTCTTTTCCGATTTGAATTAATCCTTGATTGGCTTTGTCCTGACCCTCAACATTATTATGTTTTTGCACCTCTAAATAAAAATCATGGCCAAACAACTTTAAATATTTTTTAGTTATTTCTTTGGCTTTATCGTGCCCGCTTGTTAAAAAAGCTCGTGGAACTTCACCCTGAATACAAGCTGACAAAGCCACTAATCCCTCACTGTATTTTTCTAAAATCTCCCAATCAATCCGAGGCTTATAATAATATCCCTCCAAATGAGCCAAGCTTGTAAGCTTAAGTAAGTTACCATAACCTGTTTTATTTTTTGCCAATAAAACCAAATGATAACGCCCTTGTCTTGTTTTTTCAAATCTTGAACCAGCTGCCAAATACGCCTCCACCCCAACAATCGGTTTTACTCCAGCTTTTAAGGCCTTCTGATAAAACTCAATCGCCCCATACATAACCCCATGATCGGTCAAAGCAACCGAGTCCATATTATATTCCTTAGTCTTCTCAATCAAATCATCGATCTTAACAAGCCCATCCAAAAGACTGTAGTGGCTATGAGTATGTAAGTGAGTAAATTTCATATTTAAAAATACTTATACATTTATATGACTGAAGTATAACACGCCAAACAAATTTGGCAAAAATAAAACCGCTTAAAAATATATTAAGCGGTGTTATTTTTAATTATTGCTTATTTCTCCAAATAAACTGTTTGAGTTGGATAGGCGAACTCTATTTTTTCTTTTTCAAAGGCTTCTTTTATTTTGAAAAATATTTCTTGGTTGACATTGGCGTAATCTAGGTACTCGCCGGAGTCAACATAATAAACAAACTCAAATATTAAGGCAGAGTCTGCAAATTCTTTGAAAAATCCACGATCAAATCTAGCTAGTTTTTCAGTTTCAATTATTTTTTGAACCATGCTTGGAATCTTTTTTACTTTTTCTGTTGAAGTATTATAGGTAACTCCCAAAGGGAAAACAACTCTTCTGTCTTTCATTTCTTTGAAGTTTTGTACTCTGGTTGAAGTTAGCTCTTGATTGGAAACCACTAACTCTTCTCCGCGTAAAGTTTTAATCCTGGTAGTTTTAATCCCCACTTTTAAAACTGTACCTGAGTCTTGCCCGATAGTAATAAAATCTCCAACAGCAAAAGGCCTGTCAATATAAATCGCGAAAGAACTGAACAAATCTCCCAGAACATTTTGAAGAGCAAGGGCAATGGCAATACCACCGACACCAAGTCCGGCGATAAGCGATGTCACGTTTATTCCAAGGTTAGATAAAAACAATAAAATTCCAATCAGCCATAAAATCGCTTTAGTAATATTTCCCATTAGTCGAATGGCTGACTGAGAGTGAGCGTCTTCCTTGTCTTTTAAGGTTTTTTGCAAAACATAGTCAATCAAAATCTGGACTGCAATTATTGCCTGATAAATTGCCCAGGCAATAAGCATGATTCCAAATATTTTCTCAGCTAAATCCTGAACAATCAAAAATTTCAAAGCTAAATAAAAAGCTAAAAAAGAATAAAAAGGCGGTTTTAAGCTTTTAATAATTTTAATAAAAGCATCGTCAATGTCTGTCTTTGTTTTCTCGGCAAACTTATTTAACTTGTACAAAATAATGCTTTGAAAAATCTTAAAAACAACTAAAAACAAGACAAAAGCAATAATCGCCCCAAGATAATCAGCCAAAGTATTATTAAAAAACTCAGACTGCATCAAAGCGCTGTCTCCACCCGGAATTAAACCAAAAATTTGTTCTTTCATAAAAATAAAATTAATAAATAAATTATGTAACTATAATACCCTCTAAAACCCAAAAAATCAAGGGCTTCCTTTTTTCCATTGACTAAACAAAGATAATTGCTATGATATTATAATAACTTTAAAATCCTAAATGGATTTTATTGTCAATTGTTTTTTTGTTTTCTTGTTTTTTTTATTCTATGTATAGCCTAATTTTATGCGGGGGCTCCGGGACTCGGCTCTGGCCTCTTTCTCGGAAAAATTTTCCTAAACAATTCTTAAATCTTTTCAACAATCATTCTCTGCTTCAGGGAACATTCCTCCGCGCTCAAAAAACAACCCCCACTGAAAAAATCTTTTTCATAACCAATAAAGATAATTTTTTTAATGTTTACAATCAACTGCAAGAGTTAGACAAAGACTTTGACAAAAAACAAATAATAATTGAGTCTACAAATCTAAATACTGCTCCGGCCGTTACATTGGCTGTGAAATATTTGGTTGAAACAATAAAAGTTGACCCCGAAGAAATTGTCACCGTTCTACCGGCTGATCATTATATAGAAGATGAAGAAAAATATAAGAACCTGCTTCTTGAAGCAGAAAAAAATATAGGAGACAATATTGGGACAGTTGGAATTACCGTTCTTAAACCGCATACCGGTTTTGGTTATATTAAAAAAGGAGAAAATCAAAATATTTTTTACAATGTCTCAGAATTTAAAGAAAAACCCGACAAGCTAACAGCTAAAAAATATTTAGAGTCAAGGGAATATCTTTGGAACTCTGGAATATATTTGTTTAAAATAAAAACTTTTGTCAACGAACTTAATAAACACGCTCCGGAGTTATACTCTTTACTCTCCAAGAATTTTGAAACTTTTTTAAATGAGTTCAAAAACTTGCCAAGTATATCTTTTGATCATGCTATCTCGGAAAAATCAAATAAAATAATAGTTTTTGAAGGGGACTTTGGTTGGAACGATATTGGATCTTTTGACAGTTTAATGGAAATTTTGTCTAAAAATAAAAATTATAAGCCGAATCAAATAAATATTGACTCTAAAAATATATCTGTTCTATCGACTAATAATCGTTTAGTAACAACAATCGGCGTAGAAGATTTAGGAATAGTAGAAAATAATGACAGTATCTTAATTTACAAAAAAGGCAGAAGTGAAAAAGTGAAAAAAATAGTGGAACAAATGCAAAAACAAAATATTAAAGAAATTGATCATGTTTTAATTAACTACCGCCCTTGGGGGAAGTACGAAATCCTAATTGAAAACCTTAATCATAAAGTAAAAAAAATAACTGTTTATCCCGGGGAAAAATTAAGTTTACAATCACATCTTCATCGAGCTGAGCATTGGATAGTTATAAAAGGAGTAGCTAAAATTGTAAATAACGATAGAGAAATTATTCTAGACGAAAGAGAAAGCACCTTCATCCCGACTAAAACTAGGCATCGCCTGGAAAATCCCGGCAAAATAAACCTGGAGATAATAGAGGTCCAAACCGGAAATTATCTAGAAGAAGATGACATTATAAGGTACGATGACATCTACGAAAGATAAAGATCCCTTGAACTTAGCTAGGGATTTTTTATTTATATGATTTTATGGTATAATATTTACATGCTTAAATAAATAAGGAGGGGGGTGAAAATAAATGACTAACACACAATCTTGGGAAATGGCAATCAGTGGATCTATGCAAGATCTTTGGATGCGCTCAATCGGTTTTTTACCGAACTTATTTGGGGCAATTATTATCTTTGCGGTTGGATTAATGATAGCTATTTCTTTAGGAGTTTTATTTACAAAACTTCTGGAAAAATTAAAAGTTGACAAAGCTGCTGACGAAATTGGTCTGACACATATGCTGGAACAAGGTGAGATAAAAGTAAGTATTCCAACGATTATTGGGGAAATTGTAAAATGGTTTTTAATTATTGCATCCTTAATGGCTGCTACTGATATTTTAGGTTTACCGCAGATAACGTATTTTTTAAACAGTATCTTACTGTACGTTCCAAATGTTATTGTAGCAGCGATTATCTTGGCGGTTACTGTTATCGTTGCTAACTTTGTAAATCATATTGTCCACAAAGGAGGACGCGCCACTAAAGTTGCTCATAGTCATATTTTTGGAGCAATGAGTAAATGGGCAATCATCATTTTCGGAGTTATGGCCGCCCTGGTTCAACTTGGTATAGCCACTTCTTTGATCTCAATACTTTTTTCCGGTATTATCGGAATGCTCGCTCTTGCCGGAGGACTTGCCTTTGGTTTAGGAGGCAAAGACAAGGCAGCACAGATTTTGAATCAAATGCCATGCAAATGTAATGGGAAAAAGAAATAAATTTTTCGAAAAAATTTTTTCAAAAAAACACGACCCTTAAGGGTCGTGTTTTAGTTAGGGTGATCTTTAGATAAGAATTATTATTCATACTTGACTATAATCTAAAACTATGTTATGTATTAATAAACTTTTATCTATAACAGCACCTTAAATTAAGGAGGAAAAAATGAGTGTTAATAAAATTCCAGTGTTTATTTTTAAACAAGACTCCAGCCAGGTAGGAAGAGGTTCTTACAAGATGATTGCTTGTTTTGTAAATCTGGGAATACACGTTCCTTATGTAGCAACTTTTCACGGTGGGGAGGGGTATTTAACCGAAGTAAACACTCCTTTTGCATGCGACGGAATATGTGAGCAAACCTGGGGCACTATGGAAGACTGGTCAAAAGAAAGATCTGACAGAGAATATCCTGTTAAACCAATAGTAGAAACAGCTCTTGTTTTTTACTCACAAAAATAACAAGGCCCAAAGAAAAGAAAATAACCAAAAGCCGATGATTTATTAGCCATCGGCTTTTTTCGTTTTTAACTTCATCATTACTTGTTTATTTGATTACTTCAATTGATTTAATTATAAATTATTTAATAATATTTACGTTTTTGGGAAGTTTCTCCTGTATAATGCTTAAATCAAGTTCAGAATAATTGTTACCGGAGATGTTAAATATTTTTAAATTTTTTAAATTACCAAGCTCGTACGGTAAGCCGGTGAGTTGGTTGTTTGATAAATTTAATATTTCCAAATTTTGTAACTGACCAATTTCAGCTGGAACACCGGTCATAAAATTATTACTAGCATTAAGAATTTTAAGTTTTTGCAAATGTCTAATTTCAGCCTGAATCGCCCCTGTAAGTTTGTTACCGGAAACATTAAGCTCTTCCAAATTTGTTCTGCCAAAAACATACTCCGGGATTTTTTGCAAATTTTGATTGCTTAAATTTAAGCTATCTTTGGTTTGTGTTTTCTTTTCCAAAGGCTGTTCGTTTCCAGGGACCGGTTCATTATTAATGATATTTTCTTTATCAACATTAACTGATTCTTGTTCTACAGAAAGCGTACAACCGCTTAACAATAAACTTATAACTATAGTTAAAAAAAATGTTTTTTTCATATGTTTTATGTTAAGTTAATAAGATTAATTTTATTATTTTGTATAACGCCTCGCGGTTATCTGAAGTTTTCTGAAGCCAATCCCCGAAGGGGTTTTGGCGGAAGGAAATTTCAGATAACCACTGTTGTCCGAAATGACGCAGTGGAGCGAAGGCATTTTGGACAACATATGCGTATAACAGAAGTTTTAAATTATTTCTTTGTTATAATTTTGCGGAGCAACAACAAAGAAATAATTTAAAATTTGGGCGGAGGCTTACCGATAGGGAAGCCGTAGCCTGTTATACGCTGTTAGCTGATGTATTCCTTTTCTTTTGTTTTCTGAAAGAAAACTTGTTTTAAAAAATTTTCAAATTTCTTTTTCTGTTTAAGGGCAAGGGGAAGAGGGGAATTAAAGGGGTGAATTCCCCTTGCCCTTAAACTCATTATTATAAATTTAAATTTAAATACTCTTGTACTTTGCTGTTTAATTCGTTCCAACTTGTTGAACCGTCTTTTGGGTAATGTGCCAATCCGCCAGTATTGCAATAATTATATAAATTCAAAATTGTTTCCTTATTGTCGATAAGGTTTTTGAATTTTTGATTACCTTTTTCTACCACCTGCTCAATCATATTTGAAAGATTATCTTGTGAATAACCAAAATAGTCCTCCTTGATTTTCGTTTCCAAACAAAACCTTAACTTTTGTCCGTAAATAACAACATTTTCATTTGAACCATTGATATTTCCGATGTTCTTAAAATCTTCCTCAAATGATTGATATATTGTTTCTCGATTTTTGGGGACATAATGTATTGATGAAGATTTTTTTGTAATAAAAATATAGTAAAAATTTCTATTTGGAATTTCTTTCAAGCAAAACTCACGAAAAAGAGGGTCGCAAGTAAACACGAATAACTGATCGAATTTCTGCGTCTCGGATTTAATTACTTCTGCAGTAGATTTTCTTTTTCCAGCGTCAAACGATGTAATAGGGTCATCTAAAATTATTATTTTATCTTTGCTTATCTCTTTTTTTAATTGAGCAAAGAAAAATGCAAGCGCGATAACTTGTCTTTCGCCTTCGCTAAGATCATTTGTACAATCCTTTTTGTTGTATTGAACTTCAAAACCGCATTGCGCAGGCTCACGACCGGTTCTTGAGTATGTGCCTTTCCCTAAAACATCAAATATTTCCATTGATGGGCTTATTATTTTTACATAATGCTTTATCAACTCAAAATATTCATTTGCGAACTTGTTAAATTTTTCAACTATTTTTTCTTTAAGTTTTTGATAGATTGCTTCAAGATTCTCAATAACTTTTTTATTTTGGTTATTATGATTTTTGGCATTAAAATATCGCAAAAAATCTTTCTGATGATTAATATATAGGATGCTTTTTTCTAACTCTCTGATTGTATTTTCAATCTCTGTTTTTCTTTCATCAAGCTTGCCTTCGCTTGCAACCTTTTTAAGCTCATTTATTTTTTCGTTTATTTTATCTACAGCGTTGTTGTAGCTCTTTTTTAAAGCATTTGCCCTATCAACCATATTCTTGATTTGTTCAAATGTACTACCAGTTACCGGATTTAAAATATTTTTTTCTTTATCAATAACGCGTTGAATTTCTAACTCAATTATTTTTTTGTCTTCCTCGCCCAAAGAACAATTTGGGATTGAAATATCAACACCTACATATTTTTGAGCTTCCTGTAAACTTGTAACATTAGAAGATATTGACTGAAGATCTTTCAAACTTGATAAAACAGTCTTATATTTCTGTAAGCGGTTTTTTACTTTACTTTCCTCATCTAAAAATGTTTGATCAAAAATATTTTGGTAATCTTTTACAATTTGAATAAGTTCGCCATTTTTAATTTTCTGTTCGCAGAATGGGCAATCTTCCGTAGTATCGTCAACCAAGTTCAATCCTGTTTTGATAAAAGACTTTTTATTGCTTATTTTCGATAAAGTCTGCTTAACGCCCTTGGAAACGGTAAAATTAAATAATTTGGCGGGGTCAAGTTGATAAACCGTTTTTTTACCGTTCTTATCAAATTCTTTAATTTTAAAATCAAAAACCGTTTTTATATCATCTAAGTTTTTTAGTTTCTCTATTTCGGATTGATTTTTAATGGCGTTTATGACTTTTTCAAGATTCTTTTTTTGATTTTCCAATGTCTGTTGCTTGCTAGAAAGACTTAAGGGGTCAATGTTTTTTATAATATTTTTCTCACTATCAATCTTGGTAATGTCTAGCCACTCAGGAAGTATGTTGCTTATTTTATCTTGTTCAGCAGTCCAAAATGCACTGTTTTTTTCGCTTACTTCATTTTTAAGTCTATTAATTTTATTTATTTCTTGATTATATTCAGTAAAATTCCCCAGGTAAATAATGTGCTTGCCTCTTTCCTGTTTTCTCTGTGCTGTATTGTGATGATCTAATCCCACGGAATGAACATATTTTTCCGTAAAATACTTATCAAAGATAACAAACTTATCTTGTAACGATCCATTTATTTCGCTCCAATTTCCAGAATTAAAGGATAGTTCATTATCAAGCTCCAAAACAACATTTTGATTTTCCGTGGGGTAATCCCAGTGTTTTTCAAGTTTAATTGAATCAACACCATTCAACACCTTGAGAAGATTAATCAGATTTGTTTTTCCATTCCCATTTTCTGCAAAAAGAATATTATTCTTTTTAAAAATATCTATCGGATCATTGGGGTTAACCCCCTTAACAGGGTTAATGGTATCCCACTCGAAAAAGGAATAGGAAAAAATATTATTGATTGTTTTAAGTTTTTTGATCATCCGTTTTTTCCTTAAGGTCAAAAGAAACAATATCATTTTCTATTAAATCGGAAATTATCTCTTCTTCTGATTTTTTAATATCAATAGCCTCAGAAATTTTTTTCTGTTCAGGCGTGATTTCATTATTTATTTCTGCAAGCAAACTATTCATAATTGTCTTTAATTTTTATTTTCCAGATTTAGTTCTATTGCATTGTTTGCACAGCATTTGGCAATTTTCTGAAACAGTTTTGCCTCCTTCATGCCAAGGGGTGATATGGTCGGCTTCCATGTCAGAAATATCTAAGCGTTTTTTATCTTTGGCTTTACATAGCGGGCAAATTCCTTTTTGCTTCTCGTACGCCTCGCGCTTCATTTTGTCATTAAATGCGCGGATAGATAGGTATTTTTCTTGTCTCGTGAGTGCATAAGGATAAATACCAGGCTTGCTGCTGACATCTTCGTCTTGCATCAATTTTGAGATTTCTTCCTCAAGTTTTTCTGCGTTTAGTTTTTTGTCTTTGAATTGATTGTATAACTCGCCCCAGTTTACACTTGCCATTTCTTTGCGGTAATTCGGGAATGTTTCTTGCACCCATTCAATTACGCCCTGAAAGTACTCCCACAATTCGTTGGCATTTTTATCATGCTGATGTTTAGACATGTACTCAGCAGGATTTTCTTCACCGTAGTCGCGTGCAGATATCCATTTTAATACCTTTTCCAAAAATTCTTGGCGGATAGGTGAGCCTTTGACATAATCTTGACCAATTTGATACGCAGGTGCGCCACTTTTAGAAAACCATCGCTTTGCGTCGGTGAGCCACTCGCCAGTATAGTTTGCGTTGCGTAGTTCTTGAGGTGTTAAAACTTCGCCAGCAGTGTTGATTACTTCAAACCATTCAAGCCGCTCTTTATCGCTTCCTGTGCAGATATACACTTGCAAGGGATATTCCAAAATATACTCCTGTTCCGTTTTGTTCAAGCTATGAAAGTATTTCTCATCAATACTGAAATCACCATTTATATATTGACAGATTGAGAGCGTACGCTGTTGACCATCAATAATCTCAAAATGATTATCATCAGTCTTAAGCCAGTACATTGTATTAAGTGGGAAATATGCGTCGCTGTCTGGATAGCCACGCAGAATAGTTTTAATAACTTGATTGCGTTGTTCTGGCTTATACACGAATTCGCGCTGGTATTTTGGACGAATATCAAGATTACCGTCATATGCGACAACGCCTTCCTCGTCACTATCTTTGTATCCGTTGAATACTTCACGTACTTTGATGTTGTTTAGTTCAATTTTCATATTATTTTTTTCTAATTACAATTCTGTCATAAATGCGTCGCCAAGTGTCACCGTCGGGAAGAGCAAAACGTTCATTTGCCGCTTGACGCATATATCCGTTACGGTCTTTATATCGGTAGACTAAACCATCTTTTGTTTTGATGGGTTCTGATAGATTACTACTTGACCCAACAATTTTAAATTGTTCCGGGTTGTATTTATCTAGAAATGAAATCGGTACACCCATCTCGCCGTCATAATCAATAGGTATATCAGTAACCTTGCTAACTTCTATTGCATCATAATTTGCGTACTTAGGATATTCTTTTGGGGAATATTTTTTATAGAGCGTTAAGGATTCATGTCGCTTCGCTACATCAAGATTCGTATACCATCCGACATTACCAAATCCTTTTATTGATCCGTCGGGCTGTATAAATTCCTTTACCTTTCCATATCCTGCCCAAATTTTATTTTTTTGTATCAGTTCAAAAATATTCACGTATGTTCTCGCATTGTCATTGCCGATAATCAAGAACTGCTTCTTATACTCAACTAGCTGATTTACATATTCCCGAAAGAGCGAAAACGGCGGGTTGGTTACCACAATATCCGCCTGCTTAAGCAACTCTATGCTTTCTGGACTTCTAAAATCTCCTTCACCTTCAAGCGGCAACCACTCGTTGTTTTTGTTTACCTTTAGCTGTTCCGCGACGTCTTTCAAATCAAAAGCGCCGTCGCCATCCAGATCGCCAACATCGTTGATGATAAACTTGTTTGCATTCACTTTTGGGCGACCCTTTTTGGGCTTGAGTGTTTTATCATCACCGAATAAACTAAGTTGTGTATTTGCGATCGGAGACGGCTTATAGCTAGTTGCAATAAGTCTTTTTAATTCGAGCGTTTTGAAATTGGCGGCAAAATATTTAAAAAAGTTGCTCTCAAATGGATCATCGCAATTACAGTGGACTACTTTGTTACGAAATTGGTCTTTGTAATGTTTCAGTTCTTTTTCGATATCAATAAGCTGAGTATAAAACTCATCATTTTTTGCTTTGGCCGCTCTATGAAAATTTGAATTTGAAGATTTTGCCATAATTTTTGACATTGATGTTTTGTATTGTATTCGTTTTCCCCTATAAATAAATCGTTTTCGGAGCGGAGCGGAGAAAACACCTTATTTCCCCTCTTTAATTAATAAAAAAGAAATTTGAAAATTTTTTAAAACAATTAGGGCGATAGCCCGAAAAAGAAAAGGAATATTTCAGCTAACGTTTAGTTGTATCTAAAGTTTTCAAAATTTCTTATTGTAATTAATATTCATTTTGAAAATTTGGGCGAAGCCAGTAAAATAAAAATTAACTCTTTAATATAACGCTTCATCCAATTTTAAAGCTATTATTCCAAGTATTATAATTGTGGGCAAGATTGTGAATATCAAAATAACCAACAGTAAAGCGCTGTTCATTTTTTTAGTTTTTGGCAGCTGGCCATTTTCAATATAATCGTTAATGAATTTAATTATTTTGCCAGGCAGAGGAAACAAGATTTCGCTGCAATTAATAACAAGAATTTTATTGTCGTCAATAATTATATTTAACATTTTTGTTGTGGCTTGTTGTGTGTATGGACCGGCGCCTGAGACGACTTGTCTTTCATATATTATTATACTTTTTCCATTGTACATACCCTCAATTAGATTTCTAATTTTTTCACTTGAATCTGTGAGTATGTCTGGCACCTCTTGCAGCTCTTCCTTGCTAGCAGGTTTGGTTGTTTTGGGGATATATTTCAATCCAAGCTTATTGGCAACTGAGCGCATCATAATTTTACGAATTTGCCATTTAAAGAAAAAATGTAAAACAAAAAGTATTAACAAAGATAATAAAATGTAAAGATAAATTTTTAAAAACATATTAAAGAGTTAATTTTTATTTTACTGGCGTAGCTAGATACAACTTGTTATATGATGAGGCCGATTTAGGCCATTTTATATAACATCGGGCTTATGCGAAGTTGCGTAGCGAAGCGGAGCAATTTGGGAAAATGGCGAGCCGAGCCATTTTCCGCATAAGCCCTGTTATCTGACCCGAACGAAGTGAGAGCGTAGCGTGGCTCGTAGTGACCGAAGGGAACGAAGAGAGTTTTTACACTGCCTCTACTTTAGGTGCCTCTGTAGTTTTTCTCTTACTTTTCTTAATATAAATTCTGCGTAGCAGACTAGAATAGGGGGTCGCCATTAAATAAAATCAGAATTAATTAAGTTTTTACTATTCACTTTATTTTTAATTTGTTTGTTGTATAACCAAACATCAGATATTTTATCTATTAAATTTATCAGAGTTCCAGGGTTGGTTTTGGTCCCTAATAGTTTTTTATTATAGTTTATGTCAATAAACTGAAGTTGCTTTAATAATTCTCTGAGTTCTTTTGTAGAGATTCCGAGAGGGATGGCCATTAGAGTGTGTGCTCTTTCTTTATTTCTATCAGCATAATTCAATGATTCAAACCATGAATTGACAAATTTCTTAATTTCAATATTTTTCTTCTTGGCAATATCTTTAGTAGTTGCTAAAACATCAATTATTACGGGTTCTTCTTTAGTGGAGATAAGAGTTTTTGTACTTGAAAGTTTCTGCGCTTGAGATAGCCAGGGTTCCCAAAGAACAGCAGCATCAACTTTATTTGCAATTAAAGCTGCGCCTATATCACTTCCCCTCATGTGGACTATTTTAACATTTTTTTCATCCATTCCATGTTTTTTTAGTACATACAATAAAAAGAAATGACTAATCCATCCTCTTTCAATGGCAATAGTTTTATCTCTTAACTCTTCAACTTTCTTGATCTCTTTCTTGGTTAAAATTGCATCTCCACCAATTGATTTGTTAAGGCAAGCAATTATCTGTAAATCTAAACCTCTCTCTTTTGCTAAGACTACGCCATCAGCTGTTAAATTAAGAATATCTACTTCTCCATTTTGTAGAGCTTTAATCCTGTCTTCTTCTTTTTCAAGGCTTAACAATTCTACATCTAATTTTTTCTTTTTGTATATACCTACTTCTCTTGCTAAATAGAAAGGGCTGTTACCTGGCCAAGTATGAGTTCCAACTCTTAATGCTTTTGGTCTAAGTGATTCTACATTTACATGGGCTGCTTTAATTGCTTCTCCCCTGATGATATATGAGATATGTTTTTTTATTCTAAGAAAATCATCAGATAATTTAATTTCAGGAGTTCTATCTCTTGGTAGATTAATATTAATAACATCTTTAATCTCTCCTGGCTTTGCACTCATCACATAGACCCTATCTGCTAAAAAAATTGCTTCTTCAATATCATGAGTGACAAAAAGGACTGTCTTTTTTGTTTCTTCCCAAATTGTAAGAATTAATTCCTGCATTAAAGCTCTTGTTTGGGCATCTAAAGCAGAAAAAGGCTCATCCATTAATAGAATATCTGGGTTGTTAGCTAAAACTGTTGCTATGGCAACTCGTTGCTTCATTCCTCCTGAAAGATTTTTAATATATGATTTTTCAAAACTAGATAAACCAACTAAGTCTATAAAATGGCCTGCAATCTCTCTTCTTTTTCTTTCAGGGATATTCTGTAATTTTAATCCGAATTCAACATTTTCTAAAACAGTTAGCCAAGAAAAAGAAGCTGGGTTTTGAAAAACTAGGCCCATTTCTTTTTGTGGTTGATTGATTATTTTATTATTTAAGTAGATTTCACCATTTGTTGGTTCAAGAAGTCCTGCTACAGTTTTTAATAGAGTTGTTTTTCCACAACCAGATGGGCCAACAATAGCAACAAATTCTTTATCTGCAACATCAACTGAAATATCTTTGATAGCTTCTATTTTCTTTCCAGAATCATCTACAAAAATCTTAGATACTTTATTGATTTTAAGTTTTGGTTTCATTGTGTTTCTTTTTCTGCCCAAGGATAAAGTTTCTTATAGGCAATTTTAAATACAAAATCAGTTATTAACCCTAACAGGCCGACAATTATAATTGCGGAAATAACATTTTCTGTTCTTAATAATCTTTGAGATTGAATAATAACAAAACCAATACCCGAAGTTGCTCCGACAATTTCTGCAATCATTAAACCAGCCCATGCCCAACCCATTGAAACTCTTAGATCATCAAAAATTCTAGGTTTAGCATGTTGATAAATAACTTTAGTAATAAGTTCTTTTTTATTTACTCCTAAGGTTTTAGCGAATTCTATAATGTCTTTTGGCACATGAGAAATTGAATTAGACACCATTAATACTAATTGGAAAAATACTGCTAATACGATGACGATGATTTTTTCTAATTCTCCAATACCAAACCAAAGGATTAGAAGAGGAATAAATGCAGGAATTGGAGTATAACGAATAAAATCAATGATTGGTTCTATAAATGATTGAAATTTTTTGCTTAACCCTATGGAGACACCAACAGGGATTGCCATAATAACGGCAATAATGAAGCCTGTTAAAATCCTGAAAACACTAATAGAAACATCTTCAATAAAATTATACTTGGTAAATAAATCAAATAATGCAATTAAAACTTCAGTCGGCGTTGGCAGAAAAAAAGGTTTGATTATTCTTGTATAAGTAAAGAGACCCCAGATAATTATAATTACAATAAACGAAGATAATCCCCATAATAATGTTTTTAATCTATTTTTCATGTTAATCTAACTTTAGTTTTGATTTTTTAGGTTTAAACCCCATTGGCACATCAGAATAAATAGGAATGTCCCAATTCTTGTAAATTTTAGTTGAAGTTTTAATTTTAACATCTTCCATTTGATTATTATACTGAACCATGCTTAGATATAAATGTGTTACTTTATCTTTTTTTGCCTGTAAGTTCATTAGGTCTACTTTTTCTTTATCATAACCTAAATCAATAAATCTTTTAGTAAAATCAACATATTTCATCCCTATTTTATTAAGATGTATAATACCTGCCCCTAAATATTTATTTAGCATTTCTTTAAGCATAAAAGGTTCTTTTTGATTTCCAGGAGAAAAAGTTACCATCTGTAAATATCCTGCGTTTTTTAAATGCTGTTTGGTCTTTTTTAGGATAGCTTCTATTACATCTAAACCGTAAATACCACTTGCAGAATTCAATAAATATTTTGATTTTGGTGGTGTTGGTTCAAAAGGAGGGTTAGTTACGATATAATCAAACTTCTTGTTTTTCACAGAATCAAAGATATTTTCTAAACTGGATTTTTTATTAAGGATTAAATTAATTTTATTTTGGTCTTGTTTTGAGAGATTTAATGCAGCATTAAATTTTGTAAATTCAAAAGTTCTTTTGTTAATGTCTAAAGCAGTAACTTTTTTAGCTCCGGACATAATTGAAAAAATTACATTAACTCCACTGCCAACACCAATTTCTAAAACTTCATCGTCAGCTTTAATTTTCATATCATCAACTATAAATTGGTTCTCAGGATGAAGGGGCATTACTTGATCTAATTTTTTGTAAGAAACTTTATCAGTTACAATAAATGCTGAATTGTTGTTATTTTGTAACTTTATCACTCTGTAATTTGCAGAAATATAGTTTTGTTTTATTGAGATTAGATTAGTCGCTTTTAGAATACTGATTTGGTCATCAGAGAAATATTTTTTGTGTACTGGTCTTTCATCAAAAAATAAAGCAAAGAAAAGCTTCTTACTTTTGTGAAGCTTCTCTAAAGTATTTTTTACTCTATCAATGTCTTTTACTATTAAGTTCATAGTTTACCTCTTTTATTTATAGAGATTAACAAGCAATGATTCGTCAATCGCTTTATTTAAGTCCGGTTTTACACTGATAGAGCCTGTTTCTAAAAAGACCTCTCCAAAAGTATCGGCAACATCGTAAATCATTCCAGGATTATTTGATGTTCCAAAGTAAGCTAGATTCTCTTGATAACTTGGCCATTTTACACCAGAAATTATATCTGCAAATTCTTCTACTGGCATATCATAGTGTTTTGTCATGATTACATTTGCTTCATCAGGATTCTTTTCCCAGTAATCAATGGCTTTAAACCATGCTCTCATTAAAGCTTTTACTTCGTCAGGTCTGTTCTTAAGAACATTTTCATTGACCGTTAGAATATCAACAATTACTCCTGGCTCATCTGCGCTATCTATAACTATATGGCCACCCTCTCGTTCTTTTGCTTTACTTAACCAAGGTTCCCATGTGACAGCAGCATCAACATGTCCAGCAACAAAAGCCGCTCCTGCTGCTCCTGATTCTGTGTCAATAATTGTTACATCATCTACTGACATTCCATTCTTTTTTAGTAGATAGAGCAAAAATGATTCCCCAACAAAATTCTTTTGAGCAGCAACTTTTCTATCTTTAAGATCTGCTAATGATTGGATATCTTCTGTAGCAATTAAACCGTCAGCACCATCAGAAAGATCAACTTCTAAAACTGCAACTTCAGGCACATCCTCATCTCTTGCTAAAACCAATAAATCAACTGTGTCCCCTAAAGCATCAATCTTATTAGTTATCATGGTGGATTTTCTTTCAGCTGTTCCCTCCATGACAATAATATCTACATCTAATCCCTCATCTTCAAAATATCCAAGTTCATCGGCTAAATAAAAAGGACCAAAACCAACCCAAGTGTTTACACTTAATTTAAAATCTTTTAATTCTTTATCTTGTTGTACTTGCGTACATCCAACTAATAGCAAAACTGCGATGATTGTTAGAGCAAAAATTGTGTTTTTCATAGTATTATACCTCTTTTAGTTATTATTATATTAAGTAGTATATAATTGTTTTTAAATGTTTTCAAATGGCGACCCCCCCAAGTAAGAGAAAAATTTGGGAGAACGAAGTGAACCGTTTAGACAATGTTATATTTTGTTGTGAAGCAATTGAATTCTTTTTCTTTTCTCGTCTAAACGAAAGAGGCACCGTTAAAAAGTAGAGGTTTACTTGAGAGGCACTCATCAAGGCAGTGTAAAAATTTCAGATAACGTTTCGGTGTCATCTGAAGTCCAAATCGATACATTTTTAAATTAATATAAAAGAGATTTGGATTTGCGTGGAAGAAAATTTTATTCCTTATTATTAATCCTGTGAAGCGATAGCGTAACAGGATGTTTTTATATTGAAATTTTCTGTAACCAGATACACCGTGTTGTACGTAGTAAATTTTTTTGTTAACAGTTTAAATCTTTTCTGAAAGAAAAGAAAGTTTAATTTTTTTGTTTTGGGCAAAGAGCAGAGGGGAAATGAAGGGGTGAATGCTCTTTGCCCAAAACTCCTTATTTTTAGTTTTTGTTATTTTAAAAAGTAACTACTTTATAAGTATAATTAATACTATCTTTTGATAAGTTGGCTTTTTATTTTTTTGCCTCCAAAAAATTCATTTGTGTATTTAATTATTTCTTTTTCATTAAATTTTTTACAAGAGAATAGGTCGAGGTAAAATGATTTTTTTAAAGGATATGTGTGAATGCTCACATGACTATCCGCGATGATTACAAAACCGGTAATACCACTTTCAATTTTATCTTCGTGTTCATAATACATTACCTTTGGCTCTGTTATGGCTTTCATTTTTGCTAATTTGATTAGTTTAACAAGGAAAGAGGTGATAACTTTAGTATCAGACAACTCTTTTATTTTTTTGCAATTTTTTATATCAACTAATAAATGTGTTCCGTTTTTCATAATTATTTTTTTGAATTAATCAAATATTCGTAGTAATCACCTCCCCAAGCCAATAATTTTCCGCCTTTTTTTAATATTTGATTAGATTTATTTTTAAATTTGATATAATCATCTAAAAATTTTGCGTCAATGTCTGGCCATATATCGCCAATAATACAATCATATTTTTTTTCTTCTGGCAAATCATAGTAATCGTTAATAGTTATATCTCCATATATGTGACCAAACTCTTTCATTTTATCAATAACAATTTGATATTTTTCAACAGTGTTGACTGTTTTTATATTTTTGTTATCTAGGGCGTATTTTGATAAAATACCAAATCCGTATCCTGCGATTAACACATCCCCATATGCTTGTTTGGCTAAATCTTCTTGTAACTCTTTTTCTTGTGGTGTGTCCCACATCCAAAGATAATCATCCAAGAACATGAATTTGTGATTTTTGTGTTCAATAATTTCAATTTGTGACATAGTTTTTGTTAATTTAATAAATTTATTTTCGTAGCGAAGCGGAGAAAATAACCTATTTCCCCTTTTAATTAATAAAAAAATAAACTTTCGCCGTGGTTATAAGGAAATACTTGTTAAGAAAATAGAATGAAAAAATTTATTTCGTACAACGTTTAAGAATATCTGAAGTTTTATTAAGTGAAACGAAATAAAATTTGGGTGAGTAATATTTAAATCCTTATTATAATTTAAAATTAAATATTTTGAACCAGATATTCTTTGTTGTGCGATGTAAATTTTTTATCTCGTTTTAATTGCGATTACTCTTTTCTACTAGAAAAGAAAATTTGATTTTTTGTTTTGAAAAAATGGAAGAGGGGAATTAAAGGGGTGAATTCCATTTTTTCAAAACTCCTTATATTTTTAGGGGGTATCAGTTTTTATCTTTAAATATTCAACTAATTTGTTTATGTCTTCAGGTCTAATTTCTGATAGTTCATACTTATTGCGGATAGTATTTAAGTTAGAAATAACATTCTTCATTGCTTTAACCTGGGAATCAGTATAATTTATAGTAAGCGTTCTTCCCTCAAGCATACTATTAAACATAGTATCAAAAGCTTGATTTGTTAATTGATCTATAACGCTTTGTTTGGTGATATCACCAGTTGATGTAAGTATATTATTAATTTCTTTTAAAGAGCTCTCAATTGTTTTATCAATCTTTTTAATATTCATCTCTTTTTTACTAGATAAAATATTTGCTCCGCCCCCACCCATAGTTACGAAATAAAAATCCATGAGGTCTTTATTTTTTTCTGCAGTTTTTTTTATTTTAATTTTTTTTAACGAATTCGAAACTTGACTATTAAAAAAGTCTGGGAACAATCTTAGTAAAATATTTTCATCACAAGGAAATGGTAAGCGTGCTTCTCTGTCTTTTGCGTCATCAAAGCAGGATATTCCAACTTCTTTATATCTTTTTGACAATCCTTTACTATAATTGATTAAACCATCATACTTTTGTGATGAAAGATTATTTAAAAATTCATTTCGATAATCATCAACTGTTACAGAATATAGTTCAATCATTCTTGGAATCATCTCAGGAACACTCAAAGAAAGTTTAACTCTTTTTTTGATAAACTCTTTCTTTTGCTCAGGATTTAATCTTGAAACTATAGCACTTAGCCATTCTGGTGAAGAGTACTCAAAGTCTGTTGTAATATTAGAATTATTTAAAATATTTTTTTCTATAATTAAAATAATTAAATCTTGCGGCAATGAAGAGTCATCAATATACTCTTTCAGAGATTTTATAAAATTTGTATTTTGTTCAGTATGCACATCCTTACTTTTAGAAAAAAGATCTTCTATGCTCTGCATAGATGTGATCTGATCTATGGTTAAATCAAATTTTTGCTCTTTTTCAACAGATTGCTCTGCTTCTCTAAAGTCTTTCGCTTCTCCAGATTTAATTTTTTCCTGCATTTCTTTTCCTTTTTCTTGCGCCTCCTTTTTTGAGTATTGTTTGAAATTATCTAGTGATTCCATTTTTTTATTATTTTTTCTTATATAGCTAAAGCTAATTTCAAAAAAAGTTAATACTTATTAAAATATTATTTTTCTGTTACCAGAATTTTTTAAAGACAAAAAATATTCCTTATTACCCCTTATTAATTAAATAAAAATCAAATTTTCGCTGTGTTCAACGCATTGAATTTTAAATACTAGTATAGATAAAAAATTTATTTCGTATAACTGTTACCGATATCCGAAGTTTTCTGGAGCGGAGCGAAAGAAAATTTGGGTGGAGGCTCTCGGAAGAGCCGTAACCGGATATCGTGTTGTTAGCTGATGTATATGTTTTTCTTTGATTTGCGAATGCAAATCACTTTTAAAAAGAATTTAATTTTGTTTTTCGTTTTGGGTAAAGGGAAGAGGGGAATTAAAGGGGTGAATTCCCTTTACCCCAAAACTCCTTTTAGCTTATTTCTTTAATTATTTTTCTAGATTCTTCTATAGCGTTCTTGTGTTGTCTAAGTTTGTTGCTCATATCAAAATCTGAAGTATTGCGAATTGATTTTATCCAATCTTTTTTTATGAAATTTATTAGATAGTCAATCGGAATATTTGAATAAATATTTGCACCATAAATATTTCCGTTTATCCCTTTGGTTATTGCAGATTGGGTACCAATACCACCTATATTTTCAATTTCTTTTTTATAATTTTCATATTCATCATATTCGTAAACATATTTAGTAGATTGTGTAATCGCTCTATCCTTTAATGTGATGGAAACATTTATAAATCCGTTAATATCTTCAAGATTTCTCTTTTCGACAACTTTTCCTTGATTATAAAGATTAATAAAATCTCTCGAATCAATATTTATTCCATTAACACTTTCTCTTTTTATTTCGAAAGATTTTGGGTTTGAACCAATAATCACTTCACCATTGTAGTAAAGATTGTTATCATCGTGCGCATATTCACATCCATCTATTCTAGTGGTGCTTGGAATCAAGCACTTAACACTGAATGTTTGCGGGTTTGCGTTTTTTAGAATTTTTTCACTAAAATACACATTGTATTCATCTTTTGCGTAATTAGTACTTAAGATTTCGAAGGTGTTGCCATCAATTTCATTTACGATTTTGTTCTCAAAGTAATAATTAATATTATCTTTGGCATATTTTCCTTTGTCGTATACGTTTACCCATTTGCCACCCTCAATTACCTCAAAAAAAGAACTGTCGCTTCCTTCAATTTTTTCTAAATTATAGTAAGCGTAATCGTTGTCTTTGGAAAAATAGTCGTTTATAAATTCAGTGTTGTTGGATTTTGCTACACCGACACGATTGCCATGAAAATACTTATAATTTTTATCTTCTGCATTGTATCTACCTTCGCCTTCATTAATTTTTGGATCTTTTCTAGCTACACCGCTGTACGAAACAAAAGTCTCCACATCAGCCCCCTCCACTATTTGATCAAATACATAAACATTGTTTTTGTCTTTTGAATAATCAAAGGGCAGAACTTTAAAAGTATTCGGATCGGCGGCCTCTATAATCCCAGGAGTAAGATTAGCAGACATATTGCCGGTCAAAACTGGTTTAGCCAGATAAACTTTGTTTTTATCTTTTGCGTAGTATCCTTCTAGGACAATAAAGGTAGCTAGATCAATATTGTCCACCTTGTCTACTCTTATATATGCATTGTTGTTGTCTTTGGCATAAACGTCGTTTAAAATTTTAAATGAATTTGCGTCTGCATCTGTGAGTAATGTTTTTTTTAATTCACTGTCGCAATGCATTGATATGCTGCAGTTAGTGATAGTTTCATAATAAAAAACTTGATTGCTTTCTATCCTCCAACCATCATTTGGTTTTTTGTTTGTATTTTGACTTGTTGTGTCTTGATCCCTCCAAAGGAAAAACGATAAGGAGGCTATAGATAAAAACAATACTGATCCGATGATGATAATTTTTATCAGATGTTTTTTAAAAAATGCTTTATTCTCTGGCTGAGACAGAGAATCTTGAGTGTTATCGTTAATTAATTCTTCCATAATGTTTTAATAAATTCAAGAAAACACATTATTTTCCCTCTTTAAATAAATAAAAAACAAAATTTAATTCTTTTTAAAAGTAGGCGTTAGCCGTAAAGAAAAACATATATTTCAGCTAACGTTTGTGATAACCGAAGTTCGTTTGACTGTAGGGAAAACGAATTTGGGAAAATGCCGAGCTGAGGCATTTTCCGGTTATCACTTGTTAGGCGAGGGTCGGCGTAACGAAGTGGAGCCGAAGCGCAGCGCCCCTTTGAGTTGTTCTAATTTTTTCTTTTTAATCTACAATATCAAATGAATCAACAAATTTATCCCATTCTTCAATTTTAGCTTTGATATCTTCATCTTTACGTATTTCATCTAAATAGGTTTTTGAAGATATGTGTAAATATTTATCTTTATATTCTTGATCCATTTCAGGATTTGGGCTATCTAGATAGTCACCATTAAGTGGGCCGATAAAAATATAATTTACATCGTTAATTCTCTTAATATAAAGTTTATACCATCTTTCAGTTATTTCTCCACCAGTTGCATGCCCAATACCACTAGCAGCACTAAACTCAAATTGAGTTAAAAAATCATTTTCATTTGTTTCGCAGTATTGCCAGTTAACTTGTTTTCTGTTAAGCCCTGTATAATCCTCACCGTTAAAATTTATCAGGGGGCTATCACACACGAATGTGAGTTTTGTAGTATCTACATCAGAGTATATCGCATATGGACCTTTGAAAGTTTTTGAAACTTCCAGCCCTTCATAAAAAAAGTTTTCAGGCCCGTCCAGCCCATGAGGAATAATTTTGTTTTTATCACCAACAAATGAAAATGTTTTATTGTAAAAAGTGATAGTGTTATTATTGGATATTACTTCGCTACTAGATTTTTCCGTTTTATTATCATTTTTTAACTCAATTTGAGTGTTAAGATTTTCAATTTGTTGCTGTAATTTGTCGTTTTGACTTTGATATTCAGAAAGTTGTTTTTGAAGAGTTGAGATTTGATTCTGAAACTGTTTTTGAGTAGATTTTTTTTGTTGTGCAAAATACATATATGTACCTACACCCGCAACAAGACCAGTAATTATTATTGCAGCAACAATAGCCCAAATCCTGTTGTTATTTTTTTGAGTGATTTGTTCACTTTTAATTTGTTGATCCATATTATTAGATTAAAGATTAAAAGGAAAAATTAGAACAATTTCGCCTAACAAGTTATTAACGAACTTATTGATTTATTTTTTTAAATAAGCTAAAATATTTGTGTAGATTTTAAATCATAAATAAGTTATGAATCAAAATAACTATTATCCAAGTCAAGATCCTTTGCGTAAACTTAAGCAAGAAATGAAGTTACGTAAATTTAGCATAAAAACTATTAAATCTTATCTTTATTATATCACAGGTCTTTTAAAGACTGCAAATAAAAATCCCAAAAATATTAAAACTGACGATATTAGAAATTATTTAGAAAAAATGGTAGACAAAAACTCAGCTTCTTCAACGATTAACTTGGCTTATAGCGCGTTTAAGTTTTACTTTGAAAAAATACTACGACGAAGATTTTTTGTTAATATTCCAAGAGTAAAAAAGAGTAAAAAACTGCCGACTGTATTAACTCGTAACGAGATAGGTGAAATTTTTGCTGTAATCCAAAACGTAAAACATAAATTACTTTTAGGGGTAATGTATTCATCAGGGCTTCGTGTAGGAGAGTTAATTAATATCAAAGTAAGTGATTTAGATTTTGAGAATAAAATATTGAAAATTAGAACTGGCAAAGGAGCAAAAGACCGAGTAACAATATTTTCAGATAAGATAATTAGTGTTTTAAAAAAATATATAAAAAACAAAGATAAAAATGATTATTTGTTTGAAAGTTCAAGAGGAGGAAAATTGACTGAAAGATCAGTGCAAAAAGTTTTTAAAACAGCCTTGAATAAATCAGAAATTAAAAAAAAGGCTAGCTGTCATTCATTACGACACAGTTTCGCCACTCACCTTTTGGAAAACGGAACCGATATTAGATATATCCAAGAACTGCTTGGACACGCCAGACTGGAAACAACACAAATTTATACAAAAGTATCTAACAATATGATTAAAAATATTAAAAGTCCGTTGTAAGAAGTTAAAAATAAAGAAATTGACAAAAAGCAATGTGCAAAAAATGCACGTTGCAAATTCAAGCAAACAATCTTGATTTTATTGATGTTAAAATGTTAAGATGATTTTATATGGTTTTAGCTAAAAATAAAAAAGCTTTGTTTAACTATGAGATTTTGGAGAAACTGGAAGCAGGAATTGCGCTTTCGGGGGCTGAAGTTAAATCAGTTAAACTAAAGCAGATAAGCTTAAAAGGAAGTTTCGTTACATTTACTAACGACGAGCCTTTTTTAGTTAACGCTTATATAACTCCTTACAAAACAGCTAAAAAATCACAAGTTAGCTACAACCCTGAACGAAAAAGAAAGCTTTTAATGCATAAAAAGGAAATCAATCGTTTAAGGGGTAAAATTGAGGCAGAAGGCTTGACAATCACCCCCATTTCAGTATATACTAAGAATAATTTGATAAAAGTTGAAATCGGACTGGCAAGAGGAAAAAAGAAGTATGAAAAACGAGAAACAATCAAGAAAAGAGATATAGACAGAAGAATCAAAGAAAGGATGAAGCGTATTTAAACATTTAAATATTTAAACAAGCCTAAAGAAAGAAAGGCGGTTTTTATTTTTTAAAATCATATTTAGATGTTTATATGCTTAAATGGTTACGGGGATGTATAGTCTTCGATGGAAAATGTTCTTTAAAAAATGGCAAACCGAGCAAGTTGGATAACTCGTAAAACTGTTCAACAAACTTTTAAGTGCAAAATCTATTGCCAACAAAGCCAAGAACGCTCTAGCTAACGCTTTTGCAGTTCCTAACTTTGCTCCGGTAGTCGCTTAAGACAACCGGCATCGTTTTCTTTAGTTCCTGTCTAAAGAATCTTTCGGTGTCATATTCACAGGATCGATTATATATTTTTCTCTTTAATATATAATTTAAATCTTAAAGAGATAGAAATATACTAGTTTGTTTGTTTACAAAGTATATTTTGAATAAGCTTCGGCTTATAAACAAACTAAGTTTGTAGATCATTTTTTAAATCTTTTTCAGACAGGGGTGCAAGTCCCCTCATCTCCACCACGCTTAGTGTGGTAATCGGGACGCTAAGCGTCCCACCAATTTAAAAGCTAACAAAGCTAGTGAAGCTAGCAAAGCTAAACAATGCGTTATTCAAGACGAAAATCTAAAAGACATCAGGTTAAAGAGGTAAGATATCGGATAAATGAACAAATCAGAGTTCCTCAGGTTAAATTAATCGATGAAGCAGGAGAATTTTTAGGTGTTATGGATACGCATAAGGCTATAGAAATAGCGCGTGAAAAAGAATTTACTTTAGTTGAAGTTTCACCAAAAGAAGATCCGCCGGTAGCGAAAATCGTTGATTACGGAAAAATGCAATATAAAAAACAAAGAGAGGCTCAAAAACAAAAAGCTCTGCAGAAAAAAACAGAGACCAAAGGAATTAAGCTTTCAGTTAGAATTGGAAAGCATGATATAGATTTTAGAAGAAAGCAAGCGGAAAAATTCCTGGATAGTGGAAATAAAGTAAAGATAGAATTAAATTTAAGAGGAAGAGAAAAACAGCACAAACCACTTGCTAGAGAAATAATACAAAATTTTATAAATGAAATAAAAAAAGACGAAAAACGAGAAATTACAATGGAAGAACCAATTAAATATAAAGGAAACGGATTTTCCGTGATAATAAGTCAAAAAATATAAAAATATGAAACTAAAGACACACAAATCAACAAGTAAACGTTTTAAGTTAACAAAAACCGGCAAGATTAAAAAAAGAACTGCGGGGCAAGACCACTTTAACTCTCGTGAACCAAGTAAAGTCACACGAAACAAAAGAAGAGACAAAGCAATTACTAACAAAAAAGAAATTAAAACTATTAAAAGATTAATGAATTAGAAAACATATGCCTAGAGTAAAACGAGGAACAACCCATGTTAAAAAAAGAAGAAAACTTTTAAGTAAAGTTAAAGGTTTTAAATGGGGAAGAAAAAATTTAATTAGACTTGCCAAAACAGCCGCCACCAAAGCCGGGGCGCGATCTTATTTTGACCGTAAAAAGAAAAAGAGTAATTTCAGACGGCTGGCCCAAATTAAAATTAACGCTGCTTCAAGAGAGCAAGGTTTATCATATTCTGTATTTGCTGGAAAATTAAAAGAAAAAAATATTGATTTAGATAGAAAAATACTGGCTGACCTGGCAGAAAACAACCCTGAGATTTTTGAAAAAATCGTTGAGAAGGTTAAATAAATTTACACAAATAAAAAAACTCCGGGTAATCGGAGTTTTTTTATTTGTGTAAATTGTACATCCTGTAACGAATAAATCTTTTTTACTATTTTCTTGATTTACTATTAACCATCTCCTTATCAAGGATATAAGCTTCAGCTACTTCAAGAGAGATCTTTCCATTTTTATATAGATCAATTAGATGCTGATCCATAGTGAACATTCCTTGTTGAGCGCTTGTTTGAATTACTGTTTTTATTTGGGCTATTTTATTTTCTCTAATCAAATTTCCAACAGCTGGAGTTTTTACTAAAACTTCCCTGGCGGCAATTCTGCTATTTTTAATATCAGGGATTAACTTTTGAGACATAATACCGCTTAAGCTCATAGAAAGCTGTAATCGAATTTGGTTTTGTTGATGGGCCGGAAATATATCTATGATTCTATCTATTGTTTGGTCGGCGCTGTGGGTGTGAAGGGTTGCTAACACTAAATGACCGGTTTCAGCTAAAGTAATAGCAGCGGCAATTGTTTCTAGGTTCCTCATCTCTCCCACTACAACCACATCCGGGTCTTGTCTTAAAACGTGCGTTAGAGCATCTTCAAATGAAAGCATGTCTGTATGAAGCTGACGCTGAATAATCAAACTTTTTTTTGAAAGAAAAATAAATTCAATCGGATCTTCCAAGGTGACCATATGAACTGATCTTTCATTATTTATGAACTCGATCATCGCTGCCAAAGAGGTTGATTTTCCACAACCGGTCGGACCGGTGATCAACACAAGCCCGCTATCCATTCTTGCCAAATCATACATAATTTCAGGCATTAAAATATCTTTCATTGTTGGAATTGTTGTTGGAATAACTCTGGCTACCATGCCGACACTACCTTTCTGGTAATGCAAATTAACTCTAAAACGAGACAAGTTACTAATTTCATATGAAACATCTAACTCTTTACTTTCGATAAATTTCTTTCTTTGCTTCTCGGTAATCATATCAAAAGTTAACTCTTCAATAACAGCCGGGGTTAAAACTTTAGATCCCGGAATATGGCGTAAAATACCGTTAATCCTTAAAGTTGGCGGTTGACCGGCTGCTAAATGAATATCAGAAGCCTTTTTTTTAACAGCTATACGAAAAAAATCGTCAATATGCATAAGTTTTATTTAAATGTTTAGATATTTAAATGTTTTAGCTCCATCTCTTTTTCTTTAGTCCTTTTTTAGCTGCTTCCACTTGTGCTATTTGCTTACTACTGCCCTTGGCTTTAGCAATAAGATCTTCTCCTATGTAAACCCCGATTGTAAAAATTTTATCGTGATCAGGACCTTCTTCTTTTAAAACATTATAATGAGGGGTAACAGCGCACTTTTCTTGAGAAATTTCTTGAAATCTACTTTTTGGGTCCAAGTAAAGTTCCTCTTTAACAATATAAGGGATTTTTTTATCAAAAATTTTATTTAAAAACTTTTGTGCTACTTTAAAACCTTGATCTAAATAAACCGCTCCTAACGTTGCCTCAAACACATTAGCTAAAATAGATTCACGCGCTTTTTTATTTTCGTCTTTTGACTCTCCTTTGCTTAATAATAAAAAGTTATTCAATCCAAGTTCATCAGACAGTATCGCCAACATATTAGTATTGACCATACTGGCCCTTAGATTAGTGAGTCTGCCTTCGTCTTCATTTGGAAATTTTTTAAATAAATACTCTGTGACAGCCAATTCTAAAACAGCGTCTCCTAAAAATTCCAATCTTTCATTATGCCCAAGTTTAAACTTTGGATTCTCATTCAAATATGAACGATGAACAAAAGCTTGGTGTAACAAATCTTTTTCCTTAAATTTAACTCCTAAAATTTTCTCTAACTTTGTAAAATCTTTCTGCATAAAATTATGTAACAAGTTTATTCTCTATTTTATCTTTATACTCGTTTATTTTTTTATTTTCAGGATTTATTTCTTTCAGTTTACTTAAACTAGTTTCAGCTAAATTTTTATCTTTTAAAATAATACTAAGCTCTATTAATCTGTCTAAATATTTTGGATTTCCAGACTCTATGGTGACTGCCTCTTTTAAGTAAGACAAAGCTTCCTCATTAAATTCAAGCGACTGACAAACATTAGCAAGGGCGAGTAATATTGGAGGATAATGTGGCTTAAATTTAACAGCCTTTAAATAATATTCTCTTGCTTCTTTAATGTCTCCTTGATTAAAATTTATTTGTCCTAATTTAAAATACGCTTGGCTATTATTTTCTTCTATTTTTATTATATGATTTAAGACCTCAATTGCCTGGTCGTCTTGATCTAACTTCATATAGATTTCACTAAGTCCTTCATAGGCTTTTATGTTTTGAGGATCCAAATTTAAAGCTTCAACAAATTTTTTCTCAGCCAAATCAAGGTTGTTATCTTTCAATAAAGTTTGCGCTTCAGTCAAGGCGTCTTCTCTTTTATATATCTCTTTATCTGTAATTTCTTTGATTTTTGTTTTAGAAAACTTATATTTCTTTTCTAAATTTAAAAGCTTTTTATATAACAATCTAAAATTATTTTTCAAAAAAATACCTGGCTTTGTTAAAAAAGAGATTTTTTTGGAACTAACTATTTTCTTAAATCTGTTTTTTATTCTGCTTATTACTATTTGCTCATGAAGCTTACTTTGCTTTTCTTCTGACAAAGAATCAATATCAACGGAGGAAAGAGCTGGGAATTTTCTAACCACAATAAATAAAATTATCGCTAAACTTATAATTATAATTGAAAATGGAATAATATCGTACATATTTTTATGCTTTATTTTCACTACCGAACATTTTTATTTTATTTTCAACAACCTTTTGTATTTCATCCATAACAGGTGTTAATATTTTTCTTGGGTCTATCATGTCTTTGTTCTCCTTAAGAACTTTTCTAATTGACCTTGAAAAAGCCATTCTAATTTCAGTATCAATATTAACTATTGAAACACCGAGTTTAACCGCTTCTTTAATTTGATTTTCAGCTATATCAGAGGCTCCGTGTAACACTAAAGGAACTTTAACTTTTTTATTTATTTTTTCAAGTTGTTTAATATTAATTTTTTCTGATTTTCCTTGCCGAAGATTAACCGCTCCATGTGATTGACCGACTGCAACAGCCAGTGTATCGACCCCTGTTTCTTGCGCAAAAGTTTTTGCATCATCGGGGTCGGTACAAAGAGCATCTTTTGCTTTTATATCTATGTCATCTTCGACACCGATTAGTCTACCAATTTCTCCTTGCACCCAAGCTTCTCTTTTATGTGAATAATCAACAACACTTTTAGTTAAAAACATATTTTCATCAAACGGTAAATCAGAGGCATCTATCATAATAGAAGAAAATCCAGCATTGATACATTCTGCTATTGAATGAAAACTTTTCCCATGATCAAGATGCAAAGCAACCGGTACATCGACTGATTCATTTTTAGCAATAGTTTCCACGATATGAGTAATAGCCTTTAATCCGCTGTAACGAATGGCAGATTCACTGACCTGGATGATAACAGGTGACCGTTTAGTCACCGCTGCCTTGATAATAGCAAGCGTTACCTCTAAGTTAGATGTATTAAAAGCTCCGATGGCATAACCATGCTTTTTAGCATGCGGAACTATTTCTTTTATATGGACAAGCATAGTTTTTATTTAATACTAATGGCTTCTTCTATTATTCCTAGGAATTCTTGTGGTTTTAGGCTGGCTCCTCCAACTAAAACTCCGTCAATATTAGGCTGGATTAAAAAAGTTTTAACTATTTTTTTACTTATACTGCCACCGTAAATAATTTTAAAGTTTTTTTCCATTATACTTACTCCGAATAAATCAACAATAGTTTGCCTGATAACTTGATGCATATGCTCTGCTTCCTCAGCGTTAATAGCCTGACCGGAACCTATCACCCAAACAGGTTCATAAGCAATAATTATTTTATTATTTCCAACAGGCTTTATGCCGGAAAGGGCTTTTGTCACCTGACTGATAATAGCATAATCTTTTCTGCCTTCTTGACGCTCCTGAAAAGTCTCTCCAACACATACAATTGGAACCAAAGAACATTTCAGCGCTGTTTTAGCTTTGTGATGAATAATTTCATCATCTTCTTTAAAATATTTTCTTCTATCTGAATGACCGATAATAACATATTCACAACCAATTTCTTTTAACATTTCACAAGAAATTTCTCCGGTATAAGCACCGGATTCTTCCCAAAAAACATCTTGTGCACCAAGCTTAACTATCTTATCTTTATTTAATTCATTAACTTTTTGAAGAGAAGTATAAGCAGGGCAAACAACTACCTCTGTTTTATTTTTTTCCGGAAAATTTGACACAATTTGGGAAAAAAGTTCTACACTTTTTTCCACGCCCAGTTGCATTTTCCAGTTAGCAATAATGTAAGTTTTTTTCATAAGAGTATAATTTTTAAAAAATTGCCACGCCGGCTAAAGTTAACAAAGTAACAATTCCAGCTGACAACATAACACCCGTTAAAATTAATAAAAATGCTTTTACAAAAGGTATGCGAAAAAGAAAAGCTGCCACAGACCCGGACCAAGTTCCGGAAAAAGGAAGTGGTATGGCAACAAATAAAATCAAGGCTAGACTTCCATATTTTTCATATTTACCTTCAAATTTATGTTTTGTTCTTTTGAAAAACCAATCAAATAATCTTTTGCCTGGTAAATTATACTTTTCGACAAAAGAATATACTCCCCGTAATACAGTTAAAATTAAAAATACCGGGATCATTTCTCCTATTACAGAAAAAAATATTGCTGAAAAAATAGATAGTTTATAGACAGTAAGTGCAATCGGTATTGAAGCCCGTAGCTCTGCAATCGGTATCATGGAAATAAAGAAAGTGGCAATTTCCGGTGGAAGACCCTTGAATGTTTCAACAAAATTTATATCAAACATGCTTTTAAAATATAGAATTTAGAATACTTGAATACTGCGTCTTTTGTATTATTATCTTATCAAAAAAATAAATATAAATCAACCATTACTCCCAACTCCAATTATTAAAAATCCACCAAATTAATCCTTTTGTTTCTTGAAAGCGTGTTTTACCACTATTACTCCCTAGGATAACTGTAATAACTTCGTTGCCTTGAGAATCTTTAAATTGCGATAAAAAACAATAACCTGCTTCATCTAAATATCCTGTTTTACCGGCTAGCAGTAAATATTCACTTTTTTTATCTGTAAAATCGAAAAATTTATTGGTGGAAAAAATCCTAATAAATCTTTTTGTTTTAATTTCTTTTAAAGAATACTCTTTTTTGCTTAATATGTTTGTTAGCTCCTCTCTCTCGAAAACTTCTTTAGCAAGTATAACCAAATCTAAAGAAGTTGAAACATTACGCGGATCAAGTCCGGTGGGATCAAAGAATTTACTGTTTTTCATTTGAATCTCTAAAGATTTTTCATTCATTAAATCAACAAACTCATCTTCTGTTAATCCACTTGCTCTTACTAACGCGGTTATAGCTTGGTTGTCTGAAGCAATCAACCCTAAATTAAATAAATCTTCTACTGTAACTGTTTCTCCATAGCCTAAATAAATTCGTCCTCCTTCTTTTCTATCTTGCTTTTCTATTACAACATGATCTGACCAATCTAAATTTCGATCTAACAAAACCAAAGCTGACATCAGCTTTGTAATACTGGCAATAGATAAAACTTTGTCTTTATTTTTTGAAAACAATATTTTATTACTTTTTTTATCTATTACTAGTGCACTTTTAGCTGTTACTGAAATTCCCACACTCTCACTGTTAATTTTAGAAGGAAGCTCACTTGTATCTTGAGTATTTACAGGGATCAAGGCGTTTAAAAATATCGCTAAAATTAAAATGTAGGGCATAGGCAAAATTTCTAATTTTCAAAATTTTCTTGACTTAACTTTTCGTAATCAGGCAAATCCTCTACGGAGCTGATGCCTAGAAATTTTAAAAACTCCGATGTAATAATATAATATTTTTCGTTTGATAATAATATTTTTTCTTTATCTTCAAGGTCATTTTTATTTTTTACTACGACCAAACCTCTTATTGTTAAATTTCTTAAAATCAAACTGCAATTTACTCCTCTAATCTGTTCAAGTTCCGGTTTCGAGATTGGTCCGCGATAAGCAATAACTGTCAAAGTTTCAAGAGATGGTCCGGTTAATTCTCCGGAAGTTTCATCCTTTAAAAACTCTTTTACAATTTCAGAGTTCTCTGAACTGGTAGTCATCTCAAAACTCATTAAATTTTTAACTATAGTTATTCCGCGATTACTGTTTTTATATTCTTCTGTAAGTTCTTTTAAGACTTTTTTAACTAAGCTTTTTTCTTCTTCCACAAACCTAGCGATTTTTCCTGCTGATAAAGACTTGCCGGAAACAAATAAAAGACTTTCAATTTTTGATTTTAAATTTTGCATAAAAATTAATGTTTACTAGATCTATTACATAATAAGCTATATTACAAAATTTCCAGATTTTGAGGAAATTTCTTTGTAAAATTTTTGGCCTATACTAAGGCATAAGCAAAAATTTTACAAAGAAATTTACCAAAATATGGGGATTGCAGTAATAGCTTATTATGTAACAGGTCTAGCAACTACAATTTCGGAAAATAGCTCTTTTTGACCGACTAAGACTTCTCCTTTTCTGACTATTTCCAAAACAGCTAAAAAACTAACCACCTTTTCTTCCTTGGGAGTGGAAGAGTTGAAAATATAATTTAGAATAAACTGTTTTTTATTTTTTATCAAGTGATTTATTTCTTTTATTTTATCTTGAATAGAAATTCTTCTTGTTATTTTATCTTCTTCTATATTGTCAACATCTTTTATAAACCTAGCAAGAAAATCATTAAAAACTTCTTTTATTTTTTCTGTGGTAATCATTTTTGGTGGAGAAAAAAATACTTGTTTTTTTATATTACTGTTTCTGGAAAATAAAAATCTTTTTTTATTTAAAATTTTATTTATTTTTTTAGAGGCATCAAGATATTCTTTATAAATTTTAATTTGCTTTAAAAAATCTTCTTCGTCTTCTTCGTCTTCTATCTCCGGCAATAAAACTTTGGACTTTAAATGCAAGAGCTTAGCGGCTACTAATAAAAAATCAGCCACTTCTTGAGGGGCTATTTTCTCTATTTTCCCAACATAACTTAAATATTGATCCGTAATATGAACTAACGATATTTGAGTTATGTCCAACTTTTCATTTTTGATTAATTTCAGTAAAAGATCAAGAGGTCCTTCGAATTGATCAAATTTAACTTTTAACATATATCATTTAAACATGTAAACAATCATTTTATTTCTTTTTTATTGGTTTTTTAACGCACTTCTTTTTCGGTTTTCTAACACATTTTTTTCGTACGGTTGTTTTTTCCTTACATGGCTTCCTAGCGCATTTCTTTTTAGTTACTGTTTTCTTGACTGGTTTTTTTGGTTTAGTTATTTTTTGCTTTTTAAATTTATGCGCTTTGGAGAAAATTGTTAATGTCTCGGCGCCATGCTCTATTAAATCTTTTGCTTTTAGCTTTAAAGACTGCGTATAACTTCCAGCGCTTACTATTACTACTTTACTTTTCAAGAGAGTCTTGTCAATGAACACCGGTATTTTATGAAAAACGCCAAAAGGAAGTAATGTGCCTGGCTTAACCTTAAAAATATTTTTAATATCCACTTCTTTTACTATGGTGATTTTCTTGGCTTTTAAAAGTTTTTTTAATTTATCAAAATTAATTTTATGACTAGCAGGCACAACCACTAAAACATATTTTTTATCAACTTTAACTGCCAGAGTTTTAGCGATTTCACTTAATTTTTTACCCATGGTTTGAGCTGCATCAAAAGCCGTATAAACGGTCTTATGTTCTAAAATTTCATAACCAATGTCATGTTTATCTAGAAAATTAATAATTTTTTTAGGAATAGGCATAAAAATTAGCTTTACTAGCTTATTTAATGATTAAAATATTCTATATTTCAGTCAGAGACTGATCAGCCTCTGACTGACTATATTCTAAACCCATTATACCATATACTTACAAAATACAAAACACGCCGCTAAAATTAGCGGCGTGTTTTAATATAGGCTTTCGACTACGATTCTATTGTTTAAATTTTCCTAGCCAACTAAATCTTGTTTCGAAGGTTTTAATAATCATATCAATTACTGTTTCGGACTGTTCCGGGGTTAGAAGAACATATTTTTCTGAAATAGTTCTGTTACCAGATGGATCAACCGAGATAATTCGGAAAGCGTAGGCTGTGCTTGATTTAAAGTTGGTTAAAACCGTAATGTGCTTTTTAGACAAAGCTTTGTTTAACTTAGCAACGCTTAAACCAGTTGAATCCGAGCTAAAAATTTGTTTATCGTCTTTTGCTTGAGCTCCTATTCCATCATTTTCTATTAATTCCTGGTGCTGTTTTTCTTCTTCTAGAGCCTTTATAATATTTTCTTCGTTTAATTTTTCGTTATTGTGGGATTCAGCAAATATTATTTGACTGGTAGAATCTTCGTCGGTGCTACAGAAAATGATGGTTTGAATTTTTGATTCTTTGCCGGCTAAAATAGAAGACTCAGTTTTAACGTTCATTATTTCTGGAGAACGAATGTCTTTTGAGGTATTTAGTTCACCCATATCGTAAATTAGAGTTTGACCAAGCTCATCTCTGCCTTCGATAGTTAAGCCGTAAGTAGTTCCCGGAACAAGGTTTTCAATTGTTAGAACATGATTTTTTACAAGCTCCACTTTACCTTGAATCTGAGCTCTTTCATCGTCGTATCTTTCTTCTTCTTCGTCATAAGGAATATACCTTATCAAAGAATCGGTTGGTGTATTTGTCTCCCAAGCGATAGTAGCGGTGTTGTCTGTAATTTGTATAATCTGAGAAACAGTTACCTTAGGGATTTCCTTTAAAGTGGTAAATGTCAAATTCTCTGAAGTTACCTCCGGACCAATCGGAGCCTTACTTTGAACCTGGAAGTGATAAGTTGTTCCCGGAGCCAAATTTGGAATAACTACTTTATGATCCGTGGTCATAGCACCGGTGCTTCCTGTTTGATAGATATATGGATTCTGACTAGTTGGAGTATACTCCTCTTCTGGTACAAACAGAACAACTGAATTGGAGCCTTTGTTGGTTCCCCAAGAAATAGTTACCTTATCTTCTTCAACTTCAATCATTGGAATTCCTTCTAGTGTTGGAGAAGGTACAAGCTTTTCAATATTAGAAAGACTGTCTTTTAGAGATAACTCCAAGGTATCAACTGAGATATATCCTTTAAACTTTTGCACGATTTGATTTACTTTATTCAAACTTGATAACAATAAACTATTAGCTTCTCTCTCCTGAACAGCTCTTTTCTCTTCGTCTTTTTCTTCTTTAATAGCGTCCAATCTTGCCTCAAGAGAATCAATTTCTTTTAAGTCTTCTTTAGTTTTTTCAAGAAGTCCTTCACTCAAAGTTTTGGTTTGGAAGGTAAAATTATCTGAAATTGCCAAGTTACCTGATTTATCGCGAGAGGCAAGTTGATAATAGTAGGTAGTTTGCGGGAGAAGATTATCTAAAGACACTAGATGATCCATGGTAAGCGCTGTTAAGCTATTTCTGTTATTAACTGAATTTTCTGTGGAATCAAATAATCCGTAATTAATAATAGAAGTGGCATTTTCATTGGTTTTCCAAGCAATTTTAGCGCTAGTGTGAGTTAAATCTTGAATATTTATCATTGAAATACTTGGAGCAGTTGTATCAACTTTTGGACAAACCTGTCCTCCGCCACCGCTTCGACATGGCGGACAAGCCGGACAACTGGCAACAACATCCGGAATAGTTACAAAACTATAAGCATCTGACGGAGTTCCGTTATTTCTCGCATCATTAGATAACATATTAAACCAATAGTTGGTATTATGTGTTAATCCGGTTAGCACAACTGAATGACTAATCGTATAGGTTGTATCTTCGTCAGGACCACTATCTAAACTTGAATCTTCGCTATAGTTACTGTCTGAATCATACCTTACTCTACTGGTTGACAATTCATCGGTTTTCCATGTAATTGTAGCTGTACTGGTTGAGGTTACTACTGAATATTCTATGATTTCCGGATCAGTTGTGTCGTCTGAAGTTGATAAAGGCCAATAGCTTCCGCTGTTGTTGTCTGTAGCGATATTACCTTCTGCGTCGGTTGATTGGAGATAGTAATAATAAGTACTATTTAAAGTTAAGTCGTTAAGAACAATTTCATGGGCTGTTTTTAATGTAGTGGTAGCGACGGTAATTGGATGGGACATATCATCGTTTACTGAATAAACTACCCTTCCATCTGTTTCAAGGTCTGTTGACCAGGTAATGGTTGCAGTAGTTTGAGTTACTGTTTCGTCGGTAGCCTTAACAAAGGTAATACTTGGTCCAGCGGTGGTGTCAAAGTTTGTTCCAGCACCGGTACCGGTATTACCATCGCTATCGGTTGAATTAACTCTGAAATAATAAGTGGTACCTGCGCTTAATCCGGTTAAAGTCACGCTATGGGAAGTAACTGATTCTGCTTTACCTTGACTTGGAGCGTTTACAAAGTTTTCATTACTGGCCCCAACTGTATTATATTCAACCACACTGTCAGAAGCTTCACCTGTTGTCCAAGTAATAGTCGCCCCGGAGCTTGTTTCTCCGGAAACCGCGACACTTGATATACTTGTCGCCACACCGGTTAAAACAAAAGTGGCGTCAGTAGACGGAGTGGAAGTGTTTTCGTTGGTGCTACCATCTTTTGATTCAACCTGATAATGATAGGTAACTCCCGGGGTAAGATCTACTAAATTAACTGCATGGTTCCTAGTTAAAACAGAGGTCCAGGTTGTTTCATCGCTGTAAGTACTGCCATTGCCGGTATAGTAAGTGTCGGTCGCATAATAAACTTTGGAATAAGAAGTTTCGTCAGTAGTCCAAACAACAGTGGCGGTACTGGTAGTATAAATCACAGTCGGGTCAACGGTGATAATAGGATCTATTGTGTCGTTAGCGGTAGTGAAATTTGGATATTCACTTCCTCCGTTATCAGTAATATCCCAAGTGTCTGTGTTAGCTTCACTATCAGCTGAAACAATATAATAGTAATAAGTCGTATTTAAAGTTAAGCCTGCAAGGTCAACGCTATGGGAGGTAGTTAAAGTATCACTGCCTACCCTAAGCTTTCCAGACATATCTGAGCTCTCTGAATAATAAACATAAGAATCTGCGCTTTTGTCGGTAGTCCAAGTAACGGTAGCTCCCGATGCTGTAGGCGTGCCATGAGATACAGCAGAAATTATCGGTCCATCATCAGTCTCAAAATCTAGACCATTTTGACCATACTTATATGTATCGGAGAGATTAGAGGTTGGGTTTGTTGATCTTATTCGTATGTAGTAAACTGTATCTTTTTCAAGACCGGTTAAAGTAATACTATGTTTACCAAGAGCAGCTGCTGTATTAGCTACGGTTGCTACACCTTGGCTTGGGGCATCATCAAAATCTCCACCGATTACAGTTACATACTCAACTACACTATCAGACCCAAAACTATCGGTTGTCTCCCAGTTGATTGTTGCGCTGGTGCTGTTTATATTAGTTACCTCAAATTTACCAGTGCCTAATGTCTCATCAATATTCGGCGCATCACCGGAAGTTCCTCCGCCACCCTCGCCAAAGTCTTGAACACCGTTAGCCTTACCGCTTATAGCAGATGTTAAATACGAAGTATTTCCATTATTATCAACATGAGCAACTTTATAGTAATATAAATCATCGAAAACTACAGAGGTATCAACATAAGAGTTAATAAGTCTATCTGTTTCACGTCTTATTATTGAGTAACCAGACGCCTCACTTTCAGATCGAAGTACTCTGTATTCGGCAAAGTCAGCTGCTCCGGTAACTACCTTCCAAGAAACAAATTCACGGTATTCCGGGATGCTAAGATTAGTAGTATCCTGAATCATCATATATGAAGGTGTTTCAATTGATGCAAGAGAAGCAACTGTCGAGGTATTACTATAGGCATCTTTAAACAAAACATAAACCGTATCAGGATCACTAGCCAAAGAAATAGTGTCACTTGCAGCATAACTTTCCCAAGAAGCATCGGTAATATCGTCAGTTCCGTTATATACCAAGCCTACTTTCATTTGAAAGCTGGAGTTATCTGTAGCAGAAATTGTTAATACTGCCGGAGTTGAAGTTGCTTTAATTATAATAGGGGTAGCGCCAGGAGCCGGGTCGGTGGTATCTAAAGTAAAGCTTGCACTTGCTTGTTCAGCAGTATGATTAGCGGCTTCTCCGTCAAAAACACTTACTTTAATTTGGGCTGTTGCGCTATAGTTATCATCGATCATTGATTTCGGGTTCCAGGTAATGCCGTTATGCTCTGTGTAAGAGCCTTCTACTACTGTTTTATTGGTCGTTGCATTAGCAGATAACCCTGATGTAATCTCTGTCCAACTAGAGCCGCCGTTCAATGAATAATAGTAAGTTGGCTCAACATAACCGTTATAATTTCCAGAAGTCGTATCTTCATCTTTGACCGAATAAGCAATAGTGATTTGGCCATCACTACCTTGAGAAGCGCCAACTCCACTATTCTCATAACCTGAATCAAAGGCCGGCGGAGCGTTTACAACATAAGTTATAATAATTTCATCAACCGTTGGCGTATTGGCTCCATCAGAGACTAGTTTAATTTTATACTGGAACCAATCATCGTCTCCGCCAGTTATCATAGATTCTGGAATAACAGTGCTATTACAAGAAACAGTACCCGATACTTTAGTACATCCTGAAGTTACAGTTGATGGCGGTGTTGAAGTGGCGACTCCATACCAAGTGGCGCTATCTAGACCTCCTTCAGTAGCGGCTGTTTTAAGATAAATAGCTACCTCTGTTCCGTCTGGTAAAGTTGTATCTTCGTCCCAGCCAACACCACCCATAACATTGCCGGTTGAGGCTTCGTATTTAGAAGAAGTTAAAGTACTTGCGCCTATTGTATATGAAGCATAAGCAATGTTCATGACTGTTAACGTTGGCTGAGAAGTGCTACTTGATTCTGAAAAACTTTTGGAAAAATATACCTGATATTGAACATAATCATCACCATCAGAAACGCAACCATTACTGGTAATATCTGCGGATCCACTTGCTGATCCGCTATAAAAATTTGGACAACTTGCTATAGCAGTTTCCCCACTACAAGACGCGTCGTCACAAGACCTAACTTTTATTGTAAATGTCCCACCGTTTGCTACAGTCCAAGTCATATCTCCCCACTGCACTGGGAAACCAATAGGTTCGATACTCGAAACATAAGTTCCGCTACCGGTAACATTGGCCGAAGCGCTGGAAGCTAAAAGTAATAAGCCAAAAATTGAAAAAATAAAAATAGCTAAAAAATTAGCTTTTTGTTTTTTGAAATATGTTATCATATTGCGTTAGACTTATTCTGCAATAAATCTATTTTAAAATATATAATTATTTTTTTAATTTACTTTTTACTTTTTCTACAACTTGAGCCGGGGTAAAGTTTGATTTTACGAGATAATCCAAAGATCCTTTTTTCATAACTTCTTTCTTGTCAGATTCACTACTTAAATTAGTAAGAGTGATAAAGGGAATATTTTTAGTCCTTTCATCTCTTTTTAATTTACTTAAAAACTCAAAACCATCACTACCCGGCATCACCAAATCAGTTAAAATAAAATCCGGTTTCTTGGCAGTAGCTATTTTAAACCCTTCATTTCCGTTGATAGCAGTTAAAACATCGAATTTGGCTAATTTAAATTTTTGTTCATACATTTCAAGCAATATCTGATCATCATCTATCAAAAGAATTATAGTTGTTTTTGGCATAAAAAAATCATTTAAATATTTAAACATTTAATCTCCGTTAGCTAACGGATAAACATTTAAATATATTTATTATTATGTATAAAATACAATATTACCTTGATTTTATAGATTTTTGACTTTCTGCTTTTGACTATTTTACATTATAGCACATTTTTCTTAAAAAAGATAACCTTAAATACTTGTGGATAACTTATTTATGTAATAAATCTAATCCTGAATAATTATTTTTATTTTGTTTTTATTTTTTGGAATAAATTTGAATAAGTTAAACGGGGTTTTAATTTCCACCTTATATATGGAAGGCGAGGACTCTAAGCGCTTTTGACTTTCTTTCACAGCTTCTCCGGTTAAAACATTTTTATCTAAAATTTTATTGTCTTCACTAATTATCATCTCACCGGAAGCGTAAATTTTTATTTTGGCTATTTTTTTATCTACATCAAACTCTTCAACTACATAATTAAGGCTGTTTTTATTAATTTCAATGAATTCTTTATCGTCCGGAACAGCTTCTTTAAGCTTTAATATTGCTAAATCGTAAATTTTATTTTCATCAAAAGAAATCTCTATTGCTTTGATTTTTAAGTACAGTTCAAAATCTTCCGACAAAGAACCAACTTCTTTATTTACTTTTTCTAAAACAGTTTCCTTCCAGCTGACTTCTTTTATTTTAGGAATACGCCCTATTAAGCTAAGGTTAATCTTGTTTTTACTTTTCAAATCAAATTGATCTTTTGCTTTATTGTACAGTTCTTCTGTTAAAGTTTCGCGAGCAACATTAATATCTTCTTGAGAAACTATTTTTACGGTCTTAGTTTCACCTAAATTCTCTCTATTTTCCGCGTAAATTGTTTTTTGCAGAGATTTAGATAATCCCGGAATAGTTAATTTAGTGGGTTTTATAACTCCTTTAAAGTTTTTATCATCAGCGTAAACCTCTGTTTCTATTTCTCCGTTTGCCGGCACAATAACTCCTGTTTTTATTCTAAATAAAATATTATCAGCCGTTAAAACGCGAGTTGTAGCAATCAGAGGTTGGTCAAAACCTTCTTTATTTACAATAAAGACACTACCAACACTTCCCTCAAAGACTTTTTTTGTCCCGGAAGAAGAAAATTCTTTTTCTCCTTCTACCTCAACCTCTAAAACATCGCCCTCTATTATATTGTCTCTTTTTTTGAGTTCACTGTCTTCTCCGCTGACTTCAAAAGAAAAATCAACACTTACTTTTTCTTTAACCGGTGTGATATGTATTTCAACTTTATAAAAAATAAAATAAATAATCAGTCCAACTAAAAGAAAAACCAAAAACAAAAAATTTAAAGCGATTTTTTTATAAGTATGAATACGCATAAATAATCATCTAAACATGTTAATATTACTTTTTACCTTTTGTGTTTCTCTTTCCTCCTCTCTTCTTCCCCACGAACTCCATTCCTTGTCTGGCCAAGTCTGCCAAAAGCATTAAATTAGAGGTGGAACTTTCTAGCTTTCCCTTGAAGGCGTCTACGAACCTGTCTACTTTGCTGATTGTTTCGGTGGCTTGGTTTATAATTTTGTTAGTGTTTCTAAATATTTTTATAATATAAAACATTAGCCAACTCAAAAAAATCGTCAACCACAAAACACAAAAAGCCAAAATAATGTACAAAACATCTTTGCTTGTTTCTAACATAAAATTAATATTTTTAAATTAATTATAAAGTAGTTGCTAACACTACGACTACACCGATGACTATTCCTGTGCCAATATAAAACAATAAGTTCATATCTGCCTTGGCTTGTTTTTTCTCTTTGTTGCGAAAAAGCATAAGTTTTTTGATTAAATTATATCTTCTGTTTTTTTGAGATGGCGAATAATTCTATTACGCTTACAGCTGCAATCAAAAGCATTATATTCCACCAAGTTAACAGTCTTTCGCCTTGAAGCAGTAAACAAAGCATTATTAAAAAAGAAATAAATACTGCCTGGCGAAAAGAAACTATAACTTGCCTGAATAACATTTTATCTTTTATAAAAATTCTTCTTGTTAAAGCTCCGATAATAGCTATAGTTCCGAGTAAAGAAAAAAACAAGCTAACATAAAAAAAGAGAAAACTCATTACATCGGCCTCAAAAGGGTTTACTAAAAAAAGAATAATCCCCCAAGCGCTCCAAGAAACAAGGGTCGCCACAGACATAAAAATTATATAAGTGCGGAAAGACATAGTTAATCATTTCAACATGTTTAGATAAATATATTTTACCATTTTTTTTAAATCCTTACAACAATTGTTTTTGCACAGACGCTTTATCTTCTTTAAAAATCTTTATTTTTCCGTATTGACCATCAAAGCCGGGTTCAATAATTATATCTCCTGAACGCATTTTTTCTATCCCCTCGGCTATTTTTTCTTTGCTAACTTTAGCAATTTCCTCTCTTCCTAAATTAAGCAATATTTGAAGTTCGCTGCCTAATTTATTTATCATATTTTTATATTCCTCTTGCACTTTTTTAGAGCTACGACTTTTGACTCCCAGACTTTCGGCGATAATTTTATCAAGCTCTACCAACTTAACAAAGGGGATAGCGTTCTTGGGTTTAAATCCAAGCTTCCTGTCCGCCAAACTATGGACTCGATTTGTTACTCCAATAGTTAATGGTCTTTTGCACTTTGGGCAGATTCCTTTGTGTTTTTTTGTTTCTGTTGGATCAAAACTTATTCCACACTCTCGATGACCGTCAAAATGATACATTCCTTCCTCCGGATAAAATTCAATTGTCTTTAAAAACTTCTTTCTGTCTCCTGATTCAATTACTTGTTTAATTTCTTGATAGGTAATTTCTTCTAAATCAAATATATTTGCCTCCCGTCCCAAATTTGGCAAAGAATGGGCATCGGAGTTAGAGATCAAAGTTATATTATCTAAAGCTGACAAAGACCAATTCATCTCCGGGTCACTTGATAAACCTGTTTCAATGGCTTTTATCTTTGATGTCCATTTTCCAAAGCACTCTTCTAAGCTGTCAAACCCTGATTTAGAGCCAAAAATCGCGTACCAAGGCGTCCAAGCATGCGCTGGAATTATCATAAAATTATCGTCTATTCCAAAGCAAATTTCACACAACTCTTCGGCGCTCATTCCTAAAATCGGCCGGCCATCGGAACGGATGTTATATTTTTTATCCAAATAATTATTTAATTTTTCTACTGCTTTAACACTTGGCGCTAAAACCACTAAATGAAGCCGACGGCATTTCCCGCCTTTTTTATAAACTAAAGCTAGCTCGGTGGAGAGAATAAATTTTGTCTCTCCTTTTAAGTTTTTGAATTCGTCATCTTTAATTTTAAATTCTTCTTTTAATTTATACAGTCCTGTATTTTCAATTTCTTCCAGTTGATTTTTAATATCGCCAAACCAGGCCGGATAAGTAAAGTCCCCGGTTGCTACAATGTCCAACCCCTTAATTTCACAAAACCTATCGATATTAGGTAAATCAAGTTTTGGCGAACAAGCCCGAGAATATTTAGAATGAATATGTAAGTCGGCTATTTGTTGCATAGAAAATTAATTTAATATATTACCAAGGTAACATTTTCAGCATCTAAAGGCAAATTTTATTTATCAAAAAAAGGCCTATTTGTTTATTAAACAAATAGGCCATAATTAAATTACAAAACTATATTTCTGTTAATCGTTGTAGCACGCCTACATCTATATAATAAACTTTAGGCAACCTACTCTACAGTTACGCTTTTTGCTAAATTACGCGGTTTATCTACATCACGATTATTTAAAACTGCCATATAATAAGAAAATAACTGCAAAGGGATAACCGCCAAAATCGGGGTTAGCATCTCTAAGCTTTTTGGGATATAAATAACCTGGTCAGATATATTTTTAATATTTTCATCACCAACGGTTGCTGTTGTAATTACCTTGCCGCTTCGAGACTTAATTTCTTCAATGTTGCTAATATTTTTTTCATAGACACTGTCTTGAGGGCAGATAAATAAGCTAGGGAAATTTTTGTCTATCATGGCAATTGGACCGTGCTTCATTTCTCCGGAGGGAAAGCCTTCGGCATGGATGTAGGACAACTCTTTTAACTTTAAAGCGCCCTCGAAGGCAAGTGGTTCGTTGTATTTTCTTCCTAAAAAGGCAAAGTTTTTTGATTTATAATATTTCTTAGCAATTTTTTTAATGTCTTTTTCTTGTTTTAATATTTTATTTATCTTATTTGGAAGGTTTTCAATTTCTTCAACAATTCTTTTTCCGGTAATAAACGACATTTGACGTTGTCTGCCTAAAAAAACCGTTAGCAACGCGAGGATAATAACCTGTGAAGTAAAGGCTTTGGTTGAGGCAACGGAGATCTCCGGACCGGCATGGTTGTATATTCCGGCATCTACCTCACGAGCGATAGTGGAGCCGACGCTGTTTATTATTCCCAAAGTTAAAACTCCTTTTTCCTTGGCTTCTTTGATAGCGGCTAAAGTATCGGCGGTTTCTCCGGACTGTGAGATAGCGAGTACAGCTGTGTTTTTATCCAAGATTGGTTTGCGATAACGGAATTCGCTGGCGTACTCAACTTCAACCGGGATGTTGGCGTACTCCTCCAGCATATACTCTCCAACAAGACCGGCGTTGTAGGCTGTTCCGCAACCAACGATAATAATCCTGTTAATTTCGCGCAATTTTTCCTGAACACTTTCCAGTCCGCCAAGTTTGACTTTGCCTTCACTTAAAACCAATCTTCCTCTTACGCTGTCGGTGATTGTCTTAGGTTGTTCAAAAATTTCTTTAAGCATAAAATGAGGAAATCCGGATTTTTCTATTTCGTTTTTGTCTATCTCTACTTTTTTTATTTCTTTGCTTATTTCTTCATAGTCTGAATTAAAAATTTTAAAGCCGGCTTTATTCACTTTAACAATTTCATTGTCCTCTAGATAAACAATTTTATCGGTGTAGCGAATAATCGCTGAAACATCAGAGGCGATGATGGTTTCTTTGTCACCAAGTCCAACAAGAAGAGGGCTTCCTTTTTTCACTGCCAAGATAGTGTCCGGCTCTTTAGCGTGCATTACCACAATACCGTAAGCTCCTTTTAATAATTTCAATGATTTTTGCAAGGCGATTTTTAAATCGTCTTTATAGTTTTCCTCAATTAAATGCGCGATGACTTCGGTATCGGTTTCACTTAAAAATTTATGTCCTTTCTTTTCCAGAAGTTTTTTTAATTCTGCATAATTTTCAATTATCCCATTGTGAGCCAGCCAAATTTCTTGTTTGCAACCACAGTGCGGATGAGCATTTTCAAGGCTCGGCTTCCCATGAGTCGCCCAGCGCGTATGAGCAATTCCCACATTACCTTGCAAAGATTTATTTTCCAAAGAAATCTTTTTATCAAGCTCAACTATTTTTCCAACCGCTTTCACAGTTATTATTTCTTGACCATCACAAACAGCCACCCCAGCTGAGTCATACCCACGGTACTCCAATCTTCTCAGCCCATCCAACAAGACAGGCAAAGCTTTATTTTGTCCAATATAACCAATAATCCCACACATATATTTAAAAACTCTTTGTGATTTTTATTTTCATTTTGCCAATTCTTATTTCCTTTTCGCTTTGATTGTCTTTTAATTTAAAAGTTGGATAAAGCCCGGAAAATATTACGACTGCTAGGAAAAAAAATAGAAAATCTATTGGGAGTTTCAAGAGTAAAATAGAGGACACGCCGGCTGCTAGAATGTAGGCTAGTGATTTTGATGTTCTAAAAAAATCGATTAAATCAATGTCGCGAGAATCTATTCTTTTATAAAAATATGAATCTCTTAGAATCTCAATTAGCGATGCTCCTACCCTGGTCATAAATAAAATAGCTCCTAGAATAAAAATGTCAGTGGATTTTATATAGTAAAAAGCTAATGTTGAAAAACCCATAATAAAAAGAGATAAAGCAATAAGTTCTTTTTCGCCTGTTTCTTTGTCGGCAAGAATGCCAATTGGGTATTGAATAAGGACGAAAGGAACAAGCATGATAGAAAAAATTGTTCCTATTTGTATCCAAGAAAAACCAAGCCCCAGTAAATATAAAGGAGTAAAAATAATCATAATAGCGTAGAAAAACTCCAAGATAAAAGAAATATAATAAATTCTGATGATGTTTTTTCTCTGCCAGGCTCTTTTAAGGAGCGCAAGAACGGTTTCTTTTTTGTGAAAGGTATGGTTAATTCCTCTAAAACCCATTAAGGTTATTGAAAAAACCAAAAAGTGCACAACGAAAACTGCAAAAAATAATCCCTTATAATCAAATTGCTCTAAAACTCGAGTGGCAAAAAACGGAGCTATCAAAATTCCCGTATTCATAACAGTTAAATGAAGTCCTCTAATTCGCCCGGACATATTATCGGCTGAGAATGACTCCAATAATGTGTCCAAATTAACCCAGCCCATTACCTCAGTAATTATGTAAATAACCAAGAAAACCAACGCTTGAGGAGACGGCGGTAAAAAAATCAAAAACAAAAGAGATATTGTTCTAATAAAAAAGAAAATATAAAAAACCTTTACCTTTCCCCACAAATTTATCAACTTATGCAAATTAAGAAGAGCGATTAAAAAAATTACATAGGAAAGTAAAAAGAAGATACCAACATTATCGGTGTTTAAAACTTCCTTAAAATAAGAAGAAACGATATAGGTCAAAAGCGCTCCGGAAAAACCAAGCAAAAAAGAAGTAAAGCTTAAAAACTCTATTTTTTCTTGATTATAGTTTTCTTTGTGTTGTAGTAATTTTTTTAACATGTTTTTATTTTACCATTTTTAAAAAATAAAAAAAGAGGGGTCGGTTTTTCTGACTCCCTCTTAGGTTGAGGTTTATGGATTATGAATTTAACGCTTCTTTCACGAAATGAAAACATACCCTGTTCCAATGGAGAATTCTTTCGATATCAGGAGTAGAGTCGAACATCCGTAATTCGATTGTCCCAAAACGGGTAATACGAATCATGTCCCACCAATTGCGGATATCATTTGCGAAATTTCGATCACAAGCGTCTCTGTATAATTCATACCAATCATGATAGGCGCGAGGCATAAAGTCAGGATAAACTCGACCATAAAGATTTAGTCTTCTACCCTTAGATATGTCTCCGAGACTTATTAAATAATAACAATGCTGAATCAAAAAATTATAAACTTTTAAAGCTTCTTCTTTGTCCCGCATCCCAAAGTGAAACTGGGTACTGGCAACCCTTGATCCTGCTAAAAGTTTTTCGTGAGATAGTTTTTTAGCAATGTCTTGGTGTCTCTTGTCCGGTGAAATTTCAAGTGGAATGTCGGCTGGAGCAATTGCATCAAATGAATAACTCAATCCTAATCTTTCTGCTGCATCTTGCAGAATAGCTCTCCCACCGTAGAGATACCATTTCAAATTTTTTACCTTGCATGGCAATGTTTTTATCTCTATCTGACAAGCAGGTAGTTCGCAGCTCGCTAACTCCGGATCGTTAATTGCCTCCACGATTTCCGGTCCGCGTGGAACAATCACTCCGTTCTCGTAGACATAACCCTCTAGCTCAACTCCTGTTTTTTCAGCGTTATCGCGGTTAAAAACAGGTTGCTCCATAAACTTCTCAAAACTAACTCGTTGCTCCATTTTTCCTTCTCCTTATTATGATTTTTGATTGAATGTACGATTAAAAACTTCTATCTATCTTAGCAGAAATAGTGAAAAAGTCAAGAGCTGGCACTTTCGTACTTGGTAAGAGCGAATTGAAAAAATTTTCTGGAGATGTAGAAAAATACTCCGGCGATTATGAATGAACTTAGGACTATTTTTAAATCAAAGCCTCTGGTTAAAATTTTTGCCGGCACGGTTGCCATAAAAAATAACGGGATAATAACAGTGGCGATTGTTTGGACTATTTTGTGATAAAAAATATCAGTCGGGTACTGGCTCATTCTGGAAAATGAATCCGTTAAATGGAAAAAGGCTCTGGCTTCGATGGTCCAGATGCTGATGGTTTTAAATAAAACCGCCAAGCTGTAGGTTATAACTAAAGCATTAAAAAGCATAAAAATATAGAAAAACGAATTAACTGTTATCTGCGTTAAAGTTAAATTCAAATTATTTAGCGCGTAAACAATTACTCCGAGCCCGGTGATTATTCTTACTATATCCTCCGAGTCTCCGCGCCAGACAGAAACTAGAAACTGCGTGTCTATTGGCCTGACGATTAATCCGTCCAGCTCGCCCTGTTGTATTTGCTTAACAATCGTATTAAACTGCCCAAACAAAACCCACATCAACCCTTCGACTATCAAATAAGTTGCGACAATCACCAGAGCTTCGTAGTAGTTCCAGCCGGAAATATTGTTTAAAAAACCAAAGACAACTTTTATAAAAATCAAACTAAACGATGCTTGAATCAAAACAGCAAAAATAATAATAAAAAAATTGGCTCTGTAGGCGGTCCTGCTCATTAACCCAATTTTTTGCAGATGTAAAAATATTTTAAAATATTTTAGAAAGGTTTTTTTAAGCTCCATAGCCTTCATATTTTTTAACACCGATTTTAAACATAATTAAGGAAATAAAATATAATGCAATCACCCAGACGAGTGGGATAATAAGCAAGTCTAAAGTTAGCTCCGTTCGTTTGGTAAAGATTGAAATCGGGGTGAACATAATATATTTAAATGGTAAAAAATTTGACATTCTTGTTATAAATTCAGGCAGCAGGTCTAAAGGAATAACTGCTCCCTCCAGAAAACTAACGATCATACTCATAGTAAAATTAAATCCCCAAACAAAACCAAACCAAAAAGTTGACAGCCCGACCATATAGAAAAATAAAAAATATATAGCTGTTCCCAATATAACTGAAACCAGAAAAAACGAAACTTGCTCCAAGTTAAGAGAAATATTTAAATAATCTTTTAAAAATAAAAATAGAATTAAAAAAGAAGAAAAATATACTGCTGTGTTAAAAACAATTTCTCCTGCCAGCCTGGAAAATGTATAGCCAAAATAACTAATTGGGCGAAGTAAAATCGTGGTCATTGTTCCTAGGCGAATTTCATCGCCGACTCGCCAAGCCACATCGGCCTTGATAATTAAACTTAAAAAAATTACCAAAAAATAATAGGTAACCATTTCGCCCAAGCTATAGTTGCCGATTTGCCCGCCCTCTCTGTAAATAGAACTCCACAAATAAAAAAATACTCCAAAAACAAAAATTTGGATAAACAAAAGAGAGAAGGTGTTGAAGCGATAGATTAAACTTCTCTGAATGCTGTTGTAAAAAATTAAAAGATATTTGGACATAAGCGCTACCCTGTAAAGACGTTTCGGATTATGCTGTCAACATCTACCTCGCTGATTTCGATGTCTTTGACGGGTAAATCTGAGGAAAGAATTTTAGTGGCGAAATTTTTGACTTCCTCTCTTGAAACTTTGAACAAAACTTTACAGTCTTCTATTTTATAAACTTTATCCAACTTTTTCAATTCATTGGCTGAAATTTCTTTTTCAAAAAAGACGGTTATCATTTTATTGGGTGCGTATTTTTTCATTAAATCATTTATCGAACCATTATAAATTATTTTTCCTTCGTTGATAATAATAAGCCGATCGCAAAGCGCGACGATGTCTTCCATATAATGTGAGGTCAGCAAAATTGTGGTTTTTCTTTTTTGGTTGTACTTTTTAAGAAAGTCTCTGATATTTTTTTGTGCTATCACGTCTAAGCCAATGGTTGGCTCGTCTAAAAATAAAACTTTAGGGCTGTGCAGAAGCGATGCTACCAGCTCGCTTTTCATTCGCTCGCCTAAGGACAATTTTCTAACTTGCTTATCTATTATATCTTCTATTTTTAAAGCTTTAACAAGCTCGTCTAAATTTTCAGTAAACTCTTGCTTTGAAACTCCGTAGATTTCTTTGTTCAATAAAAAACTTTCCATTGGCGGCAGATCCCACCAAAGCTGATTTTTTTGTCCCATAACTAAAGCAAACTGTCTCTGATATTCAGCTTCTCTTTTTTCCGGGTTATAATCCAAAACTTTTATTTCTCCTTTGTTTGGTGTTAAAATCCCGGAGAGCATTTTTAAGGTGGTGGTTTTGCCGGCTCCGTTGGGCCCCAAAAAACCAACGATCTCACCTTCATTAATATCAAAACTAATATCATCCACGGCTTTTTTAAAAAGCTTTTTTCGTTTAAATAAATTCTTAAAAGAATTCTTAAGCCCCGGCTCTTTCTTAAAGTAGTCGTAGGTTTTGGTTAAATTTTTTACTTCAATGATTTTGTTCATATATTGAGTATAATCTATTGCTAATAATTTTTCAATTTTAATAAAAAGAGGGCTGGCAGACTCTAAGTCCCCAGCCCTTGTTATTTTGAGTGTTTTTCTTTTTGTGAGGGATTTTTCGCCTACCCCTCAAAGGCCTATCGGCGTTTTACACGCTAGATACTCTTGACATTACAATCAAATAATCACCTCCTTTTATTTTGTATTTTTATAACAAATGAGCTAAGATTAGTATATAAAAAACTTCCTATATTGTCAATAATTTTAAATTGTAGTTAAATATTAATATATTCTTAATTTTATAAAATATGAATTTTGAAAAAATTTCACCACTTAACGATCATGACGAGATAAAAAAAGCACGCAAAGAGAAAAAATTAGCCGAAAAAAAATCAACTGAAGATAAAGTTAAAAAAGATGATGAAACAAATAAGCTAACTAGGAGAAAGTTGATTAAAATAGGTCTAGGGGCGTTCGTGGGTTCGCTTATTCCTGAAGGAATAGAGCGTTTAAAAAACAACGAGAAAAATTTACCGACTATTGAAGACGATAAAAATCAAAAATCAGAGGAAGAACTAGAGCCAACATCGGAGCAGATTAAGATTGAAAATGAAAATCTTAAGGCTTTGGTGGAGGCTTTGCATCGAGAAGCTCGGGAAAATTTTGAAGAAAAACAATCACTGCCACAGCGAGATCCTGCGGACAATAAAATGGCGAGAGAAGATGAAAAACAAGATGAAATACAGCCAACAATTGCCGATGTTTTTAGTTTTGAAGCTGAAACTGACATTGATTGGGATGCGGAAAAATTAGTGGAAAATCTCGACCAAATTTGGCTTGAAAAATATAGCAAGGGAGGAAAAAAATGGCAAGAGCTGGTAGAGGGTTATTTAAAAATGCAACAAAAAATATATGAACTTAAAAATCCTTTTGTTAAAAAAGGTCTTTCAGGAAATCTGGCCTATGTTGCCATACCGGAGTCCGGCGGATTTAATGAAAAATCAGTTTCACCGGCTAATGCTCGCGGCGCCTATCAATTTATAGAAAGTACCGCCAGGCTTTATGGACTGGTGTATGAAAAAAACGGGAAAACCATAGACAATCGCTTTGATCCGATTAAAAGCGCTGAGGCTTGTGCTAAATTTTTTGAGGAGTTAAGCGGAAAAATAAATGATCGTGAATTAATGGCCTGCGGTTATAATGGTGGATTTATCTATGAATATATCAGAAAAACTCCCAATAAAGATGAAAGGACTCGAGTCAGTTTTATTGATTACATGATAAACAAAACCAATAAAATAAGAAAAGAATTAAGAGAGGAGCCTTATTATACCTACACAGTTGGCAATAATGAAATTTTATCAAAAATAAGTAGTAAATTTTATATTAAAAACTATCTGAAACTGGCTGAATATAATAATATTTCTGACCCCGATAATATACAGCCGGGTGAAGAAATAAAAATTCCTTTGGAAAATTTTGAACACAGAAAAAAGATTTTTGAACGCATTGCCAGAACAAAAGGACTAACGGAAAACTTTAACTACGCTTCTAAAATAAAAGCTGTTCTTGATATTATAGAGAGCGGAGAACTAGATGGAATACAACTGGCAGAGGTGTCGACGATCAAACTAAGAAAAAAGAAAAAGGTTTAAATTATTATAAAAACTATTGCTTTTTTATAGATATTTGATTTAATAATAGAAAAATAGACTTATTGTACACTCACAATTTAAAAAATATATTTTAGGGGGAAGAAAAATGGAAAAAAATATTTTATCAGAAACAAGTTTAGGGGTTGAAGGGCAAATTACAGAAACAGGGGCTAATGATGGATTTTTTATTGAAAAATGGGATCTTTTAGTTTGGGTTAGAGAAAAAACAAGGTGGGAAGATTTTGACGATCTTTTTCAAAAACTGCCAAAAGGGCTTTTACTGGCGCTTCAAGGAGGCAAAAAAGGTAATCGTGCCATAATCAGCCAAATAACAGAGGAGGAGTATAAAATAATATCGGTGGGAATATCAGGCAGACATCCACCACAAAGAGATACCTCCTTAAAAAACATTCCGCCGCCATTGTCTTCTATAATAAGACGGAAAGTGGACAGTGAATACATAACAGACCCCTTGGAAAATCCTCTAACAGAATACATGTTGGATCTTATCAAGAACGAGGAAATAAACGCCATTTACTATACAATGGTGGAAACTCCTCGCGGTACTTGGTTTGTAATCGTTGATGCTACCGGCAAAAAAATGGAAATTAGTAAAGACGAAAGAAGGTTTATCGACGCTGTTGGGCAGGAGATAGTGGCTATTGAAAGAGAGTTATCGTGGTTTGAGGAAGAATTTCAAAAAATTGCTCATATTATTGAAGCTAAAACTCTTCAAGGTATGATGACTTATTTTGATCACTCTATTAAAAATCCTAGCATGGCTGCCGGTGGACTGGCAAATATTATCTGTAAAAAACATTGCGATAACGGTGACGACAGCGCTTGTAAAAAATGTCTGGAAAAAGCTCAACCAATTGTCGAAAGCTCTAGCCGGGTAGATGAAGCGCTGAAAATTTTCGGTGCAGTGTCTAACGATATGAACAAGACCGAAGAAATAAACAACGAGAAATATTTTCTTTCTCAACTCATACACTACTTACAGTTAGAACACGGAAAAGAAAAAGTTGTCTGGCAAAAAATAGACGATGTAAATTTCTTGGTTGATCGGAGAAAAATAGAAAAATTCTCCGGGAGATTACTTAAAAAACTACTGACTATAAACGACGGTTTGGTTGAAATTCACTATGAAAAAATTCAGGGAGAAGGAATTAACATCCATTTTTGCCAGGCAAACGCAGATATGTCCTTACTGGAAAAATACACCAGTTTAACAAAAAGATCTGCATCTGAGAAAGATTGCGACCATCGAGGAGATGACTTAGAGTTGATGGCTTCCTTCCAAATTTTGTACAAAATGGGAGTAAAGTACTCATTTAATGACAACTGTGTTATCATATCTTTACCAAAACATTAGGGGGAATTAAAAAATAACTAAAAAAAACAGGCCTTTGTCAAAACTGACAAAGGCCTTTTTAAATTTAAAATTAAAAAAGTACCAAAATTCTGGCGATGACCTACTTTCCCGCTATGCAGTATCATCGGCGCTAAGAGGCTTAACTTCTGTGTTCGGGATGGGAACAGGTGTGGCCCTCTTGCTAGTATCACCAGAATTTTGGCACTTTTTCATGTTGGGACTGTTATCAACTACTGTTATATTGATAGATATACCAGCAATTGACAACAGTCCCGTTATAAAGAGCGAGGCAACAAAGTATAAACTTTAATAGCCAAAGTTTTTGCGATTAATTCAATACCAACCCAATTTCAGTGGAAACTGAAACTAAGTTGGTTAAGAAAGAAAAAATACGATTGATTAGTATCCCTCTGCTAAACCCGTTGCCGGGCTTACACATAGGACCTATTTACGCGATAGTCTCTCGCGAATCTAAGAAACTTAATCTTGAAGACGGCTTCGTGCTTAGATGCTTTCAGCGCTTATCCAAACCGAACGTAGCTACCCAGCAATGCCCTTGGTAGAACAACTGGTACACTAGAGGTTCGTCAATCCCGGTCCTCTCGTACTAGGGATCGGCCTTCTCAAGTTTCTTTACGCCCACGGCGGATAGGAGACCGAACTGTCTCACGACGTTCTGAACCCAGCTCGCGTGCCCTTTTAATTGGCGAACAGCCAAACCCTTGGGACCTTCTTCAGCCCCAGGATAGGACGAGCCGACATCGAGGTGCCGAACCTGGTCGTCGATGTGAACTCTTGGACCAGACTAGCCTGTTATCCCCGGAGTAGCTTTTATCCGTTGAGCTTCCGCCGTCCTATATCGTACGGTCGGATCACTAGCTTCTGCTTTCGCAACTGCTCGACTTGTAGGTCTTGCAGTAAAG
>Ga0257124_1000306_pt1 | contig 60100 bp, 44 predicted proteins | sample SI106_150metaG_FD_190154 | JGI IMG/M metagenome (GOLD analysis project Ga0257124, IMG submission 190154) | Marine microbial communities from Saanich Inlet, British Columbia, Canada - SI106_150 | ecosystem: Environmental > Aquatic > Marine > Inlet | place: Canada: British Columbia | collected...
TGTCCGTTTAATTTTTCAATCTTAACTGCACACGACTTGTACTCAGGGATCTTACATACCGGATCGAGTTTGTCGTTAGTCAGGAGATTTGTCAATGCATCTCTGTTATGGAATGCAAGGAAGGTAATACCTGGCTGTACTCTGTCAGTTATATGTACCTTAACTTCCATCTTACCTCTCCTTGTACTGGCAAGTATCTTTTCACTGTCCTGTATGTTAAGCATTCTGGCATCAAACGGGTTCAGCTCCAGTGATTCTTCCGGCCATTTGTCCATTATCGTAGTTGATCTCGTTGTCATCGATCCGTTGTTATAGTGTTGCCTACGACGTCCGGTTGAAAGGATTAAAGGATACTTGGCATCAGGTACTTCAGCCGAAGCAATATGCTCACTGAAATTAAACTTTGCCTTCCCATTCGGCCTGCCAAATTTCTCTTCATACATTATTGTAGTTCCCGGGTGGTCTAAACTCGGACATGGCCATTGAATTCCGTCCGGATCACATCTCTCATGATTAACACCTGCAAACATAGGTGCAACACTTGCAAGCTCGTCCCATATTTCAGAAGCTGACGAATATTCCATATTTTTTATTCCCAGCGCCTTGGCGACAAGACATATGGTCTCCCAATCAGCTTTACCACACAGTGGCTCTATCGCCGTTCGAATCAGCTGAATTCGTCTTTCTCCATTGGTAAATGTCCCATCCTTTTCAGCGTGACTTGAACCGGGCAGAACTACATCAGCAAGTTCCGTTGTTTCCGTCGGAAGTATATCCTGCACTACAAGGAAATCTAACTTTTTTAGTCCACTTACTACATAATTAACATTAGCATTCGTATGGGCAGGATCTTCACCAAAGATATAATAACCCTTTAACTTGCCTTTATTCATCGCTACGTCCATCTCTGTGCATGTCAGGCCTATCTTATCATCCAGTTTGGTTTTCCACGCTTTTTCAAACTTCTTCTGTGCCTTATCATCACCAACGTTCTGATATCCAACAAATTTATTAGGCAGTGCTCCCATGTCACACGCACCCTGTACATTATTCTGACCACGAGTAGGATTTATTCCTACACTTGATCTTCCAAGATGCCCGGTAACGGTAGCAATGTTTGCAAGCGACATAACGTTGGCTGTGCCGGTTGAATGTTCTGTCATTCCAAGACTGTAAAGAATCATTGCATTTTTCGCATTTGCATACAACCTGGCGGCTTCAATAATCCTGTCCTTGGCGACACCCGTTATACCTGAAACGTATTCCGGTGTGTATTTCTTGACACCTTTTTTGATTTGATCAAACCCTTCTGTACGTCCCTTGATAAACTCCTTGTTCTCAAGCCCTTCTTTTATGATTACGTGTATCATTCCATTTAACAGAGCTATATTTGTACCGGGTATCAGGTTCAACCATACATCCGCCTTTTCCGCAAGTTGTGTCTTTCTCGGGTCGCCTACAATCAGTTTTGTCCCTTTTTTCAGAGCATCTTTCACTTTAAGACCTTGAATCGGGTGTGCTTCGTAGGGATTAGCGCCAATCACGAATAATAGATCTGTATCACGTATCTGATTAAATGAATTAGTTGCGGCACCGCTTCCGTAACACGCGGCTAACCCAGACACGCTGGCGCTGTGGCATACCCTTGCGCAGTTATCAACATTGTTTGTGCCCATCATTCTGGCAAGCTTCTGGAATATATAGTTCTCTTCATTTGTACACCTCGATGAAGAGAGGAATCCAAGGCTGTCCGGACCATGTTTCTTTTTAATCTCGGTAAACTTTTCAGCAATAAGGGAAATTGCCTCATCCCAGCTGGCTTCTTCCAGTTTGCCATTCTTTCTAATGAGCGGCGTGGTTATTCTGTCTTTATGGTGTATGTGCTCGTAACCAAATCTACCCTTTACGCAAAGACTTCCTTTGTCGTTAACCGGTGCGTCAAAGCATGGTGAAATAGAGACTACTTTTTTGTCTTTTACATTCAAAAAGTAGTTGCAACCCGTTCCACAGTATGTACAGGTGGTTCTGGTCTTTTCAAACTGCCATGGACGTCCCTTGCCTTTTGCAGACATTTCCTGAAGCGCTCCAACCGGACATGCGTCTATACATTGGCCACAAAGTTCACAATCACCCTCTTTAGAGATATTGGTTTTACTTGGAGTACCAATTGCCGTAAATCCGTTAGCCTTAAACCCGATCGCGTATGAACCCTGGAGTTCTCCGCAGGTGCGAGCGCATCTGGTACACATAATACATTTATCTTTATCCCACTCTATTACCCCATTATTTGGAAGTTCAGGGAATTTTCTAATAGTCTGCTGACTCCACTCTGCATGTACACCAAACTGGTAGGCGTAGTTCTGGAGTTTGCAATTTCCTGTTTTTTCACAGGTCATACAGTCATTAGGGTGGTTGCCTAGTATCAACTTAAGGTTGTTTCTTCGGAGTTCCGCAATGTTATCGCTTTCCGTTACAACACTCATGCCATCCCAGACAGGAGCGTTACAGGCCGTAACCGGTCCCAGATTACCATCTACCTCAACAACACACATTCTGCATTGTCCAAATGGCTCTAATAGGCTCCAATGACATAAATGCGGGACATGGATGTTATTTTTCTTGGTAACATCAAGGATGGTTTCACCATCATTTGCTTCATACTCTTTCTGGTTAATTTGTAACGTAATTTTTTTCATGTTCCCTCCCTAATTACTGAACAAGTAAGCTTTAGTTAAATAAACTGCTATATATCAAAAGTATCTTTTATGTGCTGATGTACAAACTCGTTTTTGAGTAGCAAAATAAACGTCAATAAATAACGTAAATCTATCAGATTTTACAAATATGATAGTATGTAATCAATAATAATAAATAATATCGGCAATAAATATTAAGCTAAACAATTATTATAAACATGCACAACATCAGTTATTATAAAGCGTTATGGCCATGTTTGGTTGTTGGTAATAATTACCGGTTGGTTTGGCTTAATAATAAACCCTGATTGGAAGTTATGTAAGGTTGGAGTTGTCAGTTGCTCAGTCAGCAGCTACGACAGCCTTCTTCTCAACATAGTGCAATGCAAAAGTTTTACATGCCTCCACGCAAGCCATATCATCAAACCCTTTACAATCATCACAGTTAAAGGCGACAGCCATCTCTGGCTCTTTCGTGATAGCACCGAAAGGACAGGCATCAATACATGCCCAACAGCCGGTACATTTTTCCTGGTCAATGATGACGTTACCATCCTCAAATTTAGTAATTGCACCATATTCACATGATTCTCTGCACTTAGGTTTTTTACAATTCTGGCAATAGTTTGCATGCGGCTTATCTTTTCTGAAACTTATATTAATCCTCGAAACTGGTGCAGGGTCTTCAAAAGATGACAAAATTACATCTTGTGACTGTGAATGTCTTGCGGCACACTCAATCATGCATCTTTTACAGGTAACGCAGAGTTTGCTTGTAAATCTTTTTTTTGGTTTTGACATAATGTATTAACGGTTCTTATGGTACCCGTCTTATAAAATTAAAATATTTAAATAGCGAACCCATAATTTATCAAAATTGTTGTTTAAGTGCAATAATTTTTATCTTAAAGTAGTATACATATCCTAAAGAAATGCTCATATTTTCACGGCGTCTATAAATTCCTTTATAAGCCTTTTATCTTTTTGGCCGGGTTTTGTTTCCACGCCTGAAGATACATCAACTCCATATGGCTTTACGATTTGTATAGCCTGTGATACGTTCAAATGTGTTAATCCTCCTGCTACTATTATGGGAATGGAAGTCTTTAGTTTTCTTACAATTTTCCAGTCAAAGGTGGTACCGGTTCCACCCATTTTGTTTTCTGAGTATCCATCGAGCAGGATTGCATTAGGTTTATACTTTGTAATCGGAGTGATATCTTTCTCATTTTGAATTCTAAAGGCCTTAATCGTTTTAATATCTTTCAAGTTATTGATAATATTTGGAGGTTCATTACCGTGTAGTTGTACTGCATCAAGTCCGCAATATCTGTAGGCCGTTTCGATACATTCCGCTGTTTCATTGACAAAGAGCCCAACCGTCGTAACGAATGGAGGCAATTTTCGTATAATAGCCCGGGCTTTTTCTTTGCTTATCTTTCGTATACTTTTGGCAAACACAAAACCAAGAGCATCCGCACCGTAATCGACAGCAAAAATTGCATCATTTAAATTCTTTATTCCACATATTTTCACCTTAGTCATCGATCAAACGATATCAAAATATGTATATCAAGTCAAATTGATAAATTCATGAGAAAAATATCTTCAGATTTGTTCTAAGTATAAAAGGCTGGATATATTAAAATGTTTTTGTTATAAAGAAATGATATGAAAAATTTCAATTCTGGACAGAGGAAAAGTATTATGAGGCAGTTTAGGAGTTCAAAGTCAGTGATAATGCGATGCAAACAATCATTTTTGATCTTAAGTGTTATCACTATTATGTTTTTAACATGCTCTTGCGGAGAGTCAGATAGAACAGCACAGGAAGAGATAGGGGCGTTGGAGGAAAATATAACAACCGCTCAAGACGAAAGTGACGAGCCTCTTTATGAAAGTCAGACAATTTTCAGGATGCACATGCAGGATCTTGATGAGTGTGAAGATGCTTTGATAGATTCTGTTGACAGGCAGGATTGGGAAGTAATAAAAAAATGTGCAATGGATTTGAAAAACGCATCTGCTGTGGTCTTTACCGGTAAAGGGAAAGACGATTTACCGAGGGAATTTGTACTGATAGATACCATGTTTCATTATCAGGCACTTGCCGTAGTTGAGGCAGCTGAATCCAGGGAAATGGTTAAACTCAATATAGAATATGAGAAATTACGGGACACATGTGATCGTTGTCATGAAAAATATAAAACGAAGGATATGTAATAGAGGGCTGTAGGCTTATCATCGTTTTTTTTATATTGAAATCCGGTCAATGTTTTATTAACATCACTTTTTTACTTTGTCAGAAAATTTATATTAAAGGTTATCATTTATGAGCTTAGATAAAATAACAAGTATTCTTGGTGATGAAGAGGCTGGAAGTCTTCTAAATCACAAGGCTAAAGTTTCCCGTGAACAGTTACATCTGCCCGGACCGGATTTTGTTGACCGGATATTTGCTCTTTCAGATCGGCCAACGCCGGTTTTACGAAGCTTGCAAAGTATATTTTCTCACGGAAGGTTGGCAAATACCGGTTACGTTTCAATTTTGCCGGTGGACCAAGGCATTGAACACTCTGCTGCAGCCTCTTTTGCACCAAACCCCATATACTTTGATCCCGAAAATATTGTTAAACTTGCTATTGATGGTGGGTGTAATGCTGTTGCGTCTACGCTGGGAGTTCTCGGCATCGTAGCAAGAAAATATGCTCACAAGATACCTTTTATTCTTAAATTCAATCACAATGAGCTTCTAAGATATCCAAATAAGTTTGACCAGGTAATGTTTGCATCTATTGAACAGGCGAGAGACATGGGCGCTGTGGCGGTCGGGGCTACAATTTATTTCGGTTCCGATGAGTCGACACGCCAGATTGTAGAAGTCAGTGAAGCATTTAATATTGCACATGAGATGGGAATGGCGACAATTCTCTGGTGTTATTTACGGAACTCTGCATTCAAAAAAGGTGGTATCGACTATCACACCTCAGCAGATCTTACCGGGCAAGCTAATCATTTGGGTGTGACAATTGAAGCTGATATTATTAAACAGAAACTACCTGAGTGTAACGGAGGCTACAACGCCTTGAACGAAGACGGAACGAGCTACGGTAAGACCCACAAGAAAATTTATTCAGATTTATCATCAGACCACCCTATAGATTTAACCCGCTTACAGGTTCTCAATTGTTATATGGGAAGGGCAGGGCTTATCAACTCAGGAGGCGCTTCCGGAGAGAACGATCTTGCCCAGGCAGTAAAAACCGCAGTTGTCAACAAACGTGCCGGGGGAATGGGGCTTATCAGCGGGCGAAAAGCTTTCCAGAAACCTATGGATATAGGTATTGAACTATTAAACGCGATTCAGGATATTTATCTAGATGAAGAAGTCACAATTGCGTAAGATAGAGTTTATCTATATAAACATACTTAACCTACGCTTATTCCGTTATAAGCTAGATCTTCGGTAACTACTATTCCTCACGAAAGACACAATAAATTACTTTAGTGATATTTCGTGGGGATTTTTAAAATTCCTCATTAAATTAATTGTCCAGGCTTACAATTTTATCTGCTGATAATAGCGTTTTCTTTACCAACTCCGCATTTGGAAGGTCAACAGATGTCACCTTCCTTTCCGCTTCTTTCTTGCTGGATCCACCTGCAACATGTCGATAGAAAAGCCGTTCTTTTATGGTTTTTGGTGGAGTGTCGATATACCAGACCTCATTCATTTTTGTGCGTATCAAGTTCCAGGGATGAGCATTGAGAAGGAGATAGTTTCCTTCAACTATGATGAGCCGGTTACCAGGTTTAATAGTGATAAAATTCTCCACGGGGTCGTGTATCTTTCTGTCATAAGCAGGGCACATTATACTCCGATCCGGAAATTCATATAATTGGTTTATTAATTCCACAAAAGATCCAGCATCAAATGTTTCGGGTGCTCCTTTAACTTTTGTGAGACCACGTTTTTTCAGAATGCTGTTTGGTAAATGAAAACCGTCCATTGGGACAACGGCAGCCAAATCATCTCCGGTACGAAAATTAATTTCATCCGTAAGCTTTCCGGCCAGCATACTTTTTCCTGCTGCAGGACAGCCTGTTATGCCTAGGAGATATCTATCTTTATCTGGAGAATTAGATAAAGTTTCCAGTAGTTCAGTTACTAGTTTGTTTATTAACTCCTTCATAAGGGTGTGGCGTTTTCGTTGTCAGTAGGGGCATGTTGCAACGTGCCCTAATCCCACAATATTTCCGAGGTACAATACATGGCACGAGGCATCGTGCCCCTACGGGGAATAGTGCTGGTTTAATTTAATCTTGTAGATTTTACTTTGCGTTCCTGGTCATTCCAGTCAAGCATTTTCAGAAATGAATTTTAGGTAGGTGAGTACGTCTTCCTTGCTTCCTATAATCAAGGGTACTTTTTGATGGAGTTCTGTTGGTACAATATCCATTATGTTTTCTTTACCGGTTGTTGCCATTCCACCGGCTTGTTCTACGATAAATGCCAACGGTGAAGCTTCATATAATAGACGCAATTTAGCTTTCGGTTTTTCCGGATCCTTATAGTCGGCAGGATATAAGAATATGCCACCATATAGCAGGTTTCTGTGAAAATCTGCTACAAGAGAACCGATATAGCGCAAAGAATATGGCCTTTCTGTGGCAGGATCTTTTTCTTTGAGATAATTGATGTACTTCTTTGTTCCTTCATCCCAGAATCTTGAGTTACCTTCATTTGCACTATAGATTTTTCCCTGTGAAGGTGTTTTTATGTCAATATGGGACAGGATGAATTCTCCTACACTCGGGTCTAAAGTGTAACCGTTTACCCCCTGGCCAGTTGTAAAAACCAGCATTGTGCTTGAACCATAAATTATGTAACCGGCCGCAACCTGATCAGATCCTTTTTGAAGACAGTCCTCAACTGTTCCAATTTCACCATCTGTCTTTTTTCGATGTATGGAAAATATCGTACCTATGCTGACATTTGCATCGATATTGGACGAGCCATCAAGAGGGTCAAAAAGCAGCACATAATTACCTTTAGGAAATCTTTCCGGTATCGGTATAGCCTCATCCCTCTCCTCAGATGCCATTATGCAAAGATGCCCACCATGATCCATAGCTTTAAATAATATATTATTGGCATATTCATCCAATTTCTTCACTTCTTCACCATGGATATTCTCTGTGCCGGTGAGGCCAAGTATGTCAACAAGCCCAGCCTTGTTGACTTCTCTTGATATGATCTTTGCTGCATATATCAAGTCCATTAGCAATCCTGTCAGATTGCCTGTTGCCAGAGGAAAATCTCTTTCTTGTTCGATAATATGCCGTTGTACGCTCATTCCCTTTTGTCCCACTAAAATACCTCCTGAACTTTTCTGGTTTTAATCATTTGTATATTCTTTCGTTGATTTGTTTTATATTGATTAATTAATTTGAACAAAAAGTAGTGGAATGGTCATGCCCGAGGCCGATCTGCCTTCGGAACGACTTTCTCCTTATGTTATTCAGTGAAACAAATTTTTTGTCTATAACATCCATTCTATATATATCTTCCTTACTCGAAGATTTATCAGTTTTTATTGAAATAAAGAATTAGCTTTAAGATCGTGCCCTCTTGAAAATGCGGCAGCACTCATCATTCGTTTACCTTCCGGTTTTACCTCTTTGATCCATATACTACCATTTTCTGTGGCCACCCTGATACCTTGACTTGAAATTTCCATGATTGTTCCTGGAGCGGTAACTGCTCCGTTATGAGAAGGATTATCTCTCTCAGTCTTTAGGATTATTATTCTCTCTTTTGAATTATTTTTCATTAAAAAAGTATAGGCGGATGGTTTCGGATTCATACCTCTTACAAAATCATGTATCTTCTCTTCTCCTTGATTCCAGTTAATGAGACCATCTTTCTTTTTGATCTTTGGTGCAAGGGAAACGAGTCCTTCGTCTTGTTTTGTGTATTTTGCATTTCCCGTTTCGATTTGCATTAAGGTTTCAGATAAGGTCTCTGCACCAAGCTTGCTCAATCTGTCTCCCAGCTCACCTGCAGTCTCCTCAGAGTCAATTGTTAGTGAGTTACGGACGATAACTTCACCGGCATCCATTTTACTGCTCATAATGATAGTGGTGATCCCTGTCTCCTTCTCTCCGTTGACGATTGCCCAATTAATAGGTGCTGCGCCGCGATATTTAGGCAGCAGTGAGGCATGGATGTTCACACACTTATGTTTTGGTAAATTCAGTATTTTGTCAGAAATCTTTTGTCCAAAAGCAACAACCACGACAACATCGGGATTCAGTTTTTCAAGTTTTGCTATGGCCTGCTCACTATTTACATTTTCTGGCTGTATTACCGGTAATCCCGCACCTAACGCTATGTTCTTGACAGGAGATGCTTCAGGCTTTCCTTTACGTCCTTTGGGTTTATCTGTTTGTGTGATAACGGATACAACGTTATATTTAGATTCGATCAAGTATTTTAAACTGGGAACCGCAAATTCAGGCGTACCCATAAAAACTACATTCATACTGTATTTGATTGAGAATTGTTAAAAATCGGGTTAACACCGGCTCTGTTATTTTGATAAGAGAGTTCAAGCTCTTTTAGTTTCTGTTGGTTAGCGATTGTGCTTGCAGGGGTCATTTTTTCGATAAAAAGACAACCATTTAAGTGGTCGATTTCATGCTGCCATGCGCGACTCAATAAGCCTTCCGCTTCGATCTCAAGCTTCTCCCCTTTGAGGTTGTAGGCGATGACTTTAACATGATGTGATCGCACAATCTTTCCCATCACATCCGGGAATGACAGGCAGCCCTCCTCTTCCAAAGTTTCACCTTCTTCTTCGCTGATATACGGGTTTATGAATACCCTTTCACCGGTTTTTTCACCAGTTACGTCCAATACAACTAAACGCATTGACAGCCCTACCTGAGGCGCCGCAAGACCGATGCCACAAGCATTATACATAGTCTCAAGCATCTCTTCGGCAATTTGACAAATCTCGTTGTTTATCTCTTCAATTGGCTTTGCTTTCGTTGTTAGGACAGGATTTGGGTAGATAGCTACTTCCATTTTGTAATGATATTATTCAGGGTTAAAAGCGCTACATTAAATGTTTTTTTATCAAATCAGTATATAGTATTATTTCCGGAAAAAGCAAGGATTATTTGTTTTTTTGTTGACAATAGTAATTCAATATCATAAACTTATCCTTTTAAATACGAGTAAGTTAGAACATATAGATAACAGAATATACAAAATATAATACTAAAGGAAAAGTTTAATGCCAACAAGAAAATCCGCAAAAAAAACCATAAGACAAGACTCCGTGCGCAGAATGAGAAATAGAAGTGACAAATCCGCATTGAGAACTCAAATAAAGAAATTTGTTGTCGCTGCCAAAAGCCATGATTTTGATGAGGCGGGGAAGCACCTGTCACTAGTGACAAAAAAGCTTGATAAAATTGCAGCCAAAAATATTATACACAAAAAAACAGCATCAAGAAAAAAATCTCGCTTAGCCAATTTTCTTAATAAACAAAAAGCCGCTGCATAATAAAATATTCTGGAGTTTTTTTAAACCTGTTTCTAAATATCATTAAGCAGGCCATTCAAATGTGCTTCTATACATTTTGGTAGGTCAAGTAAGTGATATCCACCCTCCAGGCAGGAGACAATTCTACCTTCGCAACAATCATTAGCAATATTTTGTGTCAGTTTTGTTAATGCATTGAAATCAGAAGCTTCTAAACTTAGACCGCTTATGGGGTCTAAACGATACGCATCGAAACCGGAAGATATCAACACAAATTGCGGATTGAAGCTTTTAATTCTTTGCTTCAATATATCATCAAAAATCTTTAAATATTCCTGAGGTTCTGTATTATAAGAGAGAGGTATATTTATTGTAAAGCCGGAACCACTGCCTTTTCCTGTTTCTTCTTTTGCGCCTGTTCCCGGATAAAATGGGTATTTGTGCATGGAGAAATACAATACGGAGGGATCGTCATAGAAGGCATCCTGTGTTCCATTGCCATGGTGTACGTCCCAATCAATTATTGCAATTCTATCAAGGTTGTATTTTGATTGAATATACTTTGCCGCGATTGCAACATTATTAAATAAGCAGAAGCCCATAGCTTTTGTCGGAGTAGCGTGATGGCCTGGAGGGCGTACTAAACAAAATGCATTATCTGCCTTTTTGTCCATTACTAAATCAATAGCGGTGAGTAGTGCGCCTGATGCGTATAGAGCGGCTTCATACGAGTCAGGAGACACATAAGTATCTGGGTCTAAGTATCCACCTCCTGTTCCGGCAATTTCAGCAGTCTGTTCTATTTGACTTATCGTGTGAACAGCAGATACTTCTTCTTTCGTCGCCGCTCTTGGTTTCTTAATATCTAATTTCTGCCAGATACTTGTCGAACGGAGATGTTCAATAGTATTTATTATCCTTGTCGCATTTTCAGGATGATTGGCCCCTGTATCGTGTTTCAAAAAAATATCATCGTAAATAACAGATGTCATGGTTATTTTAAATAATCGAAAGATGTATTGGCGGTTTTTTTATTATAAGGAAAACTGTACGGTAGCTATGTTAAATAATTCTTTTTGCTAAATCAAATCAATTATAATTAAAGGAATCTTCGGTAAATGAATAAAACAGAGACCATATCAGACTACGAATTATTAGCATTGATACACAAAAGTATTGATGTGGAAAAGCTGAAAGAACAGGATAAGACAATAACAAAAAAGAGAGTAGACAAACTATTTCAAAATGTTGAAAACTATATGAAAAAGGAGGATCCGGCTAATTCCGACAAAAAAAGAACAGATGCTTCAAATATAAATAAGGAAATGGATCTAATAGTAGTAAATGTTGATGGTGCATCAAGAGGGAATCCCGGAGAAGCAGGGATTGGAGTTGCCATATTTGACAAAGATACAAATTTGATAAACGGAGCCTGTGACTACCTCGGAGTGGCAACTAATAATGTAGCAGAATATAGGGCACTGATTCTTGGTGTTAAACTGTCCATAGAATATAAAGCGAAAAGGACATTATTTAAATCTGACAGTGAACTTATGGTAAAGCAGATTAAGGGGGAATACAAGGTTAAAAATACGCAGCTTAAGCTTCTTTTTGCTGAAGTGAAAGACCTTCTAAAAAATCTGCCAAACTGGAAGATAATGCATGTTCCCAGAGAGGAAAACAAGGAAGCTGATTTATTGGCAAATAAAGGCGTAGATATGTCTATTAAAAACAGGTAGGTAAATCAAATTAGATCCTCCACTTCCTCTGACCTTTCAGTATGACATTTTTAGCATCCATATGCCAGATGGAACAAAGATGGCCAGCTCTCCATTAAGGATAATTTACAAATTACGTAAAATGCTAAAGATACTCACGAAAAACAATTTACGGATACTTTTCATTTCCATTGTATCTTTTCTCTTTACGTGTAATTGTCTTTTTGCAAAAGAGGATTTTAAGGATGTTCCTGTTTATAAGGTTGGGGACAAGCAAAAATTCTGGACGTGGAATTTAACAGTCATGCCGCCCGAGGATAGCGAATTGCAGGCAACGTGTCGCGGTGTAGGAGAATATGTTTACGTCTTTGTCTCTGATGAGGTATGGGAAGTTGATGTCTTTGAGAGGGACATAGAGAAGATAATACGTACTTTCGATCGCTCTACTCCGGAAACTTCAATTGACAAGGATAAAGGGATGTATGATGTCCTTACTGAAACTTTTGGTATTCCACCTGATGTAGACAACGACCGCAGAATATATTTTCTGATTTCGCAGTTGGGGGAGTATCGTGGTCATGACTTTGATGGTTATTTTCGTTTCCTTGATGAGCTTGAAGGAAAACATAGCAATAAAAAAGAGATATTATATTTAGATTGTGAAGACCCTTCCGACGATTACCATCTTGGAATTATTGCGCATGAGTTTCAGCATCTCATACACTGGAAGTATGACCCGCGGGAAACTAAATGGGTTGGTGAGTCATTGTCAGAGGTAGCAATGATTCTTTGCGGATATTACACAGATCAAAAACATGTAATCAAATATTTAAACAATACGGACAGTCCCTTGATATCAGGACGTCATATGGTTGATTATAGAGCATGTCTCCTGTGGGGAACATATATTTATGAACGTCTTGGAGTAGCGTTTCTGGGAAATCTGGTACAAGAGAAAGCAAGCGGTATCAAAGGTTTTCAGAATACTCTGAACAGCATGCACATTGAGGATAACTTTTTAAATATTTTTGGAGATTGGCTGGTTGCAAACTATGTAAGTAGTAATCCTGTCAAAGAGCGAAAATTCAGCTATAGATCTATTTCGCTACCTACCACTCCAACCATTAAACATTTCTTTTCATTGCCGGTCAGTGAAACCGGGACAGTATCCGGATATGCAGTGGATTATTTGAAATTCAGTATAGCGCGAGCGAAGGATAAGAAACTGAGAATACGTTTTGAGTGTGAGTGCCCTGATGATTTCCTTATCAAGGTAGTCAAAATAAATAATGATGATCCGTCCAATCCCAGGGTAGAAGATATTAAATTGGGTAAGCCGATAGAGACCTTTGATGTGAGTAATGTAGGAATGGACTGTAGAGAGATTGTACTTGTGGTGTCGGTATTGAAACCTGCGAAGAAACCCGTTGCTTACCGCTTCTCAGCATCTTTAATTCCAGATGTAGAAGCAAATTGAACCAACATTGATCTATTTTACTTTCTATAATATGGATCAAAAAATGTAGGGGCTGTTTCCCAAACAGCCTTTATTGTACGGTTTGTTTCCCCTGTTCGACTAATGACAGACAGAAATGGGTCTGACGGCAGTCCTTTCTTTCGAGAGGAGTCCAATACTGGAATCCTCTCGAAAGAAAGGAACATCTCCCTGTTTTCAAAAGCTTATCCCTTCATCTTTTTCTTCATCACTGTTTTTCTTTTCCTCAAATTTTGATTCGTATGCATAGCAGATGAACTCTTTCTCGCCAGCTTGATCAAGTCTGTTGAGATTACACAGCACTTCTTCCTCTTCTCCCTCTTCGTCTTTTCTGCATGTTGTACAGAGATCAGGTTTGGAAATAAGATTTGGATTTAATTTTTCTCCGTCGTCATTATAATAACCGGAAATTTCATCTTCTTCAAAATTCATTTCACAATTCCTTAAATTTTTGTTCTATGATATATGTTTTGTAGGGGCACGTTGCACGTGCCCCTACAATCATAAAATCACAAACCTTTTTCAACCAGCCATTCCAGCAACAAATGAAGCTCAACTGCATCTTGATAATTCAACCCGTAATCCATGGCAAGAGAAATATCCCGATTACCATCAAGAACCAGTTTTAATTTTGAAAAGAGAAGTTTTTTGTTTTCTGTTAAATCCATATTTGAAACTTGTTCAAACATAGTTTCCAGTTCAGAACTGTTTTCCTGCTTTATTCCCCTTCTAAACATTTCCACAATTTGAGCAGAATTGGTTTGGCCATAACCCCCATCTTTTCTACAGTTAAGATATGCGGTAAACGCTTTTTTCCATGCCTGTTCTGCAGCTTTGGTATTACCTGTTGCTATTTCTAAATTATAAAGAATATCATATACATTCCAAATTGTTGCAGCATGATCAAAAGAACTTTTACACTCAATTGCACGTTTAATCTCATCCCAGGCGTCATCATATCGTTTTAGATTAATTAAGGTATTTGCAAGGTTGCTTCTATCTTTACCTTCATTTCGAAGATCATTTAATTCAAGATCAATATCACAAGCCTGCCGGTAAAATGTAACAGCATCTTCTAGGTATCCATACTGATTATAAATATTTCCAAGCTGATTAAGAGATGAAGCTTCTCCATTTTTATTTTTAATTTTTATACTAATAGCAAGAGCTTGTCTATACGCTTTTTCCGCCTCTTTAAAATTATCAATTTCCTCACAAACCCTGCCAATCTGGTGATATGCCACGGACATCATTTGAAATTCACCAAGCTATTCAAAAATTTTTTTCGCGTCTTCATGTTCTTTTATTGCCTCTTCATATTTTTCCTGATACATATACACGGTACCAAGTTGTCCTTTGGATACAGCAACTTCTCTTTTATGATCCAGTTTTTCACTTATTTTTAAAACTTCTTTATAGCTATTTTCAGCTTCAATCAGTTTTCCTAAAGATATCAAACATGTACCTTTATATTCTAAAGATACGGACTTCATTCTTTCAGCAGATTTATTTCCTGTATCAGCCAATTTTCCAAAACGGAGTATAGCCTGTTCCAAAAAACCGATTGCCTGTTCTGAAGAACCTGCACGTGACAGCACATCTCCCATTATGTTATGAGCCATAGCAATATGATAATCAGCGCCGGAATAAGCATCTTCACCTTCATCAAGACTCTTCTGCAGAAGCCTTTGAGCTGTATCATAAGTTGCCTGCAAATTTCCCTGGGTTAGCAACCGCTCAATTTTCATTGCTTCAGCTCCAAATGCAGCGCTACTCCACTCTTTAATATTTTCATTAATCATTTCTCTGATTTGTACTACTTTTTTCAGTGCCTTTGGTTTATGGAGGTGTGCAATTAACTGTTCAATGCCTGTTGCTATTTTAACAACAATTTCAGGGGAATATCTCTCTTTCATATATTCAAGGAGAGCAAGAAGATTTGCAAGTTCAAGAATAGTAAGATGTGATGCTATTCTTGCATCTTTAGATAGTTGGCTATTTAAATAATTGACTAAATCCACCATTGCTTCAGCCCATTGAACCTGCATATCCTCTTTTTCAGATTCGGCTATTTGCGAGAGCATATAGGAAGGTAATGCAGGGTCTACCTGTAAATGTCCATATCCTTTATCTGCTGCTAATCCAACATCTATTAACGGTGCTGCAATTTTTAGTATTTCCTCTTGTTTTCCCAGATTCAATAATTGAGACCAGATTCCCATGTGAACTCCTCCGTGAAACAGTGCCAGAGGTTTCAGCTTATCTCTGACACTATATCCTACATTTTTGGGCAACATTCTTAAAGAGAGTTCTATGCTTGCATAGAGCGATTTTTCTCTCTCTTCAGGGAATTTTTTATGGATATCTGCCATTAATGTATTGAGATCTTCTGTTGCTGCCAATACACCTCGTGCCGCAACTTCATTGGTGATCAGCACCAGAGCACGTGCATGGCAGTTTACCGCATTTACCAGATCTTCAATCTCTTCGGGCGTATTGCCGCTATCATTTACAGGCGGTTCCTGTCCATTCTGCTTGAGAATATCACAGACCAGATCTATGGCATCGGTTTTTGTTAATGCACCAAGGTCTATTTCATTTTGTGCAAACGGAACAGGAAGTTTTTCTCTGGTAGTAAAAAGTAAGCGTGTTTTTTTAGATTCCAGCAGTGATTCACATAATTCAAACAGCTCATTGATCAATTTATCATCTATAAGCGCTTCGTCTTTTTGGAATGGATCAGGAAGGATCGATTCAAGATTATCAATTACAACAATTGTAGCATAATCATTGAGTTCTCTATGAATTGGTTGCAGTGCCTCATTATTATTTTTGTATTCTGCAACACTATAATTTATTCCTTCAGGAACAAGCTGCTGCCCAATTTCATCAATAACGGCACGTATTTCAGTAACATGTTCCACACAGACAAAGGCTGCCTTTTGGAATTGTTCTGTTCTGACCAGCCAGTGCGCACATTCCAGGGCAATTGCAGTCTTCCCTGATCCTCCCTGACCACGGATAGAAGCATACTGTTCTTTTCCAAACTGTCGTTCCAGGGCAAGAAGCTCTCTTGACCGGCCCACAAATGTATGGGTCATTTTCTCTTTTTGCTCAGCTATTTTTCCAATGCTGAGAGTTTTAGTTTTCTTAATTAACTGTTCACCGCTTTTTTTAATAATCTGAGTAAAAAGCTGGGGATCAGTTTCATCCTGGTAGAGTACCGGCACAAACCAGTCTTGCAGATGAAGGTCACCGGCTCCCGGGATTTTTCCTCTATGCGTGTTGCGAGCAAGTGCAGATTGTGCATCAAGCACTGCTTTGCCAACCCGAGCCCCATTGGCAATTTCTTTATAAAAGGTTTCCACAAATTTTGACGCAGTTGTTACCAGCACAGAGTGAGTCATTGCGATAACCGAGGTAATCCCCTTTTCTAAAAGTGTTACCGCGACTGAGGCTGTTGGTTTCTTTTGAGTTTTTGCCGTCTGGCAGGCTTCAAGAAGCATGAGCGGGACTTTGTAATCATTCAGATTTTTTCCTATTTCATCAGCATCAATAAGTACACTTTTTCTTTTGTACGGTTTGTCTTTGTCCTCCGGATCTTCAAAACAGAGAGCGCCAAGCCCGGTCTGTTCGTTGTACACGCCATGGCCATCAAAATGGACAACATCATAGGGGTTGCTGGATTCATCCGCCTTTTTAATTTCCTCCATCATTGCGGGAAATGTGGCTGGAGAACAGACAGTGAGAGAGATAAGTTCAGTTCCCAGATTTTCAACAGCAGTAATTAAGGGAATCGCGCTTGCCCGGTGGTCGATATATCCAGCACGTTCATCCTCAGGCCGTGCGGTAACCAGTAAAATTCGTATGGGAAGTTTTATTAAAGGTACTTTTCTCTCTTTTCTATTGGGAAGTCTCCTTTTTATACCAACCTGTTTTCCTCCCTGGCACAAAAAACCATCATCATCATGGAGAAGTTCCCAGGGAATTGAGAGCAGTTGTGTTGCCGCTTTTTCTGCATCTTCCATTTTTTCTGTTTCCGCACCAATAGGAAGATTTTTATCAACCTTTACAGAAAAACGGAGGTCACAATCTGTAGAATTTTTCCAGGCATTTACTACTTCACGGGATTCTTTATGACCAAGGATAGCCTCATATAATGCCTTACCAAGTTCCGGTAATTTATCTTCAATTTTTTTGGCTCGTGTTTTAAACACACCAACAGGCCACCGGTAATACTCTTCAAGATACCAGCTTAAATGATCAAATTCTATTGGACCAAAAGGAGATTTAAACGTGAACCGTTCACTTTCTATTCCTTTTTGTTTTCCATCCTTAGGATCAAAGAAAAGTTGTGCAGTAGCGCATGCCCGGTGTTCACCATTCTCCTCTTTCATAACAGGATCTCTTAATTCCAGAAGAAGTTCCGCTACAGGTTTTGAATCTATTGTTACACATTCCTGATCATTAGGGAGTTGGTGCCCAAGTGCAGAGAGGATTTTTGGCATTACGTTCTGGAGGTTTCCGGGTTCCAGATTTATGGGAATAGCAACCGGTTCCTCATCAAACCATAATGCAAGCGCGGATGGTTCAATTCCGGGAAGTAGAATCGGGATTGTTCGATAATCGTCAGGGTGATCTTTTTCTACTTCCAGAGATTTATTTATCTCTTTTTTCACCCAGGGAGAATTTACGGTATTTGGGCTGAGTACCACAAGAGTATGCCTTGCATTTCTAATTGCAGCATCAATTTCAGGTTCTAATTTACTTCCGCCTCTAAGATTTCTGGAATCAACCCAGACCGGGATTTTATACGCTTCCAGAGATTCCCTGAGTTTCTTAACAAAACCGTCATCCTTTGTAGCATGAGATATAAATACATATCTCTTTTTATTATTATCCAAATAATCCTCCACCTGCTTAATAGAGTAAAAAGAATTTTAGTAAACTATTTTATTCTCTGTCATCGCAATTTCTTTGATTCAGGTATTATTAATGCCTTCTCATGTCAAGGCATCTTCCTTTGTGGTAAAAAAGACTTTCTAAATATTCAACAAGCTCTATAAATTTAAATTTTAATTAGTTTTCTCAGTTTGACTATGATCTCTATAATGCTTTTTACAAATTAGCGATACAGCACGATGCGATAATGTGTCTGGCCGCTTCTTAATCTTGCGATAGCCTCATTTATATCATCAAAGCTGTATTTTTCAATTACGGGCTTGATATTGTGCCGAACTGCAAAGTCTAACATTTTAGCGATGGTTCCCGGGCTGCCAACAGGAGAACCTGAGAGAGAACGTTGACCAACAAGTAAGGGAAATAGATCTACATTAATTGGTTCCAGAAACGCGCCCACAAAATGCAGGCGGCCCCTAGGGCGCAGGGTGCTGATATAAGCACTCCAATCAAGTTTTACGTTGACGGTAGAAATGACAAGGTCAAATTGTCCTGATGCCGCTTCAATTGCAGATGTATCACGGGAATTGATCGTGTAATGGGCTCCCATTTTCAACGCTTCTGCTTTCTTGTTATCACTTGAGGTAAAAGCAGTGACTTCGCAGCCCCAGGCATTTAAGAACTGAAGGGCAAGGTGCCCCAAACCACCTATCCCTATAACTCCAACCTTGTCAGTTGACTTGATATTGAACTGAATGATAGGATTGAAGACCGTTATTCCACCGCAAAAAAGTGGACCTGCGCTTTCTTTATCAATTGTATCAGGTAGTTTTACAACACTGGGAGCGTTGGCACGGACTTTTTCTGCAAAACCACCGTAATGCCCAGCAATTGTTGCTTGTGCAGAGGAACACAAATTATGGTCACCGGACAAACAAGAGTGGCAGGTCATGCAATAGCCAGAGTGCCAACCCAGGCCTACAACATCACCAACGGTTAAATGAGTAACGTTGTTGCCTACAGAAGATACGGTACCCACTACTTCATGTCCCGGCACTATGGGGTATTGAGAAAAACTCCACTCATTGTCGATCATGCTTAGATCACTATGGCAGATACCACAATACTGGACATCAATTTCAACTTCATCGTTGCTTAATTGTCCGGGATCATACTCAAATGGCTTGAGATCCCCTTTGGATTCGTATGCCGCATACGCTTTGATCATGTTCGTACTCCTTAGATTTGGCCTATAGTGTATTAAGAATATAGTCGGTTGTCGATTACATACTCTTATGGATTTTATCAGTAGCTAATAAATTCTGCTTAAATCTTGAATGTCATAGTCATGATTTATATTACTTTAAGGTAATTATCAAGTGAAATTTCCAGGAAATATGAGTGGGAATTTGAACGACAATGGCTTGCCGAGATCGGTAGTGGGTGTTGCAATAGAGGAAAAGCAAGTATTAAGTTTCATTCATCGCCCGACAATAAACGCAGGCTAAAGCCTGCGGCTATTAATATAGAGAATAAAATTGCTTAACTTTGGTCTAGATTAACTGGTAAACTGCGGTAGATTTTGAGATTTATTTTCTGACTTCTAACATCTCAATAAAACCCTCAGTCCTTGTGGCGATCTGTCCCGACATATAGTTAGTATCGTCAACACAATCTCCATCAAGATTTAAAAGAGGGACACCTTCTTTAGCCATCTCTGCTTTAATAGTAGGTATTGCGGCATTGTTTCTTCTGCATCCCCAGGTGGAAAAGGCAATTATGCCGTCTACATTGTAATCTTTGGCTAATGTTTTAATAACCTTCAGTCTGTTATCTAAAGGTCCGTTGTTGTGGTTGGAGATCAGCTTTCGGGCGAGACTTTCGTATGGTTTGTCAGGATCCATTTTATCCCAGTAGACATGATTAATTTCCTCAAAAACTATTTTAGTTTTTCCCGCATTAGCGATTTTATCAAAGACATCTGCTTTGAAATATGGTTTTAATTCCAGCCAAAGTAGTCTGATCTCTTTTTCATCGGCAACTTCCCCATTTTTTCTTCTTGTTGCAATCATCCCCTTGAGTTCATCAACTATACCGGTGTAGAAGTCTACCGCATATTGTGAGCCGGCGAGATAGTGGCTTGGTACCATCATCCCAAGGCCGTCACCTCCCGCAAGAGGGGACAATGGATCTTGTCTCACATGATTCAATTCAATCATTTTTTCCCTTGCCTGGTTGGATAGTTCAATGGCCTCTGAAAGAGCGTGTTTTTCCATTTTTTTCCCAGTAACCTCTTCCATTTGCTTTGTTAGACTGATTAACTGCTTTGTCAGAAATTTTACAGAGTTGTCATTCATCTCATAAGGAACGTCTACTATCATGCTTTCTTTTCCTGTTATGGATTCGCAGATCTTTATTGTCTTTATGTTGCTGTCACATATCGTTGATGTCCCCGCGAGGAACAGGGGGCGAGGATAGACGCCCATATAGGCGTTTCCCAGTGCTGTCCTGTGGAAAGAGCAGACATCAGTTGGTATTGCTGCCAGATCAGCTTCAGTAAGAGAATGAGAACTCTGTCCAAATTTAGAGCAAAGTGCTGCCGCTATTTCTAACGAGAAGGGCTGTAGCTTCATCGCAAAAATGATTTCAGAGGGCACAAATAGCGTTGTCCACACTGAACCGTATTTGTATGTCTTATGAAAAAGTTCAACTACGCTTTTCGATAGAATATGAAAAGCTTCGATATCCTCCTTTCCAATACCTTTTCCGGTTACTTTTGAATATATATTCAGAAACCTGAATAGTTCTTTTACTAAGAAAGGAGTTAGTTTTTTAGCAACCTTCTTTTTTGCACTTTTAATATTTACCATAATTTTTTAGCTTGTTTGGTTTAGAAAATCTCTATAGTGATGCTTGGCAAAATTAATTTGTTATTACCAGAAATGTTTCAAATTGGGCATAAGTGGCTAAACCAATGACCGGGGAGATTATCAGGTTTTTATAATCACGCAGTTAGCTGCTCTATGAACGCTTCAATCCTGGTCTTTGTTTGACCATCACTCTTAGCACTATCGCAATTTATATGGAGTAGGGGAATATGCTTTTTCTCAAACTCTTCTTTGACTAAAGGATAATCATATAAGGTGTGGTCACAGAACTTTAAGGAGTGGTAGATTGCCCCGCTTATTGCCCTTCTTTCGATAAGGGAGACTATACCTTTAATTCTCCCGAATACGTCAACCATCCTTGAGCAGGGTGACCTTTTTAAATATCTTTCTGCAATTGACTTGTAAGGGTTGTCTGTTATTTCTACTTTCCTATCAAAGTACCTGCTGCCTGTACAGAAATCCTCTGATACCACCCTGGCGCCAGCATCTTCAATCATTTTGACTATCTCTTCATTTTCCATTATGCTTCCCCAAATAAAGAGCTTTGGTACCGGATCCTTTTCAGGAACATCACCAATTTTTTTCATGAGAGAGGTGAGGGATGAAACATAATCCCGGAATTTTTCGGGCACTGCATTTATGCCCTTCATCAATAATGTGTAGATTTCATAACCTGAATACCCAACGTAACCGTTCCATTGCTTTTGTAAAAATTCAGTAACGTTATCTCTCATTTCGTTGTATAAAGAGATAGTTCGATTAATATCTTCATCCTGTATTTTAAGTTTAAAGTGGTTCTCCAGCCTTTCTTTGAATGTTTGGATTTCATCAGCAAAATATTGTACGGATGCATCGTCACTATTTTTTGGAATATCGAGAAAATAATTAAATTTCTCTCCTTTATCTATTCTTATCCACGCGTCGTAGAGCCGTCTCATACCATCACAGGAATTAGTAAACACAATTCCTTCAAGATGATCCAGCTGTCCCTCTACCTTTTTATCGGTAAGAGTTTTTATATACGAACATATATTGCTACAGAGAAGTGATTCACCAGCTGCTCCATTTTCATCAGTTATGCCTTTTATCCTTACGGGATGATATCCTGCCGCTCTAATAATTTCAACGGGAGTATAAGTACAAAAATAACCAATCTTTGGCATCTTACCATCGTCCAGCTGGGCATCGGCGATTGAAACTTCATTTTTGTCGGCAGTTTTTTCATCAGGTTTTGCTTTTGGGGCTGCACTTGCGTTTTCTAAGGCTATTAAGGCCGCACCTAAAGCACCGATTATCTGTGGCTCTTCGGCTATTTTTATCTTGCAGAGCAGCTTCTTTTCAAGCTCACGTACTACTCCTATATTCTTGGCAACACCACCGGTCATTACAACAGATTCTTCCAGCCCAACCCTTTTTGCCTGTCCTGATACCCTCTTAGCGATTGAGACATGTAACGCCTTGCAGATGTCCGGGGTCTTCTGGTCAGCACCAATCAGGGAAACAACTTCTGATTCGGCAAAGACGGTACACAGACTGCTGATAGAGACATTATCTTTTCCCGTAAGAGAGAGTTCTCCCATCTCATCAAGTTCAATCTCCAGTGTCCTTGCCATTACTTCCAGGAATCTTCCTGTTCCGGCCGCACACTTATCGTTCATGGAAAAATCGAGAACATTACCTTTGGCGTCCAGCTTTATGGCTTTACTATCTTGTCCACCAATGTCTATTACCGTTCTGGCATCCGGGAAGAAATGGTTTGCTCCTTTAGCGTGGCATGTAATCTCCGTTACAACTTCGTTGGCAAAAGGAACTTTGATTCGACCATATCCGGTCGCAACTACATAGTCCAAGTCTTTTGCTTCTAATTTTGTAGCATCTAAGATATGTTTGAAAATTTTATCACACGCTTTTTTGCTACTGGCGCCCGTTGCAATTACTTCATAGGCGACAATTTCCCTTTTTTCATTTACCAGTACGGCGTCTGTTGACAAAGAGCCTATATCTATTCCAAGTGTTAACATTTATTTTTTCTCCTTAGAGATCTATGAGTACTGTTTAATATGTCTCTCAGTTTAAAAATTACAATCGTAAATTTTATCATAAGTGGTATTGTGCAGTCAATGTATAGTTTTTACCTGTTTTTCCTGGCTGTTTAGCAAAAGATTAATAGCGGTGAGGAACATAATTCAATTTAGAACGGGAGCTTCTCTGTTTATGTATGAGGATACTTAAAGTTAAGTGTATCTTTCTCCGACCCCTTTCGTTAAACAGATAGGCTGCCCCTCTCTCCCAAATACATCTGTACCGCTCTGACGGGTAGGTAAGGGGGAGTAGAGGAGGGTTCGCAATAGTAAGGGAGTGTACTCAGCCGAACTCCTTGCTATGCTGGGCTTGTCGGAGTAATGACAAATCTAAACTTGAAAATTGTAAAGCTAGTTAATAAATAGCAATAGTACTGTAGTTGGCCCTTTGCACATTCTTTTAGTATTTGTAACGGCTACATAAGAATAAAAAAAGGCTTATAAGGTTTGTATCCTTATAAGCCTTTAAGTGGGGAATTTACTTCACTCTTGGTTGGAGCCGTTTGGTTATGCGATCCATGCAAGAGAAAAGATTTTTTGCTATTATTATAATGAATCAATCATATCTAGTCTGTCATTCTGGAAAAGTGGGTTTTGGCCAGTAAGTCCGTAGCTACCTTTAGCACGATCTCTCAGCTCTCCTACTTTTGACTTGTTCCAGTTGTTAACTCTGGAATAGTAACCAACGATCCTGGTGACACCATTCAGTACGATAGGAGCCCTATCATTCTGAAGTACAGCAACGAACTCTTGAGCTTTGTCAGAATCTGTAACTTTTCGTACGATTTCATCGATTGACACCTCAATGTATGCTCCTTCAATACCTTCGGTCTTGCTGTAGTCTCTGATTACAAAAACTTCTTCTTTTGATGGGATTGCTGTGCCAATTACTTCGAGGTCTGAAGATAGCTCTATAGCCTCTACGAAAATAGTTAAGCTTTTCTCAATTTTTTGGGCAACTCCTGTGTTTTTCTTTAACATTTCTACTGTCACTATTTCCCCCTTTGTGAAAAATTATAAAGAATAAAACAATAAAGTTATGTTTTTTAATGATCAACCAATAAACTCATTTTTAATGTTGAGCGGCTAATATACTGATTATGAGTAAAAAGTCAAGTACGTTTTTCGAGAAACATACAAAATGTTGTACCCTTATAATATTTGCACACAATATTTATAGTCACAAAGACATTTCATATCGTAGGTTACAGAAAAAGGAAGAATTGTTAAATTTAGATGATTTTCATGGTTTTTCATCCAAAAAAAGTTGAAAAGGAAAAGTTGTTGTAGCTACTGTTGCAGTAACAAAGTGGATAAAATATTTTGTGGTCAGAGTAAGATACTGTATCTAAAGGAGATACGACTTAAAATGCGGGCTTGTTTTGTGTGATTTATATGTTCTTTCCTGAGGCTATTACAATTACCGTGAATTTATTGGAAGGAATAACGGCTGCTTCAAGGAAATTATTAACTATCCAGGCGTCTCTATACTTGCTCTAACATTCTACCAATACATGTGTTGCGACTTCCTGCTTGTTTTAGCTATATCTTAGTGGGACTGCTAACGCTAAGTTTCAAAATTTCCGCTACTTCTTTTTCTGCTTTTTAAACCCAAATATAATCGGTAGTATTTCATCAACTTTTTCTACCAATTCGAATGATAACTTCTCTTTCGCTTTCTCAGGGACATCTACTAAATCTTTTTCGTTTCTTTTTGGCAGGATAATAGTACTAATGCCTGCCCTTTTTGCCGCTAATACCTTCTCTTTGATCCCACCAACCGGTAAAACTCTCCCCCTCAACGTTATTTCCCCAGTCATTGCAATACGAGGTTTTGTTGCTACTTTCTTGAATAGCGATATTAGAGATATTGCCATGGTAACACCGGCAGAAGGACCATCCTTGGGAATAGCCCCTGCGGGGACGTGGATATGATAGTCATATTTAGAGAAATCATCTATTATGAGGTCCAGTATTTTTGCCTTTGCGCGGACATAACTCATTGCCGCTTGAGCTGATTCCTTCATGACCTCTCCAAGCTGGCCTGTTAACGTTAATTTTCCGCTTCCCGGCATCCTTGTAGATTCAATAAATAAGATTTCTCCTCCTGCCTGGGTCCATGCGAGACCGGTTGCTACTCCTGGCTCGATAGACCTTTCTGCAATTTCTGAGAAGAATTTTATGGGGCCTAGAAATTCATTAACGTTTTTGGCGCTTACCTTAACTGGTTTTTTGTTACCTGAGGCAACTTCTTTGGCTACCTTTCGGCATACGGTACCAATTTCACGTTCCAGATTTCTCAATCCGGCCTCTCTGGTGTAATCACTTGTTATTACTCTGACAGCCTTATCATTAATTTTTAAATTATTGCCTTTTAGCCCATGTGCTTCATATTGTTTAGGAATTAGATACTGTTTTGCGATCTCAAGTTTTTCCTCTGCAGTATAACCGGGCAAATCCAAAACTTCCATCCTGTCTCTAAGTGCGTGAGGTATCGTATCGAGAATATTGGCTGTTGTTATAAACATTACTTTAGACAGATCAAATGGGACATCAAGATAATGGTCTGAAAATGAATAATTTTGCTCCGGATCAAGTACTTCTAATAGTGCTGATGAAGGGTCACCATGGAAATCTGCTACCAGCTTATCTATCTCATCCAGCATATAAACAGGGTTATTCGAGGACGCCTTGCGGAGGCCTTGTATGATCCTCCCCGGGAGTGCACCGACATAAGTACGTCTATGGCCGCGTATTTCAGCTTCGTCACGAATTCCTCCCAGTGACATTCTGATAAATTTTCTTCCCATTGCTTTGGCTATTGACTTACCAAGAGATGTTTTGCCTGTTCCCGGTGGGCCGACAAAGCAGAGGATAGGTCCTTTCATGTCTTTTTTAAGTTTCCTGACGGCTAAATATTCCAGGATTCTCTCCTTAACCTTTTTCAGGTTGTAATGGTCAACGTCTAACACTTTTTGAGCACTGGGAATATTCAGGTTGTCTTTCGTTGATATTGACCAGGGGAGTGCTATTAACCAGTCCAGATATGTGCGTGCAACAGTATATTCCGCTGATGAAGGATGCATTCTTGAAAGGCGTGAAAGTTCCCGGTCAGCTTCCTTTTGGGCTTCCTCCGGCAATTTTGCCTGTTTTAATTTTTTTCTTAGTTCTTTTACCTCAGCGGCCTGGTCATCTTCTTCGCCAAGCTCTTCCTGTATTGCTTTAAGCTGCTGGCGTAAATAATATTCACGCTGTCCTTTTTCCATTTCGTTCTTAACTTGTGTTTGTATCTTACCGGCAAGTTCTAATACCTGCATTTCATTGTTAATGAATGTATTTATTTTCTGTAATCGTTCTTTTACGTTTGTTGATTCAAGTATTTCCTGTTTTTCAGGTACGCTTATGTTTAAGTGAGAAGATATTAAATCTGAAAGTCTGCCAGGATTATCTATATTAACTACGACTATCTTTAATTCTTCCGGCAAGTGGGGGGACGCAGATACCATGCGCGAAAACTGATTCTTCGCGTTTGTTGCCAGGGCCTCAGTTTCCACATCATCCTTATCAATTACATCCTGCAATATATCTACTTTTGCTTTAAAGAAAGGTTTTGTTTCTGTGAACTCTTTAATATGTATCCTGGATATCCCTTGTACAAGCATCTTTGCCGTATTATCCGGCATCCTTAACATCTGTAATACCACAGAAGCAGTTCCATGCTGATACAGGTCTGATGGTTGCAACTTCTCTTTTTCTTCATTTTTATGGGTTACAAGTGCTACAAATCTGTTTGTTGCTAATACATTGTCGAGCAGTTTAAGCTCTTCTTCTGTTGAAACTCCCAGGGCAGTAACCATTTGTGGGAAAATAACTACATCTTTTAACCCTAGAACAGGCAATTCATCAGGTACCTTCAACAATTCTGGCTCAAATTGCCCGGGAATTTTTGGTTTATCAAGTTCCATTTTTCCTGAATTAATTGGTTTTTCTTTTTTAGCTTTCATTGAAGTGCAAATTTAGTACGAGATTTTAATAGATATTGTAGAATTAAAAGCTTTTTCAGCTTTTGGTATAGTTATCACGATAAATCCGTTTTCGTATGTAGCATGGATCTTGTTTGCATCAACTTGTTTGGGAATCTTTATTTTTCTTTCAAAGTACCCGTATCTAATCTCGACCTGATAAAAACATACTTTTTGATGGGAAGAATCGTCGTCTCTTTTTCCACTTACTGTGAGTATATGATCGGAGTATAAAACTGAAATATCTTCGGGTCTAAGGCCGGAAACTGCCATTTTTATTATAATATTTTTTTCAGTTTCATGTACGTCAGTGGGGGGTTGCCACGGGGTTGACGGCGCGAAATCATGGCTTTTTGCCATAAAGAAGAATTCTTCAAAGAGTTGTTCAATACTACTGTGTTTTGCCATCAGTTTTTGTGAAAGTTCATCTGATATAAAAGCCATCTAGCCCTCGTCTTTCATATTTGTTTATATTCAATCTAAGCCAAAATCTGATCAGTTTGCTGCTTAATTGCGCTCTGTATGAGCAACGCAAGGTCGATCTCAGGAGGGATTAAAGGCTTTGTGGTAATAAATAATTACCGATGTTTAGGCTCAAAGGTCTCTATTGTTAAACATGCAAATCTTCAGAAAAGTGATGGATTGAATATAACAGCTTTGCAAGGTCCATTCAACAAAAAAGCCGACCCATAAACTTGGGCCGGCTTTTAAAAAACTACAGTATCAATACTTGTTGAAAGACTGGATTTTAATACATATCTCCGTATCCACCATATCCACCGCCACCTGCTGGCATAGCTGGGGCCTTCTTCTTTTCCGGTACCCTTCCTATCATTGCGTCAGTAGTTAGCAGGAGTGTTGCGATGCTCGCAGCATTCTGGATTCCGGTCCTTACGACTTTAGTTGGATCTACAATTCCTTTCTTAACCATATCGCAATATGTAGCTTTACTTGCGTCATAGCCTTCATTTCCCTCGGCATTGGAGACTTTTTCCACAACAATGGCTGCATTGTCTCCCGCATTTTCAACAATCTGACTTAAAGGTGCGGACAGAGCTCTACGAACAATATCAACACCTATTGATTCATCTCCTTTAAGTTTAAGAGCTTTCAGTTTGTTGATTGCCCTGATAAGTGCGACACCACCGCCAGGCAGTATGCCTTCTTCAACAGCGGCCCTGGTAGCATGCAAAGCGTCTTCTACCCTTGCTTTCTTCTCTTTCATTTCACTTTCAGTTGCCGCACCAACATTTATCATTGCAACTCCGCCAGTCAATTTTGCGAGTCTCTCTTCCAGCTTTTCTATATCATAATCAGAAGTTGTACTCTGGATTTCTGCTCGTATCTGTTCAATTCTCCCTTGTATTGCTTTACTGCTTCCTGCTCCTTCTATAACAGTCGTGTTATCTTTGTCGATCTCAATCTTCTTGGCCCTGCCAAGATCCTTGAGCTCTATACTTTCGAGATTTATACCTAAATCTTCAAAGACTGCCTGTCCGCCGGTCAGTATCGCAATATCTTCTAACATCGCTTTTCTTCTGTCTCCAAAACCAGGTGCCTTTACAGCAGCACATTTTAGTGTCCCGCGAAGTTTGTTGACTACAAGGAGGGTCAAAGCCTCTCCCTCAATGTCTTCGGTGATTATCATTAGAGGCTTGCCGCTTTGTGCCACTTTTTCCAGGACAGGCAATATAGTCTTTGCTGATGATATTTTCTTTTCATGGATAAGGATGTAAGGATCTTCTAAGATAGTTTGCATCTTTGCAGGATCCGTTACAAAATATGGCGACAGATATCCTTTATCAAACTGTAGACCTTCAATCCATGTTGATTCTGTTTGAAGGCTTTTTCCTTCTTCAACCGTAATGACACCATCCTTGCCTACTTTTTCCATTGCATCGGCGATGATCTTACCTATTTCGATGTCATGATTTGAGGAAACAGTACCCACTTGTTCTATCTCTTTTCTGCCCTTAACAGGAATACTCATTGCTTTTAATGTCTCTACAACCTTATCAACGGCTTTTTCGATACCTCGTTTCAGTGCCATTGCATCTGAACCGGCAACGACATTTTTCAAGCCTTCCAGGAATATAGCCTCTGCAAGTACTGTCGCAGTAGTGGTACCATCACCGGCAACATCACTGGTTTTTGCGGCTACAGACTTTACCATTTGTGCGCCAATATTTTCTATATGGTCTTCCAGCTCTATCTCTTTGGCAACTGTTACGCCGTCTTTAGTTATTGTTGGTGACCCAAAGCTTTTTTGCAATATTACGTTTCTTCCTCTTGGGCCAAGAGTTATTTTGACAGCAGAAGCGAGTTGGTTGATACCTCTCTTCAAAGCGTCAAACGCGTCCTGGTCATAAACAATCTTTTTCTTTTCAGCCATACTTTAAAAACCTCCTTTTTATCAGTGCTATCTATCTAAATAAATTAGTTATATATATTGTGGAGTTGAATATTTAGCAAACAAGATGCCTGATATGTGGAATTATGATTTATTTATTAAGTTTTTGTCTCTAATTCATCCCTAAAGCTTTTTTTATCAACAAGCCATAGCGTTTAGGATAGGGAAAAATTTGTATATCTTTTTTTGAAATAAAGGGCATGATATTATCATGCTGCCTAATTGGCAGTTGCTTAACATTGTGAATACCTAAGAAGATGTCATACTGGCAGTTAGCGGAATGGTAGGAAATTTTTTTATTAATAAAAGAGGTAAGTTGTATTAATTATTGATCTTAGGTACCTGCTGAGAGGAGATATGCCGAAGCGGGGATTCAAACCCACCCTCTAAAGCGTTAATATGTTGTTATTTTCCCGTTAAATCATTCTTGTTTTTAGATATATTCTTTTTTTGATAGTTACGCCAACCAATCGTGTAGAAGATAAGAGCAAATAGTACTAATAAAACAAAATATGCATAAAAATCACTAACGTGATAGTTACCCAAGGAATCACCAGATCCAAGACATATCATAATATTAACTAAAACAAATGCCCAGATTGTTATTAACTGTCCTATTGTTATTTTGTGCATATTAAACTCTTGGGTTGTCAGTAACTTTTGATAAAGTGGGGAGGTTTATTGCTTTTCTGATTATATAAGTCCCATATATCAAATAGTTATATAATTTTGTTAAAATCTCAGAATTATGTGTAATAACAATATGCGTTCGTGGCAACGACCTATGATTTTGGGGGGCGGGGGTACTGGTAGCGAGCTATCCACAATCGTACCTCTGATGTTCGGTTTTTCATCTGGTGATGATCTGGTGACTGTATTTGCAACTTATTTGAAACGTTAAGCATTTAAATACAAAAGAGTTAAGATATGCCGAAGGGGGGATTCGAACCCCCACATCCTTGCGAACACTAGCACCTGAAGCTAGCGCGTCTGCCAATTCCGCCACTTCGGCTCTCTTAATAAGTCGTATTCATTCTAAGTTATTCATCTATAAATAGTTATAAGCTATTAAGGTTGAGTTTTATGTCGCTCTTTCAACATCACATAATACTTAACCCTGTATTGCAATATTTAAGTATATACCAAATAACCGTTTATATGTTTTTTTCGATTCCAGGTTTTTTGGATGCTTGCAAGTCCGGCTTTTCAAAAAAAAGAAAGGATTACGCAGGAACAGCAGTGCTAAATACTTGTATAAGGCTATTAAACCTTGATACTTGGTGGTACATGTGTTAATATAAAAAACTTTAGATCAGTTTGTCAACATGGAAATTGTATCAACCAACAAAAAGGCCCGTTTCAATTATGAAATTATTGAAAAAATAGAAGCGGGAGTTTCGTTAAAAGGTACGGAAGTTAAATCAGTTCGTAATAAGAATGTAAGTATAGGCGAAAGTTACGCACAAATAAAGGAAAACGAGGTTTTTCTTCACAATTTGCACATAAGTCCATACGAGCAGGGAAATCGGGAAAATCACGATCCTATACGTGTAAGGAAATTACTCCTTCATAAACAGGAAATTAAAAAACTAGTCAGCAAAATACAGCTAAAGGGACTTTCTTTAGTCCCTCTCTCGATTTATATAAGGAAAGGTAAGATAAAGGTTGAGCTCGGAGTTGGCCGAGGCAAACGATTGGTAGATAAAAGAGAGTCCATAAAGAAGAAAACAATTGAACGTGAGATTGATCGTATCGTTAAAAAATAAATAGTTATATATAAACTTAAGGGGGCGAAAGGTTTCGACCGAGTAACTGGATGCAAGAGTTGCACTCTGAGGTGGTCAGGAGGCCTCATAAAAAACCTGGCGAAAACTTAAATGCTGATAATGAACTAGCATTGGCTGCGTAAAACCGGCCGCGTCTTTTCAATTTGTGCCTGCGGGGTTGAATGGGCGTAAAATAGCAGGATAGTTAAACCTTTTTGCTCAAAGGGGGTTTAGCGAAACTTTATTTTGAGATAGCTGTTTTGAAGGCCTGTCTGTCGGCATTTGATTCGGTGAAATTAAAAGATAGACTATGTGTGTAGACGCTTTTGCTGAAATACTTTGGGACGCGGGTTCGATTCCCGCCGCCTCCACCAAAATTATTTAGGTAATTTATTAACAAGAGTTTATATAGTAATAAAGGATACTTTCACGGAAAAATGAATGCTACAAGGGTCTTAATCATTGCAGATGCCTGGGAAACCGTAGATGAACTTAGAGTTTTCTTCGAGTTACACGATTTTGAAACAGAAGTTGCGCTGAACATTAAGGTCGCATTGGCAATTCTGGAGGAAAGAAAGATGGATCTGACAATAATTGGTTTTAAGGTCCAGGATATGTCTGGTATTGAAGTCTTAGCACATGTTCGGGCGATAGACCCTTTTATACCAGCTATCATAATTCATGGAAGTAATTCTAAACGAATAGAATCAATGATTAAGAAGGCAAATGTTCAGGCCTATATTCCAGAACCGATTGAATGGGATTCATTTCTCCATAAAGTAAAAAAGGTACTTGCCTCTCATGTGAGCAAGGTCGCATAAATCGCTTTTAAAGATGAAACTCCTTTTACGCAGAAAACATACCACATCCAGAATTCTCTGTTTCTTCCTAGTTGTCCTCGTTTTTTTTTATATCATATGTTTAGAAAATGTATGGTCCACACCAAAAAGCGAAAAGCTTAAGGAAGAAATAGATGCAATATTGCAGAAATATAAACCAAAAGGTACTCATGTCGGCATAAGCATATTTTCGATAAGTGAGGACAAATACCTATATGAGGTCAATTCTAATAAACATTTTGTCGTTGCTTCCAATATGAAGTTATTTACGACGGCAACCGCTTTGGTCTATCTTGGTGCAGGTTTCGAATACAAAACTGAAATATTTTATCGTGGTGATATCTCTGCTGACGGCAAACTGGATGGTGATATTATCATAAAAGGAAGCGGTGACCCAAATATATCAGGAAGGTTCTTTGACGGTAATGTGACCGCAGTTCCTGACTACTGGGCTGACAAAATTAAGAAGTATGGTATACAGGTAATTAATGGTGATATCATTGCAGATGACAGAATTTTTGATAGAGAATTTGTTCATAGTAACTGGCCAAAAGATCAGCTTACGAAATGGTATTGTGCGCCGGTAAGTGGTCTCTCTTTTAATGATAATTGTGTTGATATTAAGGTGAAACCCGGCAGTAAGCCCGGAGGGCTTATCTCCGTGCAAATTGAGCCTGAAACATCTTACATTACAATAATTAATAAATGTAAAACCACCTCGTTGAAGTCAAAACATTATTATTCATTGTACAGGAAGCCATTTACAAACCAGATTAATCTTAAAGGTTTTGTGTGGTCAAAGGCTAAGCCAACGAAAGAGTGGATGACGATACATAATCCACCTTTATATCTGGCAACGGTATTTAAAGAAATATTAGAAGATAAAAATATCCGTATTACAGGAGAAGCGAGGGTCATAAATAAGTCAGATATAAACATCAGGATTAAACAGCATAAACTAGTAGCTACGACTTCAAGTTTGAGGCAATCTATTACTGTGGCTAATAAACGCAGCCAGGGATTTTACGCGGAACAGATACTTAAGACCCTTGGAGCAATTATTAAAAAGGAAGGAACTTTTTCCGGAGGGTTGGCAGTAATTTCAGATTTCATAACAAAATTAGGAATTCAGGAAGATCATTATCACCTTGATGACGGTTCCGGATTATCAAAAAAAAACAAATTAACACCGGAAATGTTCACAAGATTATTGCGCTATATGTACAAACACAAAAATGCCGGAATTTTTCTCAAATCACTCCCAATTGCAGGAACAGATGGTACACTTAAAAAACGGTTGAAAGAAGAACCTTATAAATCAAGAATAAGAGCGAAGACAGGGTATGTTAATGGGACAAGCACACTTTCCGGATATGTTAAAACAGTAGATGAAGAAATAATAGCTTTTTCGATACTGGTAAACAAAATTAAAGGAGGCGCCTGGCAGGCAAAGCGCCTTCAGGATATTATCTGCAGGTCCCTGGTAACTTACAATTAAAGATTTGTAATTATGTATCACAAAATGTTTTCTAAATAATTTCCTGTATAAGACCCCTTGGTGCTGGCAATTTTTTCAGGAGTGCCGGCGGCAACAACCTCTCCTCCTTTTTCGCCTCCTTCAGGTCCCATATCGATTATATAGTCTGCTGTTTTGATAACGTCAAGGTTATGCTCAATAACAATTACAGTATTTCCCATGTCAGTAAGCTGGTGAAGTATCTTCAGGAGTTTTTGTATATCCGCGAAGTGAAGTCCCGTTGTCGGTTCATCAAGTATATAGAGTGTTTTGCCCGTGCTCTGTTTTGCAAGTTCAGTTGACAGCTTAACTCTTTGTGCTTCACCACCGGAAATGGTCGTGCTTGATTGACCAAGCGTTATGTATCCTAATCCCACATTGCGTAATGTTCTCAGTATACGTTCAATACGGGGAATATTTTTGAAAAAATCATATGCTTCTTCTACACTCATGTCCAGTGTATCGGAAATAGTTTTGCCTTTATATCTTATCTCCAGTGTTTCCGGATTGTATCTTTTACCCTGGCATTGCTCGCAGAGAACAAACATGTCCGGCAGGAAGTTCATGGCAATTTTCTTCGTCCCCTGGCCTTCACATAATTCACACCTGCCTTCTTTAACGTTAAAGCTGTAACGGCCGGATTTGTATCCCCTTATCTTTGACTCCTTTGTCTGGGCAAAAACATTTCTTATATGACTGAAAAGATCGGTGTACGTTGCAGGATTGGACCTCGGTGTGCGGCCAATCGGTGACTGGTCGATCTCTATTACCTTATCAATCTTTTCTATTCCCGTTATCCTGCTATGTTTACCCGGCTTGAGACGGCTTCCGTAAATTGACTTCATTAAAGCCCTGTGTAATATTTGATCGATCAGAGTACTCTTGCCTGAACCGGAAACACCCGTTATACAGCAGAAAATATTTAATGGAATCTTGACATCAATTGATTTGAGGTTATTTTCCCTGGCGCCTTTTATCAGGATAGCATTTTTCATATCTGCAATTTTTCTGGTTCCTGGGGTTTTCACCTTAAGTTTATGGTTCAGGTATTCAGCAGTTAATGATTCTTTATTGGCGATTATCTTCGCCACAGAGCCACTTGCTACTACCTCCCCTCCATGTTCACCGGCACCGGGTCCCATATCAATTACATAATCTGCGTTACGTATGGTTTCTTCATCATGTTCGACTACTATTACGGTATTACCGGAATCCTTGAGTTTTTTTAATGTATCGATTAGCTTTTTGTTATCTCTCTGGTGTAATCCAATAGTTGGTTCATCCAATACATAGCATGCGCCAATCAGGCCGGTCCCAATCTGTGTTGCCAATTGAATCCTCTGCACTTCTCCACCGGAAAGAGTATCACTTCTCCTGTCCAGCGTTAAATAATATAGTCCTATATCCAGCATAAACCTTGATCTTAATATAATTTCTTTCAAAATTCCCTTTGCTATGATCTCTTTCTCACCCTTGAATTTAAGAGACTTAAAGAAATCAAAAACATTTTCTACCGTCATTGAGGTGATTTCAGTTATTGTCTTATCATTGACTTTTACCGATAAAGCTTCAGGCCTTAACCTCGCGCCGTTACACTCTTCACAGGTAGTATAGTCCATGTATTTTTCGAGGCGTTTTATGACATCCGGACTGTTTGTTTTATCATATACTTGCCGTAATGCCGGAATAACACCTTCAATGCGTTCATCTGTGTTAAGATTTTTAGTATTGAGAGGTCCGCCATGTAATAAAATATTTCTCATCTTTTTGCCGATCATTTTGAATGGGACCTCGGCATCAACATCAAATATTTCTGAGAACTCGTGTAATAAACTATTGTAGTGTTCCTGTGTAATCGGACTCCAGTTTGACCATGCATGGACGGCGCCTTCACTTAGACTTAATTCTTCATTAGGAATTATTAATTCCGGATCAAACACCAGCGTCATACCCAGTCCCTCACACTCCCTGCATGAGCCGTACGGGCTATTAAAAGAGAACATTCTGGGTGCCAACTCCTCATAGCCAGTTCCACAATCCGGGCAGGAATAGCGCTCACTGAAAACCATATCTACCCACTTCCCCTTCTTTTCCCGGGTAATAATCACTACGCCTTCTCCCAGCTCCAGACTCGTATGTATTGAATCGCTGAGCCTTTTCTGAATATCATCTTTAACAATAAGTCGGTCTACGACGATATCAATATCATGCAACTTATACCTGCTTAGTTTGACTTCGGAACTTGCGTCAATGATCTTTCCATCGACTCTGGCACGTATGAAGCCCTTACGTCTGATTTTCTGAAAAATTTCTTTGTGTTCACCTTTTTTGCCTTTAATTATTGGTGATAGGATCATAATCCGCGTACCTTTGGTTATGCGGTTTACTTGGTGCATAATCTGCTCTATGGTTTGTCTTGTGATTAATGTTCCACAATTATGGCAATGGGGAGTGCCAACTTTTGCAAAGAGAAGGCGCAGGTAGTCGTATATATCAGTTGTTGTGGCAACGGTAGATCTTGGGCCTGTATGGCTTGTGCGTTGTTCGATTGCGATAGTGGGAGGGAGACCTTCTATGAAATCGACATCCGGCTTTTGCATCTGGTCGAGGAATTGCCTTGCATATGAGGAAAGGCTTTCAATATAACGGCGTTGCCCTTCCGCGTAAATAGTATCAAAGGCCAGGGAAGATTTGCCGGAACCGCTTACACCGGTTATCACCACTAGCTGATCTCTGGGTATGTTTATATTAATGCTTTTCAGGTTATGTTGTCTTGCGCCCTTTATTGATATGAGATTGGCAGGTTCTGGCTTAATAGAGTTACTTCTTTTTCTTTTTACTTGCATCAGGCATCTTCTTCCAGTTTTGCACCAAATGTGTTAGTAGTCGTACGCCAACTCCGGAAGAACCTTTTCTTATGTATGGAGTATCCTTTTCTGCAAGAAAAGTTCCCGCAATATCAAGATGGACCCATGGGAACTCTTCAACAAACTCATCTAAAAAACATGCGGCCGTAATAGTACCCGCATATTTGCCACCGGTATTCTTGATATCAGCAATAGTACTTTTTATCAAGTTACGATACTCATCCCACAGAGGCAATTCCCACACCCTTTCATGGCAGTATTCACCGGCTTGTTTCACCTGGTCTTTAAGCTCTTCGTTATTACCAAGCATACCTGATGCAAAAGTACCAAGCGCGGCAACACATGCACCTGTTAATGTAGCAATGTCTATTACGGCATCAGGTTTGTACTTTTTCGCGTAACTGATAGCATCGGCCAGTATCAGGCGCCCTTCAGCATCCGTATTTAATATCTCCACGGTTTTTCCTGACATGCATTTGATAATGTCCCCCGGTTTCAGGGCACTGCCACTGGGCATATTTTCTGTGCACGGTATCAGACCTACAAGGTGTTCTGATGGTTTTAGGGCTGAAAAAGCCTTAAAAGCTCCCAGGACGGCTGCGGCGCCAGACATATCAGCCTTCATCAGGTCCATATTGGCACCGGGTTTTAAGGATATTCCACCAGAGTCAAAGGTTACACCTTTTCCTATAAGGACTATTGTATCATTGGTTTTCTTCTTCGTATTATGTTCAAGGATGATAAACTTAGGTGGTTCAGAACTTCCTCTTGATACATTCAACATGCCACCCATGCCTAGTTTCTTCATTTCCGGGTTGGATAGCACTTTGCACTTAACTCCGCTTTTTTTTGTAATCTCTTTAGCTTTATTTGCAAGGAATGTTGGTGTCGCATCGCTTCCCGACATATTTACAAGATCACGTGTGAAGCAGACAGCCTCTGCTACAATTTGGGTTTTCTTCACTATAGATTTAATATTTTCCAGAACATCTTTTTTCTGAACAACCAGAGAGTAATTTGTAATAGCCGTTATTTCTTCCTTCTTTAACGTCTTATACATAGTGAAATTATAAAGTGACAATAAGATACCCTCTACAACTGAACGGGTAACGTCTTCCAGGGGAATTCCCTTGGTTTCCATTTTATATAATAGAATTGAAGGATTTTTATATTTCTTTCTCTGGATTACTCTGGTGGCGGTGCCTGTCGCCTGTCGGACCTTATCTAGTGAAAATTCAGTAGTTTTTCCTAATCCGACTAGCAGAATTCTTTTTGGAACGATCTTTTTATCAGTTGGGACTAGTACCGTTTCATTTAGCTTTCCGGTAAAATCCTTGTTTTGCAGTAAACTTGATATGGCTCCTCCCGAAGCTTTATTAAGAGCGCTTAACTCTGAAGGTATTTTCCCACCATTTTCAAAGAGGCTTATTATGATTACGTCTGTCGATTCCTTTTCTGCTACACCAAATTTTACTGATAACTTCATCTAAAGTCCTCCATAGAAAGAAGAGAAAACAAGGGTTTTTTATAGTTTTAGAGCGGTGTATTATACTAATTTGTACGTACATGACAAGAGAACCTTTTTCTTTTGACAATCAAAGCCCTTTACACTAAAATTGACGGATTACAAATAATTTTAAAATCAGCAGTGGGGAAAGTGATGAAAACAAGGTTTTTTATAACACTAATTTCTTTTAGTTTTTTAGGTTTATTAATAAATGGTTGTGGTGATAATACACCAAGCCCCCATGGTGGTATCGCCGGTGGTAGTGGCGGCGGCGATATGAACTATGAGCAGCAGGCGTTGAAAATGGAGCAGGACGATCTTGCCAAACTGAAAGTAGGAAAAAATCAGTATGCAGATAGCGGTCATGTCAGCGCTCATGGAAGCGTTGAAACGAAAAATGATCCTAACGAGGTAATTGCAACAGTAAATGGTGAAAACATACTCCGCATGGAACTTGACAAGATACTCGATAAAGCTAAAAAAAGAATGAGTAAATCCAACTTGCACCTTGTTGAAGAAAAAATCATAAATGACTTAATCACACAGGCCGTACTCAAGCAGTTTATTAAAAAGGAAAATATCCAAATTGATCCAAACCGTATTGAAAGTGAGATAGCGAATTTCAAAGAGAACATAAAGAAAAATCCTCAGACTAAGGACAAAAGTCTTGAAACGCTTTTGGAAGAGCAGGGGGGAAGCCTTGCCGAATTGAGGGTCGCCCTGGATATTTCATTTGCAATAGACCAGTATATGGAAAAGACAATACTGGAGGAAGAGATAGTAACGTATTTTACAGAAAATAAAGGTAACTTTAACGGAGAAATCATTTCGGCAAGTCACATACTTGTAGATACAAAAGGTGTGGAAGATGAGGCGAAATTAAAAGAGGCAAAAGAGAAAATAGATAAGATAAAAAAAGAACTTGATGAAGGAGCTGATTTTGTACAACTTGCTAAAGCATACTCCGACTGTCCTTCCGCAAAAACTGGTGGAGATTTAGGCCCTATCAAGAGAGGTGAAATGGTGAAAGAATTTATCGAAGTTGCATATGCTACAGAGCTAAATGGCATAAGTGACCCGGTAAAAACTCAGTTTGGTTATCACATAATAAAGATTACAAGTAAAGATGAGGGTAAAGACGTTAAGTTTGAAGAAGTTAAGGAGAAGGTCAAGATTGCACTTCATAATGAAAAGACGTTAAACCTAATACAGGATTTACAAAAAAAATCGGAAGTTAAGGTTTTGTATACGCCAACCCCATACTATGCGGCAACCTCATCCGGTGGTGGTCATGGAGGTATGATGGGAGGCGCAAGCATGCCAGGTGGGCACGGAGCAGTCTATGGTGATCATGCCAATATGAAAACGCAGACTTCTCCTCATGGTGGTTCTTCACCTCACGGTGGCAGTATGCAGTCTGGCCAGGGCAATCCTTCACCTCATGCAGGAATGCCAATACCGGATGGTACGTCACCTCATGGTGGTGGTGACATGGGTGGTTCTTCACCCCATGGTGGCGGTTCAAATCCGCACGGGCAAATGAGTTCAGTAGAAGGTGGGTCAACGGAGCAGAAATTCACCCTTACAAATGATTGATAGAAGTCCTTCTACCGGACTTTATTATTCTTTTTCGACACGGCCTTGTTGTAACAAGGCCGTGTCCGGCCAATAAGGATCTCCCCTTCAAGAGAAGTCCAATACAGGAATCTCCTCATTGCCATAACTTTTTTTCTTTTCCGTAGAGACAATTCATGAATTGCCACTACGTTTGGATGTGCTTATTGTAGTGGTTTGATTTATCAAACCGGTGTTGTGAGGTACGATAAATCGTGTCACGACACCAAGAATAAAATTAGAAATCCATCTTCCCACCCGGCCCAGACGTTCGGACGGGTAGTTAAGAGGGATTTAGAAATATTATAAACGGAGTAACTTATTTAAATGGATCCACAGTTAGCTATAAAAATATCCGTTATTTTATACTGGAGTGCACTATTAATTTATACCTCTTACTGGATAGTCGGTTTCATGGGCAGAGGGGTAAGATTTTATGTGCTTCTGGGTGGGGTAGTTCTGCACACGGCATCAATTACCTTCAGAGGCATTGCTATAGAATACTTTCCACTGACAAACAAGTTTGAATCTTTTACCGGATTTGCGCTTGCCTGTTTTAGTGTGCTTCTGTTTTATTCCAGGGTAGAGAGTTACGTCTACAGGATTGCAACGTTTAGTGTAGGATATATTTTTTATGTTGTGGCTTCCGTTTGCTTTTCTTCTTATTTAATGAAAGTATCATACGCACCACCGCTCATGTTGACGATATGGTATATCCTTCATGTTCCCATATCTTTCTACTGCTACGCTTTGTGGACAAGTTCTTTCGCTGCGGCGATGGCGAGATATTTCTCCGGAGGAGGAGATAAAAGGCGGTTTGAGAATATAATTGATGCCGGTTTTCAATACGGATTCATAGCCTTCTCTATCTCTATGATATTTGGTGGTCTGTGGGGTTATGTGGCCTGGGGGTCTTATTTCCTGTGGGACGCGAAGTTGTTGTGGTCTGTGATTATCTGGTTCTTTTATGCTACATGCATCCATCTCGATTACTGGCCGGCAGCCAGAAAGTACAAGACGCCACTAGCCATCGTTGGGTTTGTTATATTGATGATAACATATGTCGGTACGAGTTTCCTTATTCGGAGTTCGCACAGTTTTTAGGGTTTTTGCCACGAAAACACGAAGACACAAAACATTAAGATATGATTAAAAAAATTAGACTAAAATAATATTTTACTAACGCTTCGTGCCTTTGTGCCTTGGTGGCAGATTAATGAGTTAAGCGAAAATGAAACATATATACAATTTCTTAAAATCTCAAAAAACGGGAATAATAGTTGGGTTTGCGGTTACAGGACTCCTCATAATAGGAAGTCTTATCATGAACTATTTCCCTGAATCTTATGAAGGTCTTTCGGGTGAAGATATTACCTTCTTCTTTAATGAACCTAAACTGATACACACCTGGTTCTACTTAATGTTTGTTGCCTTTGCCATGTATGGGATCTGTATTTTTATCTGTACGCTGGACTCTATCCTCAGAAAAGTAAAGGCACGTTCCAAAAAGGTTGCTTTGTACGGTGCATCAATCGTGCATATTGGTTTCCTGGTTACGTTGGTAGCGCATCTTGTCGGCGGTATATGGTCAGAGTCAGGCGGGCCAATCACGATTGCCGATGCATGGGTTAAATCAGGCGATTATGAGTTGAGGGTAACAGGCCTCGACTCCACTACGTATCCCAATGGTATGCCCAGAAAAATAAAGGCCCAGATGAAGATTAGGAAGGATGGGAAAGAGTTTGATGATACGCTTGGTTACAACAACCCTGTGCTTTTAGACAGTGGGACCAAAGCGTTTCTATTGCGAAATTATGGGAACATGCCAAACTCGGTAGTATTGAATATTGACGGGCAAACAAGGACATTAAATTTAAAGGATGTTATAGAGCTTAATGGATTAAGAGTACTGCTGGCGAACCTTTACATGCCGCCACAGTTCCCTCGACCTGTTATTCTGTTAGTCTCAAAGGGTGACGATAATAAATATAATCAAACCTACGTTCGCATCGGCAGGCAGAATGTTCAAAATATTAATGGAATAGATGTAGTTTTCGAAGATATAAAATCCACACCGGCAGTAGTTGTTACTACAAAAAATAACCCGAGCATACCACTCACACTAATCGCAATCGGCTGTTTCGGTTCCGGAATGCTTTTGGTGATTTTCAGAACTGCGTATAAGATGGTCAGGGTGTAGATCTGGATCAGAATCATATCATGAAAGACTATTATTAATTGGTAGCACTCGACTTGAGCATCACCGGCCTCGGGAGACACGGGTGCGCGCCTTACGAGGTGCAGTGGATGCTCTTGCTCGGCTCTGTGTCTTCTTTGTGGGTGTCGCTGCTGGTTTCTCGGTGACGATGAAGTTTTCACCAAATACCGCCTTGTATCCTCCTTCAAACTCATCAGACTTGATGAAGTCCTTGAAGATCGGCCATCCCGCATACTCAGTCTTACTCACTCTACCGGCTTTGCCCATTTCACGCATTGCCGAGACGGCCTTGGTGTAATCGTTACGTAGAACCGCAATGGCGAGCTGGAATTCCAAGCACGATGCAGTCCAGTCATGTTCAGATAGTATAGCCTCGCACTTTTCCTGATCACCTTCCCACTTGTGCGCCTGTGCAAGGTTGACTATAAACCTCTGCCTATTCAGCTCAGATGAGTGTTTCTTGAGGGTGCCCGTGGCAAACTCCAAGAGTATGCGGGAGAGGGCGTACTTGCCATCGACAAGAAGGGAGAAGCAAACCATATTGAGACTTTCGTCTGCCGCCTCAAATTCAGAAGGGAAGAGCTTGCGCCAAAGAACCTGCCCCAGTTTAACTCCCAGCTCGAAGAGACAAGTAAATGATTGTTTGAAATAGTCCGGACTAACTGCGAGTTGAGAGCCGCGATGCACACTATCAGGCAGAACAACGCTGTGTGTCCGGCACACGGAGAGGTATTGAGTTGAAACAATGCCGTCACAATGAACAAATAGGTTACGGCGTTCAGTCAGTTCCACAAATCCAGGCCAGCACGCTAGGTCTTTCCGTAACGGGAGTCCAAAGTGCGATTCCATCCAATCGAACTGCTTAGTATGACTCTCCCGGATAATATCTTCTATCTCACGCTCGATGATCGCCTCCCGGGCGGCCTTTATGGATGTAAAGTCTGACAGATCACTGAAAGTCAGTTTTTTTTCAGATGCGTTAACAATCTCCGGTTTTTTCTCGAAGATTACTCTCAGAAGTCTACCGAGGTACGCATCGTACTTGCAAACTAGAGAAACAAGGAATGTTGCAGGGATGTTTATGATAGCATCTGCGCTTTTTGCAACCTCCTTGTTGCGGCGTTCAAACCCAGCAAGATCTGAGCTTTGCAGAACATAGGATGCATTGCCATCCTTTATCTGCTCCTTAATTCCCTTCTCATTTACGTATTTCTGCATTTCGTCTAAATTTTTAGATAAGCGTTGAGTGAGGGCATCCATGGTCGCGAAAAGTGCAGAATATAGGCTTTCCATCTGGGAAACGTAGCTCTGGACTTCGTCACCCATGGAGGGGTCGCTGCGACGATTAGAAGGTGCCTTTAGGGATGACTTCCGCTTTGCACCTGGGATTCCTGCTTTCTTCTTTGCTACCATGACGTGCCTCCTTCATTGAAACCAACTAGTTATTAAGCAGTTTCTGGATAACATCTCTATTATAATGATATCCGGAATAATGAATTACTATTATTCACAAAAGTCTACCTAGTTTTCATATTATTGTATTGATTAGCGCAATCTTATATACATTGTTACTCTTTTGTCAATTAATTTTAACCAGAATTGAGCGATTATGAAGCGACTTGTCATTCCCATGGCAATGGGAACCCAGAAACCAGATAGTTTGAATCCATGATCAACAGTATACAGAAATGGCAGGGCTTCAACTCTTACCTGTAGATAGGTTTAAGACGTTTACTGCCAGACGGTTTATACCGAAAGATAATGGCTTTTGGCTTGACTGTTTACAGGTATTGTGTTAGATTCCAAATCCCATATATCAGTTCACATACACCCACTTGTTAGCAAATTATATTTGCCACTTGTCATGAGTTAATTAAGGGGTTTATGAACCCTACAATCGGAATTCATTAGTTTTTATTTCTTTCCGTGTCAATCTGCGAAAATCTGTGTTCTATTTAATAAATGAAATCATATAAGAAAATAATTTTCCTATTTTTAATCATACTTTTTTTCAGTTGTATCCTTGCACCCATTAAGAAAGTGCCTCTGGATTTTATGTTAGAAAAGACAGGGTTCATGGCGGATACCGTTGATTATGAGAATGGTATGTATGATTTTGGCAAGGTGATGAGGCGGATATTGATGGTGGTTGCCTTGATTATCTTTATTGTCTTCAGAAAATCACTGAGATTTGGTGCTCTGGTTTCTTCAGGTTTAAAGATAAGGCCCGGATTCCTGAGGCAGTTCCTATTTGGGTTTTTTCTGGCAGGGACACCGCTCCTTATCTACTATGGACTCGGGCTTCTTACCGGTGCGTGGATTATCCACATAGATTATGATTCTGCTGGGGTTACAATATTATACATTATTAAATATGCCTTGATAGGCTGTCTCATAGGGATTATAGAAGAGATACTTTTCAGGGGATTTGTATTACAGTCTTTTCTGGAAAGTATGTCGTTGCCTGTGGCTGTGTGTGCGTGTAGCTTGATTTACTCGATGCTTCATTTTTTTAAGGCTGATGTCTTTGTGTCTACGGGTTTTCAGCCGTTTGTCGGTTTTGTTACCATAGCACAATTTTTTAAGCCAATATTTTTTGAGTTCTTTAAAAATCTGCCGGCAATTATCGGGCTTTTTCTAGTTGGCGTGGTGCTCTCTTACGCATTTATTAAAACGAAATCATTATATCTCTCCATCGGTCTGCATACAGGAATGGTATTTATGATGAAGGCAGATGGTATGTTCCTCGTTCGTGTCAGGGAAAAGCTGGGATGGTTGTTTGGTGATAGCAAGTTAGTAACAGGAGTGCTTGTTTGGTTCTTTTTAATATTAATTTTATTTGTAATAAAAAGAATTTATAGTAGAACAGTACCTGTTAATCAGGGGAATGACATTTGAATTCTGGAGTAAATATAAATGGAAAAAACACTAAAAGAACTTGCTGATTACCTGGGTGGAGAGGTGATTGGCGATGAAAATATAAAGATAAAAGGTGTTATGACGATTGATGAGGCCAGGGAAGGTTATATCACCTTTGTATCCAATATAAAATATATCAAAAAGATCGAAGAGACAGAGGCATCAGCAATCCTGGTATCGCCGGGAATTGAGGCAAAGGGTAAAAACCTGCTGGTTACAAAAAACCCTTACCTTGCGTTTGCAAAGGTTGTTGATCTGATGATGAATCCGGAGAAAGTTTATCCCGGGACATTGGATGAGTCGGCCAGCGTAAGTGATTCCGCCGAAATAGGCTCTCATGTAACAGCTTACCCGTTTGTCTTTATCGGTGAAAATGTAAAGGTGGCTGATAATGTGGTTTTATATCCGGGTGTTTATGTAGGGGATGACTGTCAAATAGGGAAGGATACCGTAATCCATCCGAATACCGTACTCCACAAAGGAACAATAATTGGAGAGCGAGTAGTGATTCATAGTAACTCAGTAATTGGTTGCAGCGGTTATGGATATGCTCCCGATGGAAAAACATACTGTAAAATACCTCAGGTTGGGATTACGGTAGTTGAAGATGATGTTGATATCGGCGCCAATACTACAATCAACCGTGGTGTACTGGGGGAGACAAGGATCAAAAGAGGCACAAAGATAGACAGCGAGGTAATGATTGCGCACAATGTAGAAATTGGTGAAGACACTTTGATTACCTCACAGGTCGGTATTGCCGGTAGTGTTGAGATTGGTAATAACGTTATCCTGGCAGGAGGGGCAGGTGTAGCGGGCCATATCAAGGTGGGAGACAATGTGCAGGTAGGGGGGTGGTCAGGGGTTATAAAAGATCTTCCTTCTGGTGGAACATTCCTGGGTACACCGGCAATAGAGATCGAAAGAATGAGAAAGTGTTTTGTCCTTATACAAAAATTGCCGGAGATGAAAAATACGATAAAAGATTTACAGAAGAAGATTAAACGGCTGGAAGAACGATTAGGGCCGGATGGAAAATAAATCTTTTTTTGGAATGCAGTGACCGCCTGCCCGCCAGTTTGTTAGGCAGGTGTCACTGCTTTAAATTGTATCATTACGGGGATGATGCACTCCAATTCAACTCGTCCTAATACTCACGGCATACAATACTCGGGTAGACTAGATGGGAACAGGTAATAGTAAACGGCTGAAGCAACTCCAAAGATTAACATGGAAAGATTAGGACTGATCGCAGGTAATGGAAGATTCCCGATACTCTTTGCCAAGAGCGCTAAAGCACAGGGCATAAATGTAGTCACTGTTGCCCTTAAAGGTGAAGCTTCTCCTGAAATCGAAAAGTATGTAGAGAAGATGTATTGGGTTGGTGTTGCCAAGATAGGAAAACAGATAAGGACATTGAAGAGTGAGCGAATAGAGAAGGCCGTGATGGCAGGGGGATTAACGAAATCTCATATCCATTCAAAGCTCAAACTATTAAAGTTCATGCCTGATTTAAGGGCCCTTAATCTATGGTATAAGAAATTAAGAAGTAAGCATGACCATTCAATACTTGAAGCGGTTGCAGACGAATTCGCTGAAGATGGTATACAACTAATAAGTCCTGTTAATTATGTAAAGGAGTTGATGGCAATGAAAGGCTGTTTAACTAAAAGGCATCCCACAGACAGGGAAATGTCGGATATAGAGTTCGGATGGCAGATTGCAAAGGATATTGCCGCCATGGAGATTGGCCAGTGCATAGTGGTAAAGGACAAGGTAGTCTTGGCAGTCGAGGCTATTGAGGGGACTAATGAGACCATCAAACGGGGCGGTAAGCTTGGCCGGGGTAATGTGGTCGTTATAAAGCTGAGCAAGAAGGACCAGGATTTACGATTTGATCTACCTACTATCGGCACAGAGACCATTAATCACCTGGTGGAGGCGGGAGTTTCCACACTGGCGATAGAATCAAGGATGACGCTGATCCTTGATAAAGAAGATACGATCAAACTGGCAGACAAGTATAAAATTGCAATAATTGCTTTGTGATAGTTTATACAGCAATACTTCGACAGAAAGCACTTCTTTTACATGATGATCTCCGGAAATGATCTTGTCTATCTTATCAAGTGTAGTGGCATGGTAATACCGTTCACCACACTCTATGCATATCTCGGCATCAACACTCGACTATATATAAACAGCCATTAAACCAATGTTGCTTTCTGACCTTCTTCTGAGTTGTATTAGCATTGCATAATTCACATTTCATTGTTGTTACTCCTTTTCGTATACCGTTATAATTATCAAAGCATCGATTTCTTTGGATCGACATAATAAATGCATTATTCCACCATCGTTCCTATTCATTTATTATTACTCTGGCAATTAAATACGCGACATATTTTTCGTCTGTTTCCTAATATTTAGCACCTTGAACTCTCTGTCAGGTGAGCCTATTTAATTGCCAGGTTAATACGTCAACTCTAAAAAACGTCAGGTATACAAATCTTGGAGTATACTCAAACATTACACAAGATTTCAAGTGCAGCGTTTACTATTTTTTTTTACTCTTAAGTGTTTCCTTTGCATCCCTGTGATATATCTGAAGTCTTGACAGGTGAATCTTAGGGGGTATTATTGACTTGTAGAATGACTCGTAAAGAGTCAGGCTCTGTTTTGAGGGATTCTTATGGAGTTTACTGATTTCTGTATTTATGAGGTATATGTGTGTGAAGTATTTAATAACTTTAGTTCTCATCTTATCAGTTGCTTTTTTTAGCTTCTTCCATACGCCCTGTACAAATATCTGTTCCGGTGCGACCCCATCATCATCGATAGTCAATAATGTTTACTCTTCAGTTGTGCTGATTACGCACAAAAAGATAAAGACTTCTGCCTGGGATGCTTTAAGATTTACGGCTTTTGTCGCTGGTCAGGTCGCTGGTACCGGTTCATTCGGAGTAGGTAGCTATACTCCTGTTCATACTGATAAAAGTATTGGGACCGGTTTTCAGACTAAGTGGGGAGTCGTAACAAATTCACATGTTATCAAAAACAGATCTAAAGCGGTATTAACTACATTTCACAAATCAAACTACCGTATAAAAAAATTGAACACGATAACGCGTAAAGAGAAGTATGTCCCTTTGTCTGGCGCTAAAATGATGCAAGCCACAACTAAAGAGGCGACTGCATACGATTGGGGCGATATGGGAATAGATTTGGCGTTAATTGATGTGAAGATACCGGGTGCTTTTGTTTTGCCTCTGGCAAAAGAGGTAAAAGAGGGTGAAAAGGTTTTTACCCTGGGTCACCCAAAGGCGAGGAAATTTACCCCGGCAATTGGTAGTATTAACCGTATATATAGACGTGGTGGAATTAAATACATGGAACTGTTTATTAAGAATGCCCCTGGTAGTAGTGGGAGTCCTATTTTGAATATGAGGGGGGAAGTCGTTGGAATATTATGGGGTGGTTATAAAGATTTAGAAGCCGCAGAAGCGGTGCACGTGGAAGAGTTACGTGAGATACTTGGTTTATCAATTAATGATATGTCCAGGAATAAATACTTACCTGCCCTGAAATCCTGGCGTGGAGCAGTCTACTCCACAAGTCATTCTCGTTTATTCCACCGTCCGGATTGCAACCAACTTATCATTAGTCCTGATGATCTAATAGAGTTTCCATCGAAAGATAACGCAGTAACGAATGGTGGAGTTGCCTGTCCTGAGTGCAGCCCTTAATTTGGCTCTTTTTTACGGAAACGTTTGGAGACTACCTGTCTGATCTATTCGGCACTGGTAGATGAGTCTTACTTTTCTGATAAAAGCTCCAGCATCTCTTTTGCATATTTGCTATACGTGTTGTTTGCATCTCCTGTAAAATTCAAAATACGGTTACATAATTTTCGTGCGTCATCATACCTTTCGAGCTTAAGGTTGGCCATTATTGCATATTTATGCGCTTCTAAATCTTTTCGATCGATTTGAATTATCTTTATTGATTGGTCCAGGATTTCTTCCCATTTTGCTGTCTTTAAGTAAATGAAACTTAAAAGCCGGTAAATATCTATTATCTTACTATCGGGATTTTTTTTAATGAATTCAAGGAGGACTGCTTCTGCATCCTCATACCTTTCATCATCATTCATGAGTACTTTCGCAAGATTTAAGTAGGCTGCCTGGTTGGAAGGTAAAATCTTTTTAGCTTCTTTTAATTCGTGAATGGCATCTTCGTATTGGCCTTTTTCGGCATAAAGCCGTGCCAGTTTGTTCCGAAGCTCAAATTTAAAAGGGTGTAGCATTGTTGCTCTTTTGTAGTGTTTGATTGCCTCCTTACTCATCTCTTCATTCCCGCCCGGCCTTGCTGGTGATATTTTGTCCAAGAGGTTATAAACCTGGCCAAGGGTGAAAGCTGAATGGTAATCTCTGGGATAAAGTTTTTGTACTTGCTCTGCACCGCCAATTGCTTTTGCAAAATACATTGTTATTTGTTCACGTGAAAAAATGTTCTCCAGCCCTTCCGTGATTTTATTGCTGTTTTTATTCCCCCCTATTTCTGCCATTTTCAGATAAATACCATTGAGTACGTTACGATAATTTAAAGCTAAAGGATTATACTTTACTGCTGTTTCATAGCTTTGGATTGCCTCCGTTATCTTATTTTTATTAAGTGATCTCCGCCCGTGTTCAAAGTAGAGGTCCGCCTTATAACGGAACAGACTAAGGATGATAAGCAGGACCATTAAGCATATAATAATACCGCAGAAAGTCTGTTTTCCAAATCTCCGGATAGCGGGATTACCAACCCGCCTGAATGACGCAGTCAGGTTGGTGCCGGCGCGGGCAGGCATTCCTTCAGGCTGGGAATAGGTAACGGGAGATGCAATAACCGACATGGCAATAAGGAACCAGAAAAGTGTGATTATGGGTACATGTCCGAAACTGAACTGGTTTTGAATAAAATAAGCCAGGCAGCCGGAGCAAAGGCCAATTATGAGTATCTTGTCTGAGCCTTTGGCTTTTTTACATCCTTTCCAGACCATCCGTGCATAGGCAAAGATCAACCACGCATATACTCCCAGACCCAGCAGGCCTGTTGAAACGGTTGTATTTAATAAATCGTTGTGTATCCTGTTTTGATTTTCAAAAACCCTGTGTTCGTTCATATCCCGATAAAGCTTTGCTATGTATTGCGGATAGATCATGCCTAGTGTGTCTGGGCCAATTCCAAGAACAGGATAATCACGGATAATCCTGAAACTTGCCAGATATTGCAAGAACCTCGTCAGAGTTGTGCCTTCTATTTGACGTGCGAGACTAACGTACCAATCAGAACCATGTTCGTCAGACAGGCGGTGGTATTGGCTTGAGTCAGGCTCGTCTTTAGTTGTGTCATCAACGAGTGTGGGTTGAGTAAACAGATCTTGTTTTGTTAGATTTTTATCCTGCCTGTTGTTTGTTTTCTTCCCAGATGTGCTGTCTCGGTGGACAGGTTTAATTTCTTCTACGAATCTTCCTATAACTGATGTCCTATTATTTACATTAAAGAAAATAGAAATGCCTATTATAATAGTTATTGTAGCAATAGTTTTTGTCTTGTTTGACAGAAGATTTTTTTTCCCAATCAAACAAATGAAAAACAAATTTGAAATAATAAAACCCAGAAAGGATGCGCGTGCCTTTGTGTAATAGAATGCGACCATAAAAAGTGTTAAAATTCCCAAGTATAGAAAAGTTGAATATCTAAATCCAGAATTGGAGAATATTTTAATGAGCACAAGTGGTATGACCATAATTAAAAATGCGGAAAAGAATGCACGATGCCCAAAAGTAGCAGAAACCCTCATGCCAGGACCAGTGGAGACACTCCATTTGTACAGGTCTAAACCAAAGTGTTGTAATATCCCATATATAGACGCGAAGCATGCGGTTAAGATAATTACGTTAAGGAGAGAGCTTAACCTTTTTTTATCGATGAAATGTATAATTACGAAAAATAGTGAGATATATACAATAGTTGATATAAAACCTCCGTATCTTTTGTAAGTGCCGACTAAACTTAAATAAGGATTTGTGGAAAAGGCTGTGGCAAATCCGTTGACAAATAAGAGAGCTAGAATTGGTAGAGTTAATGGTTGCAATAAGAGTTGTGGAGCGTAATCCCTATTTTCATTTTTTTGTACAGGAGGGATGGATGGATCGGGGGGTTGAGTATGTCTGTCCTGGCTATTCACCATTGGCTCAGACCAAGTCTGTTTGCCGTTAATTATAGTTTTTATAGACCAGATAGCCAACATGGCAAAGGTCAATACATAGAGGACCGTAATCTTGCTCAAGTCGAAGACGCTGTGAAGGTGGATATCAAAATAGAGCGGGACCGCAATAATGATAACCAGCAAAGTTGCTATTATTATTTGATCACAGTATGGGATTCGTTCGGACTCTGTTGGCGTAATTGTCTGTGCTTTTTTATTAAACATATTTGACACATCTACAAAATGATACAATATTGTATCATTCCTGGAAGGTTTAGAGGAGCAGATTTGGTTAGTCTTGGATATCCTTGATAATAACCCATAAGCTGTTAGCTTTTCTGTTTGAGTGGTAAAGTCTCTATTTTATAATGTAATGTTGGTGGATTATAATAAGTAGGATTCAATATTGATAAACAAAACCCCGATTATTTTTTCAGTCAATTATTTCCAGGTCAGCTCTTTGAGAAATATAAGGCATGTTTTTTGCGAAGATCTGTATAGGCAAAGTACAATAAAATACTTGACATGGGCGTTCGCAGGGTTATACTCTCCAGTTAATCATCCATCGCAAAATGCTTACCCTATACTATTTATATTAATCCAGAACAGTTAAATATAAATAAATTTATAGAGTATTTTTTTATCCTCTCATACCATTAAAGGAGGTAGGTAGAATGAGAATACTAAAGCTTAACAAAGGCTTTACGCTTATAGAATTATTAGTAGTAATTGCCATTATCGGAATCCTTGCTGGAATCTTACTACCGGTGTTGAGCAGGGCAAGGGAATCCGCACGTAAAACTCAATGTGCCAGTAATATAAAGCAGGTCGGCATGGGGTTGATAATGTATGCGAATGAGAGTAATGAGGCGTTCCCTACAGATAGTGCATATGGGGGTACTGCACCAGCGATGCATGCTTTAAACCTACTCTACCCTAATTATGTTTCAGACCCACGTACGTTTAACTGTCCGAGCGATACTTCCGTTACTGCTGCTACTAATGCTGGTATTCAGTCAGGACAGGCCTTTGAAACGGACGAATGCAGCTATGGATTTGACTATACCCATACACAGGCTGATGATGCAGATGTCGCACTCGCTGCTGATCGTCCTCCTGGTACACCCAATGCAACAAATAGCTCCGCTAATCATAGTAGTAGAGGTCAAAATGTGATCTATGTTGATGGCCACGTTGAATTTGTCAACTCTCCACTTGCCGGTTGGTTTGCATCGGATGGTACTACGAGAGATAATATTTACCTGAATGCGGCAGGAAATGCGGCAGCATCTTCTGGTGGCACGGATACTGCTGTACTACATGACGGTCCGTGACGGAAGTTAATATAATCTTTGTTTTTTGAAATACCACTGGTTCAATTTTGTCAGGTTGAGATAAGCTTTGTCACATTGAGGCAAAGTATTTCTGTTTACGGGCGTCAGCCCGATTAAACATTATGGCTGACAAGTCTGTATTTTATGAGAGTAGTCCTTGAGTTTGAGTTAGAATCGGTGATTAAAAAACAGCTTTATTTGTTTGGCTCCTGTAATGTTTTATGCTGAACTATAAAGCTGTTTTTTTGTATAAATCACGTTGTTTATTCGATATTCTTTTTCTATGGTAAATCCGAATCGCACAATTACAAACCGTAATGGTTTTACTCTTATAGAATTATTGGTCGTAGTTGCCATTATTGGTGTTCTTATTGGGATCCTGCTTCCTGTACTGCATAGGACTAGAGAAGCTGCCCGCAGGGCCGAATGTACCAGTAACTTGAAGCAGGTTGTTATGGGACTGGTGATGTACTCGAATGAGAGTAATGAGGCGTTTCCATCTGATACTGCATATGCCGGGGTAAGTCCGGCAATGAAAGGCCTGAACTTGATATTTCCCCTATACGTTAAAAATAAAGGAACATTTAACTGCCCCAGTGATAGTAACAGTGGTAACAATACTGCCAGCATAGCAGAAGATGTCGCGTTTACCCTGGAACAATGCAGCTATGGATATGATAGAACCCACAATCGGGTAGCGGATGAAGCTGGAGTTGCAATTCTTGCAGACCGTCCACCTGCTGATCCTGTTGGTAATCAAACAGACAACTCACCGAACCATGATGGGCAAGGTCAGAACATCGCTTATATTGATGGTCATGTCGAATTTGCTAAAACACCATTGGCGGGCTGGTATTTCTCCGATGGTACAAGAGATCACATCTTTTTAAATTCAGCTTTAAGTGGAACTGATAGTGTCGGTGGGACTGATACTGCCATATTGCACGATAATCCCTGAAGTTGATTTATTGATAACAACCCCAGAACAGACTATCTCCTTCTCCATTCATTGTTTTTATTAACACATCAATTGAGCGATTTGAGTAGCCGCATCCTTTAGGTTGCGTAACTTACGCGGAATACACATGCACCCATCGGATGATGAGACATGCAGGCTAAAGCCTGCGGCTACTATAACATATGGAATAGAATCGCTCAATTTAGGTATCACATCAACACTGAGCTAATGCGAAAATAGATTTTCAGTTTACCCCTTTTTGAAATAGAACTACGTCTATTTGACTGAAACATTTTCGTTTTAGTGTTAAGCATGAACCTGTATAGGGTGATTACCGGAGACAGTAAGAACCCTACCTGACTTTTCTATCTTGATTTCCGGGGTAATAAACAGCTAAAATAGTAGCGTACTATTAAATAGCAGGCTATCAATATGTTAGAATATGATTTTAAAGAGAGTATTGGTTATTCCGTAGCAATGGCGTATCGGGCCTTAAGGAAGGCGTTAGATGCTGAATTGGGGCGCTATGGGATTACGTTCAGTCAATGGCAGGTCCTTTCAGGGCTGGCCCTGGAGGGTGAAATTTCTCAGGTTAAGCTGGCAGAGTTGATAGGTGTCGAAGGCCCTACGCTGGTGCGGATACTTGACAGGATGGAACAAAGAGGCTGGATCAAGCGGAAGGTGTCTTCCCGTGACCGTCGGCAGAAATTAATTTCACCAACAAAAAAGGTAGAAGGTGTATGGAAGCAGATGACTGAATGTGCTCATGGAGTAAGAAATGGGGCAGTTAAAGGGATTTCATCAAAAGATGTTGTAAACCTGCAAAAGCTTTTGAAAAAAATAAAGGAGAACCTGAATGGATAAATCGGGACAGAGAATTCTGTGTAGTCGCAATAAGAGAGGAAGCTATCTGTTATTGTGTGCGGGAATAGCTGCATTTCATATAATTGCTTTTTTCTTTCTATCTGACAGGAGTCTTCTGGCACAAGGACAAATGCATAAAGCTCCTGTGGTAGTATCACGTGTTGTTCAGATGGATGTAAGGCAACCGGTTAAAATGGTGGGTACCGTTTTCCCTCTCAGGGAAAGTATTGTTGCTGGTGAGATAGAGGGGTTGGTGATGGAATTTCCTGTTAAAAGAGGTGATTCTGTAAAGAAAGGGCAGGTATTGGCGAAACTCAGGACAACGACTCTGGAAATTCAGCTTAAAGGTGCGAAAGCAGATGAACATCTCGCCCGCATAAAATATCAACGTGCTAAGGAGCTTCATGAAGGTAAGACAATTTCACATCAGGAACTTGACGAGTTTGAGACCAGGTTGGTAGCGCAGGAGGCAGTGACAGAAGGCGTTGAGGATAAAATTGGAAAGTGCGTAATCACGGCACCCTTTGATGGCAGAATAACTGAAGAAAGTACTGAAGTAGGTCAGTGGCTTAAAAAGGGAGACAGCGTTGTTTCCATGTTGCAATTGGACTCTGTAAAAGTCAGGGTTTCGGTTCCGGAAAAGTATATTCTGAATTTGAATGTTGGTGATGAGAGTGAAGTCAACTTTCCGGCATTGGGAGGTATAACAAGGACAGGTCGTATCGTTCATATAGTGCCTCAGGCAGACAAACGTGCCAGAGCATTTCCTGTTTATGTAAAAATAGACAATAAAGATGAAGCAATTAAAAGTGGTATGTTTGCAGAGGCAATTTTTGAAATGGGATCCTTACTATCGGCAACAATGATCTTGAAGGATGCTATCGTGAGACGTGGAGGCGGAGAATTTATTTATTTAGCGGTGGATGGAAAGGTTACAGAAGTTTCCATTCAGGCCGGTATTGCTCACGAAAATTTAATCCAGATTATAGGTGATGTAAAGCCGGGTGTCGATGTGATTGTAAGGGGTAATGAGCGTGTGCGTAATGCCCAGGATATTCAGGTAACCGGGAGGATGGACTAAAGAGTGACGAAAACCAAATGATAAAAAAAGAGACGATAGACGAGGGACGAGAGGAAAATGACGAAAAGGATAAATAGTGTGAGGGATTTGGAAGTATATAAACTAGCTTTTGAATCAGCGATGGAAGTCTTTGAAATGTCTAAATATTTCCCTAAAGAAGAGACCTATGCATTAACAGATCAAGTACGTAGGTCGTCCAGATCAGTGTGTTCGAACCTTGCTGAAGGATGGAGAAAACGTAGATATAAAGCTGTGTTTGTTAATAAGCTAACAGATGCAGAACAAGAAGCAGCGGAAACACAAACATGGTTGGAGTTTGCATTAAAATGTAAATATATTAACAGCGAAATTTTCAAAAGATTAGACGAAAAGTATGAGCATATTTTTGCAATGTTGATTACGATGGAACGAAAAGCAGACACATTTTGTAAAAGTTGACAACTTATTCGTCCATCGTCCATCGTCAGTCGTGTATCGTCAAATATGAAGATTATAGAATATTCAACAAAGAATCCGGTTAAGGTGGCAGTGGGGTCGATATTTGTTTTACTCTTTGGCCTCCTCTCTCTGTTTCGCATTCCCGTTCAACTCGTTCCTGATGTTGAAAAGCCACAGATAACGGTAGTAACGCGCTGGATTGGGGCAAGTCCGGAAGAAGTTGAGCAGGAGATAATTCATGAACAGGAGGAGATGCTTAAAAGTGTTGAAAACCTGAAAAAATTAACTTCTAAAAGCTTCAATGGGCGCGGTCAAATATTACTGGAATTTGTGGTTGGGGTGGATAAAAGCACTGCACTTCTGGATGTTGCTAATAAACTGGATCAGGTGCAGGAATATCCTGAGAATGTTGATGAGCCGGTTATAAGTGCAGTAAATACCGGTGACCGGCCTATTGCATGGTTTACCTTACGAACACTTCCGGGAAACAATACTGATGTTAATGAGTTGCGAGATTACGCTGAAAATCACATTGAATCAAGGCTTGAGAGGGTACCCGGGGTAGCAAACAGTAATATCTATGGTGGTGCCGAGAGAGAGTTGCAGGTTATCATAGACCCGCATGCATTGGCAAGTAGCCAACTGACGATATTAGACGTACGCAGGGCCCTTATTTCTTCGAACACAAATATAAGTGGAGGAGAGATAGATGAGGGTAAAAACAGATTTACCGTAAGAACTTTGGGACAGTTTAAGTCTGTTGAAGAGATAGAGAATCTGGTTATTACAAAGCGGGATGATATTCCTGTTTATATAAGAGACATCGCGGAAGTACAGCTTGGGTACAAGAAGCTAGAAGCATTTGTCAGGCAGAAGAATGAACCGTCCATTGCCGTGAATGCGCAGAGAGAGGTTGGCGCTAATGTTCTGACGGTTATGGCAGGGTTAAAGGCAGCATGCAAAGAACTAAATGAAAATCTATTGATAGACAGGGGCTTACAGTTAGAACAGGTATATGATGAAACTGAGTATATAAAGTCTTCAATAGGCCTGGTCCGGCAGAACGTTATAGTTGGTGGCTTTCTGGCTGTCATGGTACTCTTAATATTCCTTAGAAGCTGGCGTAGTACATTAGTTATTGGATTGGCGATTCCTATCAGTGCTATAGGCACCTTTCTGATGATTACACTTCTGGGACGTTCACTGAATGTTGTTAGTCTGGCTGGGATAGCTTTTGCTATTGGGATGGTGGTTGACAGCGCTATCGTAGTCCTGGAAAATATATTCCGCCACTGGCAGTCAGGTGAAGATCCGTTTGAGGCAGCTTGCAAAGGGACTGCAGAGGTATGGGGTGCTGTATTGGCCTCCACGCTGACGACCATCGGAGTATTTATACCCGTAATTCTTGTTGAACAGGAAGTTGGACAACTGTTCAGGGACATAGCGCTGGCCATAAGCTTTGCGGTAGGCTTATCACTTATCGTTGCCGTCACCGTAATACCGACTACGGCAGCAAGGATTCTTTCCCACAGGAAGAAGAGTGGACCTGCCGGTAAGGATGATTCCACTAGTAGTAACCGGTTGGTTTTATTTGGACGCAATTTAACTGATAAGATTGTAGGAGTTGTAGATTATTTAACCAATACATTAAAAAGGCGTTTAATGACTATTTTTGTATTGATTTTTATTTCAATATTTCTTACCTGGTGGATGATTCCGGAAATGGAGTATTTGCCCGAAGGCAATCGTAATTTGATTCTGGCCATTATGCTGCCTCCACCAGGCTATAGTCTGGAAGAACAGAAATCTATCGGGTTGCTTCTGGAGAAGGAACTGAGCCCTTACTGGCTTGCCAAAGTGGGCACTAAAGAGGCTGAAGTGCTGGATGGACCTCCTATTGAGCATGGGTTTTATGTTTCTCGCGGGAGATCTGTCTTCATGGGTATGATATCGGCTGAACCTGAAAGGGTTGCAGAACTCATCCCTGTTCTCAGGCGGGTGTGCGGGAAGGTCCCGGGCATGATCACGATAGTACAACAGTCAAGTCTGTTTGAACGGGGGTTGAGCGGAGGCCGTACAATAGACATTGAACTTTCCGGGCCTGACTTGAATCGTCTGGTATATTATGGAGCACAGGTATTTGGCCAGGTAAGACAGGTGTTTCCCCCCGGTACACAGGCTCGTCCTGTACCCAGCCTTGAGCTTGGGAGTCCGGAATTGCAGATTAAACCGAGATTGGAACACGCGACCGAGTTGGGGCTAACGGTAGCTGACATAGGATATATTGTTGATGCCCTCGTGGATGGTGCTTATGCCGGAGATTACTGGCATCAGGGTGACAAAATAGATCTTGTGGTCTTTGGGCAGAGCAAATATATTGAACGAACCCAGGATCTGGAGCAAATATTCATTTTTACTCCATCAGGTGATTATGTGCCTCTGAGTACCGTCGCAGATATACAGTTAGGTGTAGGGCCGGAAGAGATAGACCATATTGAGAGGGAGCGTTCAATTGTAATACAGGTTATACCTCCGCGTACAATGCCACTGGAAAGGGCACTTGATGTAATTGATGCAAAAATAATTGAACCCATGGTTGAGAAAGGTCTGCTGGGAGATCTTTATAAGGCTAATTTGGCGGGTACTGCAGACAAGCTTCAGGAAGCGCGCAAGGCGTTACAGTGGAACCTTATTCTGGCAATGGCGATTGCATATCTGCTAATGGCTGCACTCTTTGAATCATTTCTTTATCCAATAGTTATCATGTTCAGTGTGCCTTTAGCTGGTGTTGGAGGCTTTATAGGGCTTGCGGTCCTGAACATATTTACGTTACAGGTTATGGATGTGCTTACCATGCTTGGGTTTGTTATTTTAATAGGGACGGTAATAAATAACGCTATCCTCATCGTACATCAGACTCTTAATAATATGCGGGAAGGGAAGATGGGTCCTCATCAGGCACTTATAGAGAGTGTGAGGACACGTATCCGTCCAATATTTATGAGCGTTGCAACAACGGTTTTTGGTATGCTACCGCTGGTCATATTCCCGGGAGCGGGTAGTGAACTTTACCGCGGTCTTGGTAGTGTAGTGTTGGGTGGTCTGATAGTGTCTACTGTCTTTACGCTGCTCCTGATCCCCGCAGTTTTCAGTCTGGTAATGGATATTAAAATGCGTTTAGGATGGGGTAAGGAAGTATAGAAAATACTTTTTCAGAAGATAATGGGTGACTCTTATTTTCTCTTTTTATAAGTGTAATCAGTCTCGTGTATTGTAATGTATTCCTTCCTTTTTTCTGCAACCATGTGATTCGAGGAATCTTGCCATCTCGTAATTTTTATTCTTTACTGCAATATCCAGTGGTGTAGACCCTTTATGAAACATCTTTCCGTCCTCTTCGATTTGAGCATTCTTATCAGTACCATTGTCTATCAAGATTTTAACTACCTCCACGCCACTCTCCATGACAGCCCAATGTAATGGAATCCAGCTATCAATATCTTTTTCATTAACATTGGATCCATGAGAAATAAGTAATTCTGCAAGATTGCTGTGATTCCATTTGACAGCTATGTGAAGAGGTGTCTTTCCTTTTTTATTCTTTATGGTTACATCAGCTCCTTGCTCTATCAAAAAAACGTGCAATTTCATTATTATCATTGTTTAACGCAGCTTTGCTTCAATAGATCGCATTAAATCTTCTTTTGCTCTCATGTTTGATGGTAAAAAAAAGAGGGTAGTTTCCTTTTAATTCAGTTGCACTCTTATCTGGAATAGAAATAGTGCTGCTTGTGGAGTCTCTTTTACTCGTTGAATTAGACGTCTGGATTTGATCGGTTGCTTTAGGAACGGCGTCAAATACAGAGACATAACGGCTTCTGTCTTCCCTATATCACATTAGTTGCATGAAGAGGGAACTGTGAGAAGGCGCACACTGCAAAAAGTAAGACGATGGAAAATTTGAATAGTTCTTTGTTCAGTGTGGTAGGGGAGGAGGTAATGGGAGATCCATTCAGCCTTGTTAATGTTATTTAGTTTCTGTACGGGAATTCCTAAGCGTAATAATAGTCGTATGTTATGTATAGTATGAGGCAGTAGAAACCCTTGCAAATTGGGAGTAAACTGATACAATTCAATTCCTTAAGTTGTTGTACAACA
>Ga0257124_1000309_pt1 | contig 59738 bp, 58 predicted proteins | sample SI106_150metaG_FD_190154 | JGI IMG/M metagenome (GOLD analysis project Ga0257124, IMG submission 190154) | Marine microbial communities from Saanich Inlet, British Columbia, Canada - SI106_150 | ecosystem: Environmental > Aquatic > Marine > Inlet | place: Canada: British Columbia | collected...
TAAATCAAAAAGGGGTCAGGTCTTTACTTTTGCATGAGAGTATTCCAGAACTTGCTGCCTATATAGTTGGTAGAGTAAGTGATGCAGTAAAAGAGCAGAGAAATATTATGGATGAGTAGTGGATTAACTTAATCGTGTTGAATTTATGAAAAAAATATCGGACTGTTTAAAAGAAAACTTTGAGATTGAATATCGAGTTCACTCTTTACAGAGAATGTTTGAGAGAGAGATTACTGAATCTGATGCGAAGTATTTATTGGTTCATGGTGATATAGTAGAGTTGTATGAAGATGATTATCCTTTACCAAGCATGTTGATTAATGGGTGCTCTTCATCAAATATACCGCTACATATTGTGATTGCTGTGAATAGCATGAAAAAGGGGTCAGGTCTTTACTTTTGCATAAATAGTGAATCATAAATATGGATAGGAGTAATGAAAATAAGATGATCAATAAAGATTTAATCTATGTTTGAGTTAGGAAAAATAGTATAATCATCTATATATGAAATTGGATGGAGTTATGGCTGATGTCGTTAGCCTGAAATTTATATGTAATCTATCTTAATCTGAGGAGTTATGTGTTATGGATAAAACAAAAGTTGATGATATGCTGATAGAGATGATCACGCCAAAAGTGAAGGAGATTGAGGAGAAGTTTGGCAGGGGAGAGGGTTTAAGTCAAGATGATATCAATACTTTACTTTTAAAAAGTCAGTACAATCATATTAACCATCTTGATATAAAATTAGATGAAGTGACAACTGATGTCGCTAGTTTAAAAGGTGAGTTCAAAACTTTTAAATCTGAGATAAGGGCAGATTTAGCAGAATTTAAAACAGATATTCAACTCACTATTAACAATACAATGAAATGGTATATAGGTAGTATAGGTGTGGTTTTAGTTTTGATGAAGGCTTTAGATATTTTAATTAAGTAGTGAAGTACCGAAGGGCAAGAGTTGTAAATTAAGAAAGTTGTAACATATGTAAGAGAGTTGTAAACTAAAAAAGCTGTAAAATAAAAAGCTGTAAAATAAAAAAAGTTGTAAAACATAAAGGAGATACAAGTGAATACAAGATCTAATGAAGATAAGTTGAGCCATAAGTACGCCCGTTTTGTGCTGAAGTTTAGATGGGTAATTATTATGTTGTTAATAGCCTCTACGGTGGCTGGAGCGTTATTTGTTGATCAGCTCGATATTCGAAATGACCCCGACACGCTGCTCCCGCCTACTGATCGCTATGTAGCTACTAATCTTTATGGTGAGCACACTTTTGGAATGGGCAACTTGATGGTCTGGGGGATGAAGCTTAAAGATGGTGATATCTACCAGAATGGCGACCCTTGGTTTATCAATATGGTGCAGCAGCTCCATAACGATGTTACTAATCTTAAGCACTCTAATACACCTAACTTTATCGATATCGCCTCCTCTAAGGTGAAGTATATGGGGCTGGATGATGAGGGGAGTCTTCAGTTTAAACGGATGTTGCCAGTACAGGGGATTCCAACGGATGATCCAGCGCAGGCGAAAGCAGATCTTGATTTCTTAGAAAATGCACTTCACAACCACCCTGCGATGGAGTCGATGTTGGTCTACTACGAAGATGCAGCTGGGAATAAGTGTGATCTACTCGATGTGGATGGAAAACTTACGGATGCTTCACGCGCCCATGCCCATAATGACTGCTCGCCCAAGGCGCTCTTTATTATTGGTGATTACAATGATGATGTGAAGGCGGACTATCTGCCGTGGATTCGGAGTGTGACCGAGCTAGTAGATGGTTACCGTGATATCTATGGAGAAAAAGTTGAGTTTATGACAGCGGGTGAGCCATACTTCCTCGCCTATATGTTGCTGGATCTGGTCAATAAAGCGTGGCTCTTTATTATCTCGCTTCTGATTGTAGTTGGCGTACTTTGGTATGAGTTCCGTACTTGGCAGGGCGCACTGTTGCCGCTGTTAGGTGTGGGAATGACGATCATCTTAACTTTAGGGTTGATGGGATTTACTCAGTTCAAGCTTACTACAATGATGGTGCTGACTCCGATGTTGCTATTGGCGATTGGTATTGGTCACTCAGTTCAGATTACCCGACGCTTTATGCAGGAGCTCAATAGCGATGTGAAGAAAACTGCAGAGCGTGCGGCAGAGGTGGCTATTGGTTATACAATGGTTCCAGCTACGCTTTCGATAATTACAGATATGGTTGGTTTCTTTACACTCTCATTTGTAGATATCTCATTCTATAAGGCGTATGCCTATTTTGGAATGTTTGGAATGGCAACTCTATTGTTGACCACAACAACCTTGATCCCGTTGCTGTTAGTGACCTTCACTCCTAAGAAGAGTGGTGAGGTTGAGGATGGTAGGTCGTGGGAAAAGAATATGGGTAACTCAATTTCAAGGTTGCTTGCAGGGCCTGGTAAGTGGATACCGGTCGCTCTGGTTGCAGGGGTGATGGTTGTCTCAGCAAACTATGCTCAGCTCGGAACTGGTATTGAGGGGATGATGGCAGATGATCCTACGCCAGAGCAGATGCGAATTCAACGAGAGTGGGATATTATGCCAGGGGTGGAGAAGGGGGTAAACTACTCTCGTGCTGCCTTTAAAGATCACTTTATGTTGGGTGGACTCTTCGGTGAAGAGGATATTATGATCGGTAAAGAGGATAACCGTAGACAATCTAATGTGGCAGCTATTCATGAGCTGGAGCGACTCGGCAATATTATGCCAGGAGTTATCTCAGTCAATATTCCTATTCGTCCTCGAACTCCAATTCTTCCGGAGTGTGGCGCTGATGCCTATGATGATGAGGGAGAACGCTTGATAGGCCCAGAGATCTGTTACGATATGGATGAGGATCCAGTGCAGGGAATCTTTAACGATGCCTCGGTATTGGCGGCACTCAACGAGATGGAGGAGTGGATGCGTGGGCATAAGTCTATAGGCTATACGGGCTCTTATGTACAATTTGTAAAGACTGTTAATATGATTATGGCAACGCCAGATGGCGCAACTCCTACCGATAATTTGAACCTATATGATATTCCGACAGAGAAGCATATGACGGATGAGAAAAATTGGTACGCCTATAAGGATGATGAAGATCCAGAGTATATTCCATCACCTGATGATCTAGTGCAGACCTATAATGGATTGCTAGAGGTCAACACTTCAGCTGGTGATCTAGACTCTTTCGTCAATACTGAAACTTGGGATGAGGGAATTGTGATGGGTTTTGTTAACACTATGGATCCAATCGCAACTCATAAAGTTGTAGAGGATATTCAGGCGTTCTTAGTTGAACATGAGAATAGCCCTGGTTTCGATAAGCTGATTATTGGTTTCCGTAATGGAGATCCTATAGATCTTCATGTTGGTACTCCAGGTGAAGCAGGTTATCGCCATGTTACTCAGATTGATGGTGATCCGGCAATTACTGCTCCAGCGGTTGGTGGTTTCTTAGGTGCGACAGAGGCGACTCGTGTAGTTGCGATGGGAGAGTGGCTCAAGAGTCCATTGACTACTGCGCTAGCAATATTTATTGTGGCTGCACTAATGTTTAAATCTCTAACTGTAGCTGGAATTTTGGTAACTATGCTCTTCTTGACGCTATTCTCTCAATATGGAGTTGGTGGTTATATGACTGAGATAAAAGAGTGGTCAGCTAATCTCGCATTCCATGTGCAGGTTGCGCTAAGTATTGCGATGGGGTTAGGGGTTGATTATGGTATCTATATGATATCAAGACTCCGAGAAGAGATGAAAGAGACAGGTGGTAACTGGAGTGAAGCACTGCGTAACACTCTAAGCACTACAGGCTCGGCAGTAATCGTGTCAGTAATCGTGTTACTAGGAAGCTTCATTCCACTGATGAATACTGAGTTGGCGAATACTTGGTCGGTAAGTCTATATATCGGTGAGGCGTTGATTCTAGATGTGATTACTGCTTTAACCATATTGCCACTGTTAGTCTTCTGGCTGAAACCAAAGTTTGTATTTGGTGACCAAAAGTAACTATTGAAAAAACTATTTCAACTATCTATTGAGTTTCCAAAGGCGGTAATCTTAACTCTGCTTGCGGTCACTCTGCTCTCTGCTACTCAACTTCATAAGTTGCAGGTTGATGTGTCGGCACAGAGTATGATGGTGAAGGAGGGGATGCTCTGGAATATCTACCAGCAGAGCCTGCGCACTTTCGGTTCAGATAGTGTGGCAATGGTGGTGGTGCGTGATGCCGATCTATTTACTCCAGATAAACTGAAGATAGTTGAGGGTATGGTGGCTCAATTTGAGAGCCTCGATTTTGTGGAGAGTAGTAGTAGTCTCTTCTCTGTGCCTAATATGCAGGAGAATGATGATTTTATCTCACTAGAGCCATTTCTAAAAACTATCCCAAGTGATGTTGAGGATGGAGTTGCGTATGGAATAGATGCGAGTAGAGAAGAGTTGCAGGGGGTCGTAGAGGATGCCTTGGAAAATCCTCTGGTTGCTGGAAATCTTATTTCACTAGATGGGAAAACTGTAGCGATAAACTTGGTGTTGCGTGACCATAATCACGATCTTGGGCATGATGCAGAGGTGACAACAAAGATTGAAGAGATCATCACTCAACACAGTAGTGAGTTTGAACAGCTATTTCAGATGAGTACTCACTTCGTGCGCAGTGAGATATCTACACAAATTTTAGAGGATCAGTTTGCTATCATGCCACTGGCACTGCTAGTACTTATTGTTATCTTAGGAATAAGTCTCCGTAGCTTTAACTGTGCAGTGGTTCCACTCTCAACTTCAACTATTAGTATTGTAATCACCCTTGCTTTAATGGCTCTGTTTGGTATAACTCTTAATGTTTTGACCTCTATTATTCCAGCACTGTTAATTATTGTTGGATCAACGGAGGATGTGCATTTAATGGCAGAGTTCCATGATGAACTGCGCCATAAACTCAGTCGTGATGACGCTGTTGCTAAGCTCTACAATACTCAATCGATGGCAATACTGCTCGCCTTTATCACCACCTTTGTGGGTTTTTTGTCTATTGTAATTAGTGAGCTTGAACTACTTCGAGAGTTCGGATTAATGGTTTCGTTAGGATTGTTGATTAACTTTGTGGTGACGGTGTTATTTGTTCCCGCCTATCTAAAACTGTTTGGAACAGATAAGATCCATATTTCTAAAGTGGATAATATATATCAGAGATCAGTAAGAGCCATCTTCTCGCAGGTGATTCGTTTTAAGGGGGTTACGCTCTCGCTACTACTGGGGTTGCTTCTATACTTCTCTTGGGGAGCGCAGTATCTACAGTCAAATAATAATACTCTCTCTTATTTTGCTCCTGAGTCCGATATTCGTGAGCGTGCAGATGCTATTCATCAGCAACTTGCAGGAATGCAGACATTCTCTATTGTGCTTGATTCAGGTATTGAGGGCACATTTCTTCGTCCTCGTTACTTGCAAGATATTGAGAAGATCCAGAGTTTTATAGATAAGAGAGGAGTTTTTGATCGCTCTCTCTCATTTGCAGATTTTGTTAAAATCGTGCATCGTACAATGGATGGGTTAGATGAGTTGATGCTGCCAGAAGAGAGTGAGTTGGTCTCAGCATATATGGGGTTGGTGCAGTTTGAGACGGTGGCACCTTATGTGGATGAGGAGTATAGCGTTAGTAGAATTCTTGTACGCCATAATATCTCGGAGTCTACTGCGTTGATGGATGAGCTGCTGGAGTTACGCCATTTTATTGAGGGTATGGGGAGTCCACTTACTATATCGTTTACTGGAGAGTCGATGCTTACCGATCATGCTGCAGATGTTATGGCATGGGGGCAGTTCCACTCATTGACACATGTGATTTTGGTGATTATGATCTTAGTCTCAATCCTCTTCTTCGATCTACGAGCTGGGATTGTGGCGATCCTACCTAATATATTTCCGTTGATTGTGCTGTTTGGAGTTATGGGATACTTTAAGATACCTCTAGATATTGGAACAGCGATGGTGGCAGTGGTAGCTATTGGTATCTGTGTGGATGATACTATTCACTTCCTGACTCGCTACCACTACTTTAGTACGGTGTATACTGACGGTAGTGCTGGGATTGAGGAGGCGTTGATGAAGAGTGTTTCACACGAAGCAACTCCTATTATTACAACTTCTATAGCTCTTGCATTTGGGTTCTTAACTCTAACTTTTTCTAGTTTCCAACCAGTGGTTAATTTTGGAGCTCTAAGTGCGTTAGTGATGTTTTTAGCTCTCTTCTCTAATTTTATATTAACTCCAATTTTGCTCTCATATATTAGACTTACCACAGCGTGGGATCTACTCTCCACTAATATGCGGAATTCAGTATTGGAGCAGAGTGTTCTGTTTGAGGGGATGAATAGTTTTCAGATGAAAAAGGTGATGTTGTCTGGAGTAATTAGTGACTGCAGTGATGGTGATATTATTCTAGAGCAGGGTGGTGTTGGTAGTGGGCTCTATATAATATTGGCTGGGAAAGTGAGTTTTACTCATCGTGAAAGTGATGGCTCGACACTTATCTTGCGTTCTCTAGGTGCTGGAGAGGTGTTTGGAGAAGTCTCTTCTCTATCTGGTGATCTGCACTACTCTAGAGTTTCAGTGGATGTTTATGCAAAAATATTGACTCTCTCTTGGGAGAGGGTTAATGATCTGAGACGCTTCTATCCTCGTATCAGTAGCAAACTTTTTAGCAATCTATCTATAATATTAAGTAAGAGGGTGCTAGAGCAAGCAGTGGAAGAGGAGCAGGTGAGGGCGTTAATCTAAGCTGTTGCTGGAAATACCTGTTTGAATGGTTTTACTGTAACCTGTTTGTATGCTCCAGACTCCATATATGGATCTGCATCTGCCCATCTTTCAGCATCTTGGATGGATGGAAACTCTGCCACCACTAAGCTACCACTAAACCCAGCTTCACCAGGTTCAATACTATCTATAGCAGGGTGTGGTCCAGCAAGAGTTAGTCGCCCCTCGCTCTGCAGCTGCTCCAGACGCGCAATATGCGCAGGACGAGCTTTTACTCTGTTTGGCAGGCTATTCTCAACATCTTCACTTATAATCGCATACAGCATCTAGATTAAACTCCTAATAAATTTACTTAGCGTCACTCTCGATCTCTTCTTCATCCTGCTCTTCTACATATCTAGTCATATAAAATGCTTGTGCAATTACGAATGCAAAAGTTAACCCCATAACTCCAAACAGTTTAAAGTTAACCCAAATATCCTCTCTCTCTGCTGAAGATAGCTCTAATCCATAGTAGAATGCAACATAGATATTGATGAAGCCTACAGTAATAAAAAATAGTCCCCAGCTCCAGTTGAGACGCATCCAAATTTTATCTGGTAGCGAAACACTTCCCCCCATCATTCGTGCGGCTAGCGGCTTTTGACCAATATAACCGCTACCGATAAATACCAGTCCGAAGACCCAGTTTACTACGCTCACTTTCCACTTTATGAAATCGGCATCTTGAAAAAATAGAGTTGCTCCACCTAAGACTGTAATTAATCCTAAAGTTATAAGGTGCATCTTCTCAAAGCTACGATTTTTGAGCCAGAAGATTGCAACCTGTAGCGCAGATGCGGCGATGGCTACAGCAGTTGCAACAAAGATTCCCTCCATTTTGTATGCAATAAAGAAGAGGATCACTGGAAAGAGGTCAAATAGAAATTTCATAAGGTGTAAACTATACCATATTATGAGCATCAATTATGACCTCCATAGTCACTCTACAGTATCTGATGGGACGCTAACCCCTCGGGAGCTGGTGGAGCGCGCGCAGCAGAAGGGAGTTGATGTGTTAGCGTTAACTGATCACGATGAAGTGGTAGGTTCTCTGGAAGCGGTAGCAGCGGCGCAGGAGTTTGGAATAGAGCTTGTTGCAGGGGTAGAGGTCTCGGTAACTTGGCGGAAACAGACAATCCATATTGTTGGGCTCAATATAGATCCTCATAGTAAAGAGTTAAATTTAGGTTTGGGGAGATTGCAAAAATATAGAGAGTGGAGAGGAGAAGAGATTGGGCGTAAATTAGAGAAGGCTGGAGTTGAGGGAGCGTATGCTGGCGCGCTGGCGCTGAAACAGGGTGATCTGCTGACTCGCACCCACTATGGTCGTTTTCTCCATAATTCTGGGGTGGTTGGTAGTATGCAGGAGGCATTTAAAAAATATCTTCTCCCAGGAAAAAAAGGGTATGTAAGGGGGGAGTGGGCAACTATTGAAGAGGCTCTGAGCTGGATTAATGCGGCGGGTGGGGTGGCAGTAGTTGCGCATCCAGCGCGTTACAATATGAGTAGAACAAAACTTCGTTCAATGTTGGGGGAGTTTATTGAGTGTGGTGGTGTTGGGCTTGAAGTGGTCTCATCAGCCCATAACAATAATGAGGTAATAACTATGGCAGACCATGCCCAACAGTTAAAGTTAGCAGCATCGCGTGGATCTGATTTTCACGATCCAAAGAATAGTTGGGTAGAGCTTGGGCGCTTACAGCAGATACCAAAAAAGTGTGATCCAATCTGGGAGAGGTTTTAGCGTGGCAAAAATTTTAGAGATTCACCCGAAAAATCCACAACCTCGACTGATTGAGCAGGCAGTAGATATAGTAAGTAGAGGAGGGGTGATTGCATATCCAACTGACTCTAGCTATGCGCTCGGCTGCCATATTGGAGATAAGCAGGCGATGGATCGTATTCGAACTATTCGTCGGGTGAGTGATGACCATAATTTCACCTTAGTCTGCCCCAATCTTTCAGATCTGAGTCTCTATGCAAAAGTAGATAATAGTGCTTACCGAATGATGAAACATGTAATGCCTGGACCATATACTCTGATTCTGAAGGCAAGTAGAGAGGTTCCGCGCCGTCTACAACACCCTAAACGAAAAACCATCGGACTACGAGTGCCAGATAATGCGATTGCCCATGCTTTAATGGAGAAGCTCGGAGAGCCGCTTATGAGCTCAACCTTGATCGCTCCTGGTGATGAGTTTCCACTGCATGAAGCGGTTGAGATTGAGGAGCAGATGGGGCATGCATTAGATCTTATTATTGATGGCGGACACTGCGGTCACGAGCCAACTACAGTAATAAATATGGTAGATTCTATTCCTAAGATTATCCGTATTGGGTGTGGCGATCCGACACCATTTCAGGGATAATTACATAATGGAAGAATTTAATATGATACAGACGGTGGCTATATGGGTGCTGCCAGTTCTCTTTGCAATTACTGTGCATGAAGTTGCGCACGGTTGGATGGCTAAAAAACTTGGCGATAAAACTGCAATGATGATGGGGCGACTGACTCTCAACCCAATAAAGCATATCGACCCTATGGGTACAATTTTACTCCCTCTACTGTTAGTGGTAATGCAGACGGGATTTGTGTTTGGTTGGGCTAAACCTGTGCCAGTTACTGCGCAAAATCTTAATAATCCAAAAGTAGATATGGTTTGGGTTGCGCTGGCTGGTCCTGCCTCTAACGGTATTATGGCGTTACTTTGGCTAGGTGCTATTGTCTTGGGGGTTGTGGTGCACGACTCATTTCCGATGGTCTCAGAGCCGTTGATATATATGGGTCAGGCTGGAGTGTTGATTAATGTAGTGTTGATGGTGTTGAATCTACTTCCACTGCCACCACTTGATGGTGGACGAGTGGTGGCAGGACTACTTCCAAATCGACTCTCTTATCAATATAGTAGGCTTGAACCTTACGGCTTCTTTATTTTGATTGGACTCCTTGCAACTGGTATTCTAGGGCAGATTCTGGGGCCAGCAATAGGTATAATAAGCAACTCTCTTTTTTCACTAGCTGGGTTTTAATTTATGAATATGGTTACGAAATATGGCTATAAATAGTCGCGCTACAATCCCTTCACAGTTTCAGAGGGTTGTCTCTGGAATGCGTCCAACAGGAAATCTTCATCTTGGGCACTATCATGGAGTGTTAAAGAATTGGGTTAGACTCCAAAATGATAAGGAGTGTTTCTTCTTTGTTGCAGATTGGCACGCCCTCACTACCCACTATGAAGATAGCAGAGTAATTGAGGAGAGTGTCTGGGATATGGTTATTGACTGGCTTGCGGCCGGGGTTAATCCAAAAAAGTCTCATATCTTTATTCAGTCACAGGTTCCAGAACATGCGGAGCTCCATACGCTACTCTCAATGATGACTCCATTGAGCTGGTTAGAGCGAGTTCCAACCTATAAAGATCAGCAAGAGAAGTTGAAGGAGAGAGATCTCTCAACTTATGGATTTCTTGGTTATCCTCTTCTTCAGAGTGCTGATATTTTAGCTTATCGTGCTGGTGAGGTTCCAGTTGGTGAGGATCAGGTAGCGCATGTCGAGTTGACTCGTGAAGTGGCAAGGCGTTTTAACCATATATATGGGAAGGAGTCAGGTTTCGAACAGAAGGCTGAAATAGCCGCTAAAAAGATGGGGAAGAAAAATGCGAAGATCTACGCTCGTCTGCGTAGAAGTTTTCAGGAGGAGGGTAATCACGATGCACTAGAGACAGCCCGCGCACTCTTGGAGGATCAGCAGAATATAACGATGGGGGATCGAGAGAGACTGTTCGGTTATCTAGATGGAGGAGGTAAAGTTATTCTGCCAGAACCTCAGCCACTCCTGACTAAAGCATCTAAGATGCCAGGGATAGATGGACAGAAGATGTCTAAATCTTACGGCAATACAATTTCGCTGCGTGAAGATCCAGAAGAGGTTAAGAGAAAAATTAGAACTATGCCAACAGATCCTGCCAGAGTTCGTCTTACCGATCCTGGTGATCCAGCTAAGTGCCCAGTGTGGGATTTTCATAAAATCTATACTGACGAGAGTGTGCGCGGTGAGTTGGCGCAAGGGTGTAAAAATGCATCTATCGGCTGTGTAGATTGTAAACAGTATGTAGTCGAAGGGGTGCTGAAAGAGCTCTTACCTATGCAGGAGAGAGCCCGGAATTTTACTAAAGATCCAAAGATGATACGAACTATTATTGAAGAAGGTGGTGAGTTTGCACGAGAAGAGGCGCGGCGAACTATGGTTGAGGTTCGTCATGCGATGGGACTCTCATACTCAAAATGAGCAGAGATTTCTCTTTGGTTGAAGAGCAGCAAGATGGTAGGATAGACTCTAGCCCGATCTCGATTAAAGATATTTTAATCGAGGGAGAGCAGTTAGATGAGTTGCCTAAAGATCTCTATATTCCACCAGATGCACTCAAAGTAATTTTAGAAAATACATTTGAGGGTCCCCTCGATCTGCTACTCTATCTTATCCGTAGACAAAATCTTGATATTCTCAATATTGAGATTGCTGAAATTACTAAGCAGTATATGAGTTATGTGGAGATGATGCGCTCTATTAATCTTGAATTGGCAGCTGAGTACCTAGTGATGGCGGCGATGCTGGCAGAGATAAAATCTAGGATGTTGTTGCCACGCCATGAGGAATATGAGGATGAAGATGATCCAAGAGCAGAGCTAATTCGCCGTCTTCAGGAGTATGAGCAGTTTAAGCAAGCAGCAGAAGATATCGGTGAGCTTCCCCGTCTGGAGCGAGATATAAATTTAGTAGAGATTGCCGCACCAGAACGCAGTGAGCGGCCAGAGCCTGAGGTGGAGCTCCAATCTCTATTGATAGCATTTAGTGATGTGCTGAAAAGAGCGGAGCTATTTAATAGTCACCATATTCAGCGTGAACCTCTCTCTATTCGAGAGCGAATGACCTCTGTGTTAGATAGTTTATATAGTATAAGCGAGGATGGAGAGTTTGTGGAATTCTCAACTCTATTCGATGTTAAAGAGGGTCGTTTAGGAGTTGTGATAACTCTAATGGCAGTGCTAGAATTAATTAAAGAGATGTTGATTGGAATAGTGCAGAGCGAGCCTTATGGAGAGATCTACATCTGTCATCCATCAGAGAAGATAATTGAAGAGAGAGCGATAGAGAGAATAGATGATATGAGCGAGGGTCAGTAATGGAGACAAATTTAAAAAATATTGTTGAAGGGGCATTGATGGCTGCTGGTAGACCTCTTAATATTAAAAGTTTGAAAGCTCTATTTGAGGAAAACTCCCAACCCGAAAGAGGTGAGATATTAGCGGTATTACAAGAGCTTCAGCAGGAGTCTCAAGGCCGAGGCTATGAGGTAGTTGAGGTTGCAAGTGGTTGGAGAATGCAGGTACGGCAAGGTATCTCAACCTGGATCAATCGGCTCTGGGATGAGAAGCCAGCTCGTTACTCAAAAGCTTTACTGGAGACTATGGCGTTGATAACTTATCGACAACCAATTACTCGGGGTGAGATTGAAGAGATTCGTGGAGTTGCTGTGAGCAGTAATATTATGAAAACTCTGCATGAGAGAGAGTGGATTAGAATGTTGGGGCATCGAGATGTTCCTGGTCGACCAGCAATGTATGGTACTAGTAAAAAATTCTTAGACTATTTTGGGCTTAAAACCCTAGAAGAGATGCCAACTCTGATGGAGATTAAGGAGATAGGCGCTCTTAATGAGGATCTTGATCTTGAAAAAGAGGAAAAGGTTGATAGTGAGAAGGCAAGTGGTAATATCAAAATTAAAGAAGATGAGACTAAATAGTAATGAGTGATAAAGAGCAAGAGCAAATAGATACTTCACCTGAGCAGGGTGAACGACTACAAAAAGTGATGGCAAGAGCTGGTATAGGTTCTCGTCGTCAGGTAGAGCGCTGGATGAAAGAGGGTAAGGTGAAAGTAAATCGGGAAGTTGCTCCTCTTGGGGTAAGAGTTACTGCAGAAGATGAGATTAGACTTAATGGTAGCCTTATCCACCCATTTCCTAAAGAGGGGGTTAGCGTGAAGAGTAGAGTTATTCTCTACCATAAACCTGCACGGCAAATAACTAGCCGCAATGATCCAGATGGGCGAGATACTGTATTTGACCATCTCCCTAAAATTAGGGGGGCTCGTTGGATCGCTGTTGGCAGATTAGATTACAACACATCAGGACTTCTCCTTTTTACTACAGATGGAGAGCTTGCCCATAAGTTGATGCATCCATCAGCAGAGGTTGAACGAGAATATGCGGTGCGTACTTTAGGTGAGGCTACAGAAGATCAACTTAAGAAGTTAATAGATGGAGTAAGCTTAGAAGATGGAGTCGCTAAATTTACAGATATAGTTATCTCTGGAGGGCAGGGGGTTAATCACTGGTACCATGTCGTACTCCAAGAAGGAAAAAATAGAGAGGTGCGGAGGATGTGGGAAGCTGTTGGGCTTACGGTGAGTCGTCTGATGCGAGTCCGTTACGGACCAGTCTTTCTCGATAAAAAAGTGAGAGTTGGTAAAAGTAGAGAGTTAAAGCCAGAAGAGATTATCGAGTTGAAGAGAGCGGCTGGTTTAGGATCAGTCAGCTGAAAATATAAAATATAAAAATATATTGCAAAAAATGTCAGCTCCTGTATAATAACCGAGCTTTTTAGTGTGGCATTGGCTTGCAGTTAAATAACTGGTAGTAGATACCGCAATTTATATTTTAATTGATTAATAAAGTTCAGGAGAAAATATTATGAATGTAGATCAACATATTAAGGTGGCACAGTGGCATATGGAGCAGGCTAGAATGCATGCAACTGATAATGGTCATAGTTGTGGATGTCCTGCAAATGAGCACGATCAGAAGGCGATTGATGCAGTAGAGTCAGGGAATATCGAAGAAGAGACAGCTTGCGCAGTGTAACTTCCCATCTCACTACTAGAGTCTGTCATCTCTTTGTCAGAAAATGATCATTTGCAATAGCAAACTCACATTTTCTTCCTCGAGCTGACAGATTCTAGCGGCAATCTGGAAAGTTAAGAAACACTCTCAATATCTAGTATATTGGGAGTTTTTTTATGCGTTAAAGCGCTGCCCTGTTACTGCTTCACTCTCTTCACCCATTAGATAGAGATAAGCTCCCATCAACTCTTCTGGCTTTGGATGAATGTTTGGGTTTTCTGCCGGAAATGCTTTTGCACGCATCACGGTTCTTGCTATACCAGGATCGATAGTATTTACTCGCACCCCATCGCCATCTAACTCATCAGCTAGTATCTGTGCCATCCCTTCATTAGCAAATTTTGAAGCGGAGTAAGCGCCCCAATATGCAGCTCCCTGTTTGCCAACTCCAGAGCTGGTGAAGATCATTGAGGCATTTTCTGCTCGGCGCAGTAGTGGAATGCAGAATTTACTCAATAGAAACTGTGCGGTGACATTTACCTGAAAAGTGGTCTCCCACTGTTTGAGTGAGAAGTGCTCAATCGGGCTTAGATCGCCAAGATGAGCAGCGTTGTGAAGTAGTCCATCTAACTTTCCAGCTTCATCATATATTCCGCCAGCAAGTTCGCGATAATCTTGTTCTTCCGCTTTAGCGAAGTCGATAGAGAATATATAGGGTTGTGGGTTGCCTGCTTCAACTATGGCATCATAGGTGTCTTCTAATCTAAATTGGGTGCGTCCCAGCAGCATAACCGTTGCTCCATGTGCGGCATACGCGATTGCTGCTGCAGCTCCCAATCCACTACCTGCACCGGTAACTAAGATAGTGCGACCTTTGAGGAGGTCTGTTTTAGGAGTGTAATCTCGATAACTACTCTTGCTCATTGCTGTTCTCATCTAATTTGTGGTTTGATGCTATATTTTGATCTATGTGTCTAGGGGTGCGAGTCAACTTCTCAATTGGCGGAATATCTTTAATCTCTTTTTTAGGATTAATCCCCATCTCAGTAAAGCGGCGTGCAGCTGGCATTACCATCTGATCGAGTGAGCCAATAGCTTTATTAAAGGCATCTACACCGCCATCTAGATTTTTCCCTAGTTTACTAAGGTGGGTGCTAAAAGTGGCTAGACGGTCATAAAGTGAGGTTCCAACTTTACGAATCTCCGCAGCATTATGAGCGACCTCTTGCTGCTTCCAGCCAAAAGCGACCGCACGGAGAAGAGCCACTAAGCTAGTTGGGGTTGCTAGAATTACTCGCTCTTTAAGAGCATCCTCTAATAGAGAGTAGTCACGCTCTAATGCACTGCTTAAAAATTGATCTCCAGGAATAAAGAGCACCACAAAATCTGGACTCTCTTCAAATTGCGACCAGTAACTTTTTGCGGCAAGCTCTCTTACCCGTTTCCGTACATTGCTAGTGTGGCGTTCTAAAGCAATATCTCTCTCTTTGTCTGTGGTCGCTTCGGTAGCAGATATATATCCATCTAGAGGAGTTTTTGCGTCTACAATAATTGCGCGTTGGTCAGGGAGATGAATCACCATATCTGGGCGAAGTTGGCGGCTCTTTTCATCCAGATCTCCCTCAACTCTAGTAGACTCTTGCTCTATAAAGTCAGCGTGTTCAACCATTCCCGCAAGTTCTGCTAACCGTTTCAGAGTTAGCTCTCCCCACTGTCCACGAACCTCTGGGCGGCGTAGAGCTTGTACTAAGTTGCGAGTCTCTTGTTGGAGTTGATTTTGAGTTAAAGTGATACTTTCGAGATGGTGGGTGAGTGCGCCATACTGCTCTTTGCGCTCTTTCTCAATTTCTCGCAGCTGCTTATCACTCTTCTCTAGAGTATCTTTTATAGGTTTTAAGAGAGTGTCAATAGCTTGTTGACGCTGCTTAAGGTCACCATCTGATTGAGTATGGTGCTTTTTCAGAGACTCCTGTGCTAACTTCAAAAAAGAGTCACTGTTATTTTTAAGAGCCTGAGTGGTTAATTCGTTAATTAGCTGGTTGAGTTGCTCTCTGTTTTCACTCTTTGCCTGTGTAACCCTATCTTCCGTATGTTTGCGTTCACTCTCTAGAGTTGTCTCTATACGCGCATACTCTTCTCGTAACCTGCTATTCTTATCTCTGCTCTGCTCTACTCTACGCCATAACTGTAAAGCTATAGCTAATGATATTATCAGTAGTACCGCTAATACTATCGTTAATATAGTTATCTGTTCTGTCTCAATCACTGTTTATCCACTCCATAATTTCAATAGGATGATCTATTACTCCCTCTGCTCCCCACTCATCTATCTTATCGTCTGGTGCAAGATAGCCAAAGCGTGCGGCGAGTGTGGTCATCTCAGCTGCTCTGCCTGCCACAATATCTCTCTCTGCATCTCCGATATATATGCAAGTTTGAGGGGTGACCGACATCTCTCGACAGGCATAAAGCATAGGTTTAGGGTGTGGTTTTGCTTGATCAGTTGTATCACCACTCACCGTTGTAGCAGAGCGATCGGCTAACCCTAGCTCAACCATCAATGGATCGGTGAACCGTTTTGGCTTGTTAGTGACTACGCCCCAGAGAATATGCTGGCGCTCTAAATCTTCCAGAAGCGTCTCCATTCCAGACATCAGACAGCTCTGGTTAGCGATGTTAGCACTATAGATATCAAATAGGCGCTGCCGAGCCTCCTCAAATTGCACCTCATTAAGGCTCTCTCCAAGGCCCAGTTTAAGTAGAACAGTACTTCCGAAAGAGGCAACCTCCCGCACTTTTTCTATCGATTGTAGCGGTAGGCTGTATGAGTTCAAAACCTCATTTAGCGCATAAGCAAGATCAGGTGCAGTATCAATCAGAGTTCCATCGAGGTCAAAGAGTATAGCGTTGGTTTTCATGTTTTAATTTTTGAACTATTAAGAATTATTTAACAGTTGTCTCTTTAATGTTTTTATTTCCACAAAATTGGCATTTTTTACTCATTTTCATTTACCCTCTTTCGTAAGGATTTTTGAGTAGACAATATTACAATTTATCATGGCTCAACCAATCTTCACGCTTATGCCTTACTCTCAGAATAAAGAGGTCACTATTATCTTCAATTTGATAAATTACAATATGAGAATGAGTAGGATGTACTCTAATATTTGGTTTTAACTCTATTCTTAGTGGTGCTGCCTCGGGGTTATCCGATAGAAAATAGAATGCCTCTTCTATTTTATGGTGATATCTATCTGCCTGTATTGAACCAAATTGAGAGATTCCCTCAAGATAGATATTGATAATGTCCTCTTCAGCTTCGTGACTCAGCTTATATCCCACCTAAGATTACCCAGCTCGTCTCAACGCAACCTCTTTGAGTTCTGCCATTGTATGGGTTCCAACACCACTTTTGATTCCTTCATCAATCTTTTTTTGTAGGGTTGATATTTTTTTGTGGTTGTCATTAATAAGTAAGATAACTTTAGCATGAACTTTTCCCACTTCTCGTATATTATCAGGAATATGAAGTACGCCATTTTCAATATCTGCTTCAAACTCTAGTGCTTGCATCTCTTCTCCTAAAAAAAGGGGGCAGGCCTTTACTTTTTACCTGACTCATAAGGCTAGGAGTATACCTTAGTATGTGTAGGCATAACAACTACTATCTGCTACTTTGCGTTACTATTTTATCTGATTTCTTTTCTGTTCTATTCACTGTTTTACTCCTTTATTAATGAGTATAGGGGAACTTCCTGAGTTTTCATAGAGTATCCACTCATCAACTAATGGTTTGTACAAAGTTTCAAAATTACTTAATCCTACTTTAAATCGTCGGCGTATAACTATTTTTGGTATATCATGACCGCCCGATGCAACCCGTTGGGCGACACGGGCAACCGCCAGTTCAGGCGTTTTGAGTCTCAGAAAGAAAAGTTTTACGGTATATCCGTCTGCCTGCCATTGAGGAATCAAGCGTGCATATCCACGCCCACTAAGGGTTGTTTCAAAGGCGAAACTCACTGGCAAAAGTTGTTTTGCCAGCACCATTAGGACCAGAAATAATGATAATTTTTTTGCTCATATATTACTCTTCGGATACTTTATCGGAATTTTTAATAATCTTATCGGCAACTGCTTGATCAAGATCAGGTGCAGTATCAATCAGCGTACCATCGAGGTCAAAGAGTATAGCGTTGGTTTTCATAATTGAGATATTGTAGGGTTAGAAAGTTGATTAACATTTTAATTAAATGCTTCTAATATTAGTACGTTGCATCGTACTTTTAATGCTTTACTTTATGCGTTATTGCTGGCAGGTTTAGCATGTGCATAATAATTTACATCTAGGTTTGAGCCTAATGAGTAGACCATAGTTAGTGGATTATAGTGCATCCCAGTTAGGTCATCTATTTTTATATTAGCGGCTCTACTCCACTGTTCCATCTCTGATGGTTTTATGAACTTGTCGTGCTCATGGGTTCCTTTGGGGAGCATATTCAGTATGTACTCTGCTCCTATAATTGCCATCATATAAGATTTAAAGTTACGGTTAATTGTAGAGAAGAAGAGGTCACCCTCTGGTTTAACTAATTTGCTGCAAGCGAGAATGATGGAGGATGGGTCTGGGACATGTTCTAACATCTCCATACAGGTTACTATATCGTAGCTGTTTGGCTCGGCTATGGCGAGCTCCTCTACACTTATTTTCTTGTACTCAACATTCAGTTTAGACTCAAGGAGGTGAAGTTTTGCAACGGAGAGGGGTGCTTCTCCCATGTCTATACCAGTTACTTCAGCTCCTGCTTTCGCGAGACTCTCTGAAAGAATTCCGCCACCACAACCAACATCAAGAATCTTCATTCCAGCTAAGCTGGCGAACCTTTCAATGTAGTCTAGGCGGAGTGGATTTATATCATGGAGCGGTTTGAATTCGCTATCACGATCCCACCAGCGGTGGGCGAGTGCCTCAAACTTAGCGACCTCTTTAGGGTCTACATTATCATGCTCTATTGTTGCGTCATTGTGCATACTTATTTACCTTGCAGTTGAATTGTTTAATATATTATGAGTTGTTTAACTTCTATTAATGGTCTATTTTAACCTGCCAATTATATGCCTGCTGTTTAACTTTCTCTTTATCTAAAGTGATTAACTCTCTATTGCGAAGTAGATGTTTTCCATTAACCCAGACCTCTTCTACTTGATGACGGTTGGTTGCATATACTATATGTGAGGCTACATTGTAGAGAGGGCGGCTCTCTAATGCTGATAGGTTGATGGCTATTATGTCTGCGGCTTTACCTGCTACTAGTGATCCAGTTATCTCATCTATCCCTAGTGAACGAGCACCGTTTATGGTTGCCATCTCCAAAGCACTATGAGCAGAGAGGGCGGTAGGGTCTCCAGAGACACCTTTTGTAAGTAGTGCTGCAGTTTTCATCTCACCTAACATATCTAGATCATTGTTACTGGCAGCTCCATCTGTGCCTAGCGCAACATTAACTCCAGCCTTTATTAGTTTGTTTACAGGACAGAACCCACTCGCAAGTTTCATATTAGATTCAGGGCAGTGCACAATATTTACGCTATGCTCTGCTAAAAGTTCGATCTCTTCATCTGTAAGTTGGGTCATGTGAACAGCAATTAGGCGTGGACCAAGCAGTCCTAGTTTCCATAAACGCTGTATAGGGCGCTCTCCATACAGTTCCAGCGATTCATCAATCTCGTGAGCTGTTTCGTGAAGGTGGATATGGATGGGTATATCTAGCTCTTCGGCAAGCATCTGAATTTTTTCTAGCGGACCATCTGAAACAGTATAGGGAGCATGTGGTGCAAATGCGGTATGGATGTGAGGAGAGTTGCGACAACTGTCGTGCAGAGCAACTCCTTTCTCCAGATACTCATCAGCGTTCTCACCCCAAGCTGTGGGGAAGTCTAGTACTATCAATCCAATTACTGCACGAATTCCTGTATCAATTGCAGCCTTAGCTGTTGCATCAGGAAAAAAGTACATATCGCTGAAGCAGGTAGTTCCACTGCGTAACATCTCAGCAATGGCCAGCTCTCCTCCCTCTCTCACAAAAGATTCAGTAACTAACTTCTGTTCGGCGGGCCAAATATGCTCCTCAAGCCACTCTTTAAGCGGAAGATCATCTGCAATGCCACGCATAAGAGACATCGCAGCATGGGTATGAGTATTGATTAAGCCAGGCATAACTGTATGCTCATCGAGATTAAAAGTGTGAGTTGCTTGGTATTTTTCTATAGCCTTACTGTTTGGTAATAGTTCTAGAATTAACCCATCATGCACGGCAATGGAGTAGTTCTCTAATACTGTATCAGCTGGCTCAATAGGAATAACCCATCGGGCGCTTATTAATGTATCAATCTGCTGCACTTAAATGATCCTCTGTAATTAATCTTTAATGCCCAAGCTTGGATGGCAAAGGTTTAATCACTAAAGTTGAATAAACAAAAATTAATGCTTAAAACTAATATGTTACCATATAAAGATAATTAGATAAGGAGCTAAAATTTATGATGATGGATAGGAGCGAGTCTCCAGCTGTGCAGTGGGATGGTAAAAACCTTTTCCTCTTAGATCAGAGGATTCTTCCGCTACAAGAGAAATACACCACTTACTTTACAGTTGATGAAGTGGCGCAGGCAATTACCGATATGGTGGTGCGAGGTGCGCCAGCTATTGGAGTAACCGCAGCGTATGGCGTGGTGTTAGCCGCCAAGATTAGAATCTCTAAGGGGGGAGACTGGCGTGCAGAATTGAACGAAGACTTAGTTATGTTAGCGAACGCTCGTCCCACAGCAATAAATCTTCACTGGGCGATTGAGCGGATGCGTCCTCTATTAGATGGTGAGGAGAGTGGTTTGGTAGAGAGACTCTCTACCGAAGCGGTCGCAATTCATCAAGAGGATATCGCTGCTTGTAAAACAATGGGGCGTTTGGGGTCTTCTTATATAGATTCTGGAAGTGGAGTTCTCACGCACTGTAATGCTGGTGCGTTAGCAACGGGCGGATATGGTACGGCTCTCGGTGTGATTAGGTCAGCGTGGGAAGAGAATAGATTGAGCGAAGTATTTGCTGATGAGACAAGACCGTGGTTGCAAGGTTCGCGTTTGACTGCATGGGAGTTGACACAGGATAATATACCAGTTTCACTGCTCGCAGATGGAGCCTCTTCATGGCTTATGAAGCAAGGTAAAGTAAATTGGGTCGTAGTTGGTTCAGATAGAATTGCAGCAAATGGAGATGTTGCAAATAAAATTGGAACCTATGCGGCAGCTATCGCAGCAAGACATCACGGTATTAAGTTTATGGTGGTCGCTCCCACCTCAACAATAGATCGAGCAGTTGCAGCAGGTGATGATATTCCAATCGAATCAAGAGAGTCAGAAGAGCTCTTCTCCTGTAGTGGCAACCGTATCGCAGCCGAAAAGGCAAGCGGCTGGAATCCGGTTTTTGATGTTACCCCAGCTTCTCTCGTTGATCTGATCGTAACAGAGAGAGGGGTAGTAGAAAATCCGACTAAGGAGAAGATTGCAGCGCTGTTTGAGTGAGTCAGGACTGTTGCTCAATTAACTTATATACAAAAATTGACAATCTTTGTATTCTCAATTATATTTAGTTTTTATTTATTGTTCAAGGAGAAAAAAACCTAATGCATATTTCTCTAACACCAGAACTTGAATCTCGGGTTAAAGCTAGAGTAGATAGTGGTTTGTATAGCAGTGCCAGTGAGGTGATTAGAGAAGCTTTGCGTTTTGTGGATTCTCACGAAGAGTGGATTAATCAAATTAAACTCGCTAAGCTCCGTGAGCAACTGCAACTCGGTGTTGACCAGTTGGATAGTGGTAAAGGGGTAACTATTAAATCTAAGGCTGCGTTAAACGATCTGTTTCAGAGTATTAAAGAGTAAAATAGCTGCGCTATGACTGTATATACACTGCTTATATCACCTGTTGCTCAAGATGATTTAAAAAATATTTATCGATACAGTCTCCTTAACTGGGGCAAGTCTCGTGCAAATGGTTATCTTGAAAAGATTCAGGCACAGTTATGGATATTAACCGATCCCCCTGAAATGGGAGTTGATCGTGATAATATTCTTCCAGTTATGCGTAGTTTGGCAGTCGAAAGTCATACTGTTTTTTATCAAACTGATAATCAACAGATAAAAATTGTTCGTATATTGCATAACAGACAAGATCCACAACGGCATATAAAATAACCTCTTGCTTGATAAGTGACAACAATAATTGTTCCACTTAAAAAGGAGTGGCCTAAAGTTTTTTATTTAATTTATTTTAGTGAAAAGTAACTCTAAATGAAGAGCAACTCTAATCCTCTATTTTTTGATAGTCACTATCGATTTTGATGCGTTCACCATCCTCCATCCACTGGTATAAATCTGATATAATTACCCGCTTATATTCCGCTCTTTGTTGAGCTAAAAAATAGACGGTAGCAGACAATAAAAATGACAGATTTTGCCAAAGAAGTTCTTCCTGTAAATATTGAAGAGGAGATGCGTCAGTCGTATCTCGACTATGCGATGAGCGTGATTGTGGGGCGTGCGCTACCTGATGCACGGGATGGACTTAAGCCTGTGCATCGTCGTGTACTCTATGCTATGCATGAGCTAGGTAATGACTGGAATAAGGCATATAAAAAATCGGCTCGTATTGTCGGTGATGTGATCGGTAAGTATCATCCACATGGTGATACAGCTGTTTATGACACTATTGTAAGAATGGCGCAACCGTTCTCGCTACGCTATATGCTGGTGGATGGGCAGGGTAACTTTGGTTCGGTGGATGGCGACTCTGCGGCAGCGATGCGTTATACTGAAATTCGGATGTCTAAGATGGCGCATGATCTTCTGGAAGATCTTGATAAAGAGACTGTTAACTTTACCCCTAACTACGATGAGAGCGAGCATGAACCATCTATCTTACCAACTCGTCTGCCTAATCTACTGATTAACGGCTCTGAGGGTATCGCAGTTGGAATGGCTACTAAAATTCCACCTCATAATTTAACCGAAGTAGTTAGTGCTACTATTGCTCTAATTGATGATCCTGAAATTGATGTGCCAGGGCTGATGGAGTATGTTCCAGGACCAGATTTTCCAACTGCTGCGATCATTAATGGGGTTAAAGGGATTCATGAGGCGTATCGTACAGGGCGAGGAAAAATATATCTACGAGCTCGGACTCATGTTGAAGGGGAGGATGGTAAGAAGCAGACTTTAGTAGTTGATGAGCTTCCATATCAAGTTAACAAGGCAAAGCTTCTTGAGCGAATTGGGGAGTTGGTGCGAGATAAGAAGCTTACAGGGATTTCAGCACTGCGCGATGAGTCAGATAAAGATGGTATGCGCATGGTTATTGAGATCAAGCGCGGTGAGGTTGTTGATGTAGTACGCAACAATCTTTTTAAGCAGACTACGATGCAGAATGTGTTCGGCATTAATATGGTTGCGCTGGTGGATGGTCAGCCAAAGTTGATCAATCTGAAGCAGGCGCTAGAGGTGTTTGTGCGTCACCGTCGTGAGGTGGTAACACGCCGTACACTCTATGAATTACGCAAAGCACGTGAGCGAGCGCATGTGCTGGAGGGGCTGGCAATTGCGCTGACCAATATCGATCCTATTATTGCGATGATTAAAGCATCTGCGACTCCTGCAGAGGCTAAGGTTAAGTTGGCGGCGCAAGGGTGGGAGCCAGGTATTGTCGTTGATATGTTAAGTAGTGCTAACTCTGACGATACTAGACCAGAGAGTTTAGAGGATGGTTTTGGGTTGGTGGATGGTCTCTACCATCTCTCGCCTGTTCAGGTTCAAGCGATTCTTGATCTAAAACTGCACCGTCTAACTGGGTTAGAGAAAGAGAAGATTTTAGATGAGTATCGTGTTCTGCTTGAAAAAATAGCAGAGCTTCTCAATATTTTGCGTAATCCAGATCGTTTGATGGAGGTTATTCGCGAAGAGTTGGTTGAGATGAGAGAAAAGTATGGTGATGAGCGTAAAACAGAGATAGTTCAAAATCAAGAGGAGCTCTCATTAGAGGATCTTATTAATGAGGAGGATGTGGTAGTTACTCTATCTCATGGAGGTTATGTTAAGGCGCAACCAATTGCAGACTATAGAGCGCAAAAACGAGGTGGACGAGGTAAGAGCGCGGCGGCAACTAAAGATGAAGATTTTATTGAACGCCTGATTGTAGCTAGTACTCACGATACAGTTTTATGCTTCTCTACCCGTGGACGACTCTACTGGCTTAAAGTTTATCAACTGCCACAAGCGGGTCGTACTGCTCGTGGAAAACCGATCAATAACCTTCTATCGCTAGAAGATGGTGAGCGGATTACTGCATTCCTCTCTGTGCGTGAGTATGCAGAAGATAAATATATCTTTATGGCAACAAAGAGAGGAATAGTTAAAAAGACTCCACTAACGGCATTTTCTAGACAGCGCAGTGCTGGTCTGATTGCCGTTGAATTGCGAGATGATGATGAGTTAGTGGGGGTAGAAGTTACCGATGGAGAGAGTGATATTATGCTCTTTGCTAGTGGTGGTAAAGCGGTACGCTTTACAGAGTCAGTAGTGCGCTCTATGGGTAGAACAGCACGAGGAGTTAAGGGGATGAAACTTGATGCTGGTGAGACTATAATTTCTCTTATAGTGCCAGATAAGAGCCATATTTTAACTGCAACTAAAAATGGATATGGAAAGAGAACTCCGCTCGAAGAGTATCCATGTAAAGGACGAGGAACTAAAGGAGTGATCTCAGTTCAGACTTCTGAACGCAACGGCGAGGTTATAGGTGCTGTTCAGGTAGATGATAGTGAAGAGATTATGATGATCTCAAGCGGTGGTATCTTAGTTAGGACTAAGGTCGCAGAGGTCGGTAGTCAGGGTAGAAATACTCAAGGTGTAAGATTGATTCGTCTCGATAAAGGAACTGAGTTAGTTGGCCTTGAACGAGTTGAAGAGAGTGAAGAGATTGCCGATGATTCTGACGATGACTCTAGCAACGATGCTGAAAATTAATTAAAATTAGTCAATGAAAATATAAGGATATTAATTATGGGAAGAAGTTATAACTTTAGTGCAGGACCTGCAATGTTGCCTACAGCAGTTATTGAGAGAGCACAGCAAGAGATGTTAGAGTGGAATAGTGCTGGAATGTCAGTGATGGAGATGAGTCATCGTGGTAAAGACTATATGTCTATAGCCGCAGCTGCAGAGAGTAATCTGCGAGAGGTTATGGCAATCCCTGATAACTATAAGATTCTCTTTTTACAAGGTGGCGCATCTAGCCAGTTTGCGATGGTTCCACTAAATCTTCTACGAGGCAAAGAGAGTGCTGACTACTTAAATACAGGGATGTGGTCTAAAAAGGCAGTATCTGAGGCTAAACGCTACTGTAGCGTAAATCTAGCTGCTGATACTTCAGAGTCAGGCTTCGCCTCAGTACCTACGCAGGAGTCGTTGCAGCTTGATAGTAACGCAGCCTATGTACACTTCACTCCAAATGAGACAATCGGTGGTGTTGAATTTGACTATCTTCCAGAGACAGGTGGTGTGCCACTAGTTGCAGATATGTCATCGACAATTCTTTCGCGTCCTATGGATGTATCAAAGTATGGAGTTATCTATGCAGGAGCGCAGAAAAATATTGGCCCAGCAGGGTTGACTATAGTTATTGTGCGTGAAGATCTTGTTGGTGGTGCTGCAGATAACACTCCAGCAATGTTTAACTACGCAACGCATGTAGGTGCAGACTCTATGTATAACACTCCGCCAACATACAGCTGGTATATGGCAGGATTGGTTTTTGAGTGGATTAAAGAGCAGGGTGGTTTAGAGGCGATTGGTGAGATCAATAGGCGTAAGGCTGAGAAGCTCTATGCGGCGATTGACAACTCTGATTTTTATGCTAACCCTGTAGCTAAAAATGGACGCTCTTGGATGAATATTCCATTTACACTTGCTGATGCTGAGTTGGATGGAGCTTTCCTTGAGGGGGCGGCAGCTCGCGGTTTAGTCACTCTTAAAGGGCACCGTTCAGTTGGGGGGATGCGTGCTAGTATCTATAATGCAATGCCAGAAGAGGGTGTTGACTCATTAATATCTTATATGCAAGAATTTGAAAAAGAACAAGGATAAATTATGAATAAAATTTTAACTTTAAATAATATCGCGGCAGTTGGGCTTGACCGTCTGCCTCGTGATAATTATGAGATAGCTTCAGAAATTCAACACCCTGATGCGATCTTACTCCGTTCATATAAAATGCACGATATGGAAATTCCAGAGACTCTAAAAGCGGTTGGTCGTGCAGGGGCTGGAGTAAATAATATACCTGTTGTTAAGATGACAGAGCGTGGTATACCTGTATTTAATGCTCCTGGAGCAAATGCAAATGCAGTTAAAGAGTTAGTTATCTCCAGTATGTTGATGGCAAGTCGTAATATTGCACAAGCTTGGAATTATGCTAAAAATCTAGAAGGAGATGATAGTTCAATCGCAAAAGATGTAGAAGCTGGTAAAAAGAAATATGTCGGTTTTGAACTTCCTGGACGCACTTTAGGGGTTATCGGTCTTGGAGCAATTGGTGTTGAAATTGCAAATGCTGCTATTTCGTTAGGAATGAAAGTTGTCGGCTATGATCCAACAGTTACAATTCAGAGTGCTTGGAAGCTCTCTGCTGATGCTGTGCGTGCGCATAGCGTTGACGAGCTACTTGCGAAAGCTGATTTTGTCACTTTTCATGTGCCGTTAATTGATGCTACAAAAAATATGATTAATGAAGAGCGCCTAGTTAATATGAAAGATGGTGTAGTTATTATGAACTTTGCTCGTGGTGGTATTGTTGATGATAGCGCAGTTCTAAAGGCTCTAGACTCTGGTAAAGTATATGCCTACATTAATGACTTTCCAACTAATGAGAATAAAGATCACCCTCGTGTTGTCTGTCTACCTCATCTTGGTGCATCAACCGCAGAGGCAGAAGATAACTGTGCGATTATGGTTGCAGACGAAGTTAAAGACTATCTTGAAAATGGAAATATAACCAACTCGGTAAACTTCCCAGAGATGAGTATGCCGAGAGCTGGCGATACCCGTATAACTGTTGCTAACTCCAATGTGCCAAATATGGTTGGGCAGGTAACCTCTATATTGGCTGAAGCAGAAATTAATATTGTTGATATGATGAATAAATCTAGAGATGATATGGCATACAATCTACTTGATGTGGAAGGTGAGGTTGCAGAGAGTGTAGCTGATCAGATCAGGGCGATCGATGGTGTGCTTGCAGTACATGTAGTTTAGGCTAGTAGGATAGTTAAATTGACTGAGAATTTGCAACAGATACGAGTAGAGATTGATCAGTTAGATCTAGATATACAGGGTCTTATCAGTCGCAGAGCTGCGCTTGCTCAAGAGGTTGCTACAATAAAAACCTCTGCAGGGGGTGGCGGCAGTTTCTATAGAGCAGAGCGAGAGGCTCAAGTTTTAGCGCAAGTGATGAAACGAAACGATGGTCCTCTTAGTGATGAAGAGATGGCTCGGCTGTTCCGTGAAATTATGTCCGCATGTTTAGCGCTGGAAGAGCCGCTTCAAATCGCATATCTTGGTCCTGAGGGTACATTTACTCAGGGTGCAGCCCTTAAGCAGTTTGGGAGGTCAGTTAAAACTCGTCCACTTAGTTCAATTCCAGCTCTGTTTCATGATGTTGAATCTGGTGAAGCAAACTATGGTGTGGTTCCAGTTGAGAACTCAACTGAAGGTGTTATTACTCATACCTTAGATATGTTTATTAACTCGCCGCTGCAGATTAACGGTGAGGTTGAGTTACGGATTCATCACCACCTTATGGGTAAGATGGATTCTGCTAGCGAAATTAATAAAGTCTACTCTCATCAACAAGCACTGGCGCAGTGTCGAGCTGGATTGGAAGAGCATCTCTCTGGGGTTGAACAGATTGCAGTATCAAGTAATGCGGAAGCAGCTCGTTTGGCTTCACAAGAGATCGGGGCAGCAGCAATTGCTGGTGATATGGCTGCAGATATATATGGTCTTAATCTGTTGGTTAAAAATATGGAAGATGAGCCAGATAACAGTACCCGTTTTTTAGTTATCGGTAAGGAGTCCCCAGCAGCTAGTGGCAATGACAAGACCTCACTTCTTATCTCAACAGATAATAAGCCAGGTGCTCTCTATGAGTTATTAACTCCACTCTCTGAGAGAGGTGTGTCTATGAGTAGAATAGAGTCTCGCCCCTCACGGAGAGGTAATTGGGACTACCTATTTTTTGTCGATATTGAAGGGCACGCAGAAGATGAGAATGTTAAGAGTGCCCTCCAGCAGTTGGAGTCTGCGGCAAGTATGTTCCGTATTTTAGGATCTTATCCTAAGGCAATTATCTGATCTATATATATGAGCTGCGACCTCTATAACTACTCTATGGCTGGGGTTCAGGGGCTTCACCCCTATCAGCCAGGTAAGCCAATATCTACCCTATCTCGTGAAATTGGGATGGATGAAACAGAAATAATAAAGCTAGCTTCTAATGAAAATCCTCTTGGTCCATCGCCAATGGTGGTGGAGGCTATTAAGTCGTACTTAACTAGTGCTCCAAGTGAGCAGGCTCGTTATCCAGATGGTGGAGCTATACTCTTACGAGAAAGATTGGCAGCACACCATAATTGCACTCCAGAGCAGATAACTGTGGGCAATGGCTCGAATGATGTGTTGGATCTGATAGCTCGAACTTTTCTAGGGGAAGGAAGAGCTTCGATTTTCTCTGAACATGCTTTTGCAGTATATCCACTAGTCACTCAAGCTGTAGGGGCAACTGCTGTGGTAGTACCAGCCCTTGATTGGGGGCATGATCTTACAGCTATGGCAGCTGCAGTTGATGAGACTACGCGTGTGGTATGGGTTGCGAATCCCAATAATCCAACGGGTAACTGGGTTAGTAGAGAACAGCTATATAAATTTTTAACAAATATTCCTGAACAAGTTGTGGTGGTAGTTGATGAGGCATATATTGAGTTTATGCAAGATAGAGTTAATATAGATACTGCTGCAGATATTGCAGCAGATACAGTGGATAGTAGTAAGTGGTTGGCAGAGTTTCCTAATCTAATTGTAACTAGAACCTTCTCTAAAGCGTATGGTCTAGCTGGATATAGAGTTGGTTATTCTCTATCAAGTGAGCGGGTAGCAGAGCTCTTGAATAGAGTGCGGCAACCATTTAATGTTAACTCACTAGCGCAGACAGCTGCAGTTGCAGCCCTCAGTGATAACTCACATATTAAGAGAGTGGTGGAGCTAAATAGAGAGGAGATGGCTAAGTTTGAATATGGGTTTAAGCAACTCAATCTTAAGTGGATTCCATCAGCAGGAAATTTCATCGCAGTTGATCTGGGGATTGAGGCTGCTCCAATTTTCAGAGCAATGGAGCAGCAAGGAGTTATTACACGCCCCATTGCCAACTACGGAATGCCTGATCATCTGCGTATCTCAATTGGTCTACCCGAAGAGAATAGACGCTGTTTAAGTGTATTGCGAGGTCTATTATGAGTTTACAGATTAATCCAGTAAAGTTTAGAAGGGTTGCGTTGTTAGGGGTGGGACTAATAGGAGGATCTTTAGTGCGTGCTCTGCGTCAGGTAGGAGCAGTTGGAGATGTGGTTGGGTATGGCAGAGGAAGAGATAATTTAGAGCATGCATTAGATCTTGGAGTTATAGACTCTATTGCAGATAGTGTGGCAGAGGCTGTAACTAACGCAGATTTGATTGTGGTTTCAACTCCTCTTGGTGCTATTGAAGATATATTTAGAGCGATGGTAGGGCACATCGCAGAGAATGCGGTAATAACAGATGTTGGTAGTGTTAAAGGTGCAGTAGTAGATAGTGCAGTTGCAGCTTTTGGATTGGTTCCTACTAACTTTATTCCTGCTCATCCTATTGCTGGAACTGAGCAGAGTGGAGCGGCGGCATCTTTTGCAGAACTCTATCAAAATCGTAGAGTGATTCTTACACCTCTTGCAGATAGTGATTTGCAGGCAGTTAAAACAGTAACTGAAATGTGGGAATTAGTAGGTGCTGAAGTCGTGGAGATGGAGGTTGAGCACCATGATGAGGTGCTGGCTGCTACTAGCCATCTTCCTCATCTGCTGGCTTATGCGTTAGTTGATTCTCTAGCTAGGGATGAGTCACACCAAGAGATATTTCGTTATGCGGCAGGAGGATTTCGTGACTTTAGCCGTATTGCATCAAGTAGTCCAGTTATGTGGCGCGATATATCAATGGCAAATAGAGATGCACTCTTGCATAAGCTCAGCGTATTTAGAGAGGAGCTAGAGCAGATCGAGGAGTTTATTAGAGCAGAAAATGGTGTAGAGTTAGAGAATATTTTTGTGCGAGCTAAACAGGCTCGTGATGAGCACTATAAGAAGTGAATGATTAATTAATGGTTAACAGTGAGTAATATGCAATGAGTAATATGTTATGAGTAGTGGGAAACTTAAATTTACAGTTAACCCTGGTAGTCAACTGTTGGGTGCTATTCGTGTTCCAGGTGATAAATCAATCTCACACCGTTCTATTATGTTGGGAGCGTTAGCTGAGGGGGTGACTAAGGTCAGTGGGTTCTTAGAGGGGGAAGATAGTCTAGCAACTCTACAAGCTTTTCGTGAAATGGGCGTCTCTATTGATGGCCCTGTAGCTGGAGAGGTATCTATTTACGGTGTTGGTATGGGCGGTCTCTCGCAACCAGTTGGAGATCTCTATCTCGGTAACTCTGGAACATCGATGCGCCTTCTCTCTGGATTGCTCTCTGGAGCGGCTAAGTTTGAACTTGTTCTGAGTGGAGATGAATCACTATCAAGTCGTCCTATGCGTCGCGTGACTGATCCTTTGCAGAGTATGGGGGCAGAGATAGCTAGTGAAGATGATGGAACTGCACCACTAAAAATTAGCAAGAGCGATCATCTCTCTGGGGTTGAGTATGAGATGCCTATGGCGAGTGCTCAAGTTAAGTCATCGTTACTTCTGGCTGGTATATATGCGCAGGGTGAGACTTGTGTTACTGAGCCTGCGCCAACGCGTGATCATACGGAGAGAATGTTGCAAGGGTTTGGGTATGAGGTTAGAAGAGAAAATTTTGGAGATGGGGAGTCTAAAGTATGCTTAACAGGCGGAGGTTCGCTAAACGCTGTAGCTGTAGATGTTCCTGCTGATATATCATCCGCAGCTTTTTTTCTGGTGGGAGCATCTATCGCACAAGGGTCTGATCTGCTCTTAGAGCATGTAGGAATCAACCCAACTCGTATTGGTGTTATTAATATCTTACGAGAGATGGGAGCTGATATCGAACTTCTAAATGAGACTATCTCTGGAGGTGAGCCAGTAGCTGACTTGCGAGTTAAATATGCACCACTGCATGGGATAGAGATTCCATTGGAGCAAGTGCCATTAGCTATTGATGAATTTCCTGTACTGTTTGTGGCTGCTGCTGTAGCTGATGGACAGACCTTGTTAAGCGGTGCGGAAGAGCTTAGAGTTAAAGAGAGTGATCGGATTCAAGTTATGGCTGATGGTCTTGCCATACTTGGAGTTGAAGTTGAGGTTACTCCTGATGGAATTATTATTGAGGGTGGAGATAGTTTTAGCGGGGGAACTGTAGAGTCTCATGGGGATCATAGGATATCTATGTCGTTTGCGATTGCAGCACTGCGAGCTACTGCTGAGATTGAGATTTTAGATTGTGATAATGTAAATACATCCTTTCCAGGCTTTAGTCAATTGGCTAGTAGTGTTGGCTTAAAAATAAGAGAGAGTTAAATGTCTGTTGAAATGTCTATAGAGAAACCGTTAGTAATTACAGTGGATGGGCCAGGCGGGGTTGGTAAGGGAACTATCTCACTACTTCTCTCAAATAAACTTGGACTTAACTACTTAGATAGTGGCGCACTGTATAGAGTGTTAGGGCTCTCTGCTAAGAAAAAGGGGATAAGTTTTAGTGATGAAAATTCTCTCGGTGCAGAAGCATCTAAGCTTGATATCTCATTTGGAACAGAAGATCCAGATTTAGGAGTGCGTGTAATACTTGATGGAGAAGATGTTACTGCAGATATTAGAACGGAAGATGCAGGGAGTGCAGCCTCTAAAGTGGCAGCAGTTCCAGCAGTTCGTGAGGCACTACTCCAAAGGCAGCGTGATTTTGAGATCAATCCTGGAGTAGTTGCAGATGGTAGAGATATGGGCACAACAGTGTTTCCAGACGCTCCATTAAAAATATTTCTGATAGCTAGTGCAGAGGAGCGTGCGAAAAGACGATATCTACAATTAACCAATAAAGGGTTGAGAGAGAAAGAAGATAGTGTTAGTATACGCACCCTCCAAAGCAAGATACAGCGTGAGATTGAAGAGAGAGATCGTAGAGATTCTGAGCGTTCTGCCTCACCGCTGCGTGCAGCAGATAATGCAGTTACCATAGATACAACTGAGATGGTTATTGATGAAGTTATATCTACGGTGTTGAATTTGGTAAAAGATCGTAGTTTAGGTAAGATGTAAAAGTTGGTAGATATTAGTTTGGTGCACAAGTAGCGGCACTTTTTTTATGAACGGGATAATGAAATCCCCACAACAGCTTTATTAGAGTCACTAAAATAGATAGTTATAGATGACCTATAGAGTTATATTTAGGAAAAATTATTATGAGCGAGAATTTTGCGGAACTTCTAGAAGAGAGCTTCAAATCCACAGTGATGGAGAGTGGAGAGATGGTCAGTGGAACAGTGATCGATATTACAGATGAAGTTGTATTGATTAATGCAGGTCTGAAGACTGAAGCTGCAATTGCAACGGATCAGTTTATGAACCGTGATGGTGAGTTAGAGGTTGCAATTGGTGATATTGTAGAAGTTGAGCTAGAGTCAGTAGCTGATGGCTATGGTGAAACAATTCTCTCTCGCGAGAAGGCAAAACTTCAAGAGGCGTGGAAGCGTTTGGAAGTTGCGCAAGAGGCTAATGAGACTATTATCGGTGTTATTAGTGGTAAGGTTCGAGGCGGCTTTACCGTAGATCTTGATGATGTGCGTGCGTTCCTTCCAGGATCACTGGTTGATGTGCGCCCAGTTCGTGATACTTCATATCTTGAAGGTAAAGATCTTGAGTTTAAAGTTATCAAGATTGATCAGAAACGAAATAATGTTGTTGTCTCCCGCCGTGCGGTGGTTGAGGCTGAATACAGCGCAGAGCGCGAAGAGCTTCTTAAGACTCTTGAAGATGGTATGCAGGTTAAAGGTATTGTTAAGAACCTTACCGATTATGGCGCATTTATCGATCTTGGCGGTATTGATGGTCTACTCCACATTACAGATATGGCGTGGAAACGAGTTCGTCATCCATCTGAGATCGTAACAGTTGGAGATGAGATTGATGTTCAAGTACTCCGTTATGACCGTGAAAAGAGCCGTGTCTCGCTTGGTCTAAAACAGTTAGCAGAAGATCCTTGGATGAATATAGAGCGTCGTTACCCTGCATCTACAAGAGTGTTTGGTAAAGTTACAAATATTGCAGACTACGGTTGCTTTATTGAAATTGAAGATGGAGTTGAGGGGCTAGTCCACACTTCTGAAATGGATTGGACTAATAAAAATGTTCACCCATCTAAAATAGTAGCACTTGGTGATGAGGTTGAGATTATGGTGCTAGATATTGATGAAGAGCGCCGCCGTATATCGCTTGGTATGAAACAGTGTAAAGCAAACCCATGGGAGCTATTCACAGTATCGCATAAGAAGGGTGATCGTCTTACAGGTAATATTAAGTCTATCACTGAGTTCGGTATCTTTATCGGTCTAGATGGCGATATTGATGGTCTAGTTCACCTCTCTGATATCTCATGGAATGAGAGTGGAGAAGAAGTTATTAAGGGCTTCACGAAAGGAGATGAGGTTGAAACTGTGGTATTGGCTATCGATGCAGATCGTGAAAGAATATCTCTAGGTATCAAACAGCTTGAGCAGAATCCATTCTCAACTTATGTTGCAGAGAATCCACGAGGAACTATCGTAACTGGAACTATCGGTGAAGTTGATGCTCGCGGTGCGGTTATTCAGCTAACTGAAGATGTTACTGGATATCTAAGAGTTGCAGAGATCTCACAAGAGAGAGTTGAAGATGCACGAACTAACCTTACTCAAGGTGAAGAGATTGAAGTTGCTATTCTAGGTGTGGATCGTAAATCAAATACACTTAACTTGTCTGTTAAACAGAAAGATTCATTGGATGAAGAGAAAGCAATAAAAGAGTACAATGATGCTAATGCTGTAGATGAAAAATCTGGTAGTACTACTATCGGAGATTTGATCAAAGAACAGATGGGATCATAAGTTTATAAAAGAGGAGTAAGTAATGACAAAATCAGAACTAATTGAGTCGCTATATAGAAAACAACCACATCTAGCATATACTGATGTAGATACGGCGGTAAGAGCTATTATTGATTCAATGAGCAGTGCACTCGGAGCTGGTGAACGCATAGAGATCCGTGGTTTCGGAAGTTTCTCTCTGCATCACCGCAGAGCTAGAATGGGGCGCAATCCTAAAACTGGAGAGGCTGTTGCTCTGCAGGAGAAGCATGTGCCACACTTTAAGCCAGGTAAAGATATGCGTGAACGAGTTAACGAGGCTTGGCTTAAAAACAAGTCTTGAACTCATTTATTCCCTACTTAGGGTTTATCCTCCTCCCAGTGGCAGCCGCCTCTGGGTGGTGGTTTGCCCGTCAAGGTGGTACGCAACGCAGTGATCAACGCTGCTCAACTCTCTCAACAGACTACTTTCGTGGTCTAAACTATCTAATTAACCAAGAACAAGATCGAGCTATCGATCTATTTACACGCTTGGTGGAAGAGGAGCCAGAGATGGTTGAAACCCATCTCGCTCTTGGTACTCTATTTCGCCGTCAAGGTGATACATCTCAAGCTATTCAGCTCCATAATAACTTAGTCAGTAGCGGTAACTTAACTACAAAACAGCGAAGCCATGCTCTTTTAGAGTTGGGGCTTGATTATATGAAAGCTGGACTTCTAGATCGAGCCGAAGAGCCGTTACAAGACCTGTTGCAACTCGGAGTATATCAAGAAGAGGCTTATAGTCAGTTAGTAATAATATATCAGCAAGAACGAGAGTGGGATCGTGCTATTGAGATGTTGCGTAAACAGATCGATGGAAGTGGTAAGAATAGAGTTAATGTTTCAGAGAAAAACTCTCCAGTGATTGCGCAGTTTATATGTGAACAGGCTGAGCTTGCAAAAGATCAAGAAGATATTGATGAAGCCTTGAAGTTAGTGAAGTCAGCTCTTAATGAGGATCCTAAGGCTGTTCGTGCGACCATACTTCAGGCAGAGCTGCTGCTGCTACAGGGTGATCGAGCGGGCGCAATTGTTAGTTATAAGATGGTTGAAGAGCAGAACTCTAGCTTTATTCCAAACATTATAACCCCACTAATAAAAATCTATCGTCAAGAGGGTGATGAGGCTGAAGTATACTCCTATCTTAATAGGCTTCTTCAAGAGTATCCTAGTACCACAGTTCTACTTGCAACAGTAGAGCAGATTCAGCTTATGCATGGCGAGAAAGTTGCAGAGCAATTTCTCATAAAGCAGTTGATGCAACGCCCATCAGTGCGCGGTTTAGAGAGGTTGATTAAGTTAAATTTGGCCCATGCTCAAGATGAAAAGTCTAAGCAAGGGCTGCTGGGGTTGCAGATGCTAACTAGTCAGCTTCAAGAAGAGAAGCCAGAGTATCTCTGTGGGCAGTGTGGTTTTCAAGCCCATAATCTACATTGGCAGTGCCCAGGGTGTAAAACTTGGGACAGTATTAAGCCTATTTTAGGAGTGTCAGGCGAGTAGACATGCGAGTAGAGATAGGCGAGCAGGGTTAAATAGAAGCTAGTTCTTCAGTGAACTATTTATACTATGTAAAGCTGCTACAGGGTCTGGAGCTTGGGTTATCGGTCTCCCAATTACTAACCAATCACTACCCATTTTAACTGCATCGGCAGGAGTCATAACTCTCTTCTGATCACCAGTCGCAGAGCCAGCAGGGCGAATTCCAGGGGTGATTAATTTAAAATCTCTATTTAACTCATTTCTGAGAAGCTCTATCTCCAGAGGAGAGCATACTACTCCATCCATTCCAGAGCTTTGGGCAAGAGTAGCTAGTCGAGATACTTGTTGTGCAGGATCAATCTCTAATCCAATTTCAGTCAGATCACTCTGATCCATACTAGTCAATACAGTTACAGCAATAAGGAGTGGTGACTCTCCTCTTTTTGCAAAAATCTCAGCAGCTGCCTCCATCATCTTTCTGCCGCCAGAGGCATGGACATTTACCATCCATACTCCAAGATCGGCAGCTGCCGCACAGGCGTGAGCAACGGTATTTGGAATATCGTGGTATTTAAGGTCGAGAAATAGATCAAATCCATCAGCTACAAGTTTCTCAACTATACCCCTCCCAGCTCTGGTAAAGAGCTCTTTACCAACTTTAAGTTTGCACTCTTCAGGGCTGAGTTTAGCTGTAAGTTCTAATGCTGCAGCCTCTGTTGGAAAATCTAGGGCAACAACTATTTTAGAATCATTGATCACTAATTTACTCCTCTAAATCTAATTATATAAAATTATATACGTTTGGCTTGAGAGATAGCATTGCCAATATAGTTGCTCGGGGTTAGCTCTCGCAGAGCAGCTTTAGCTTCGTCAGGAATATCTAACTCCTCTATAAAACTCAAGAGAGCATCTCTTGTGATACCCTGTCCACGGGTCAGATCTTTTAGCTTCTCATACGGATTCTCTATGGCGTAACGCCGCATAACAGTCTGGATAGGCTCAGCAAGCACTTCCCAACTGTTGTCGAGCTCGTTTAGGAGCTTTTCTCTATTGATCTCAAGTTTACTAATTCCACGCAGAGTAGAGTTGTAGGCGATCATGCTGTGAGCGATGCCAACTCCAAGGTTTCTCAATACAGTGGAATCGGTTAAATCACGCTGCCCTCGCGAGATCACTAGCTTCTCAGCAAGATGTCCCATAATCGCATTAGCAATACCCAGATTGCCTTCAGAGTTTTCAAAATCTATAGGGTTCACTTTATGAGGCATGGTAGAGGAGCCAACTTCACCCTCAATAGTCTTCTGCTTAAAGTAACCTTGTGAGATATAACCCCAGACATCACGATCATAATCTAGCAAAATAGAGTTGAAGCGGCTGATCACATGAAAGAACTCAGCAATGTAGTCATGAGGTTCGATCTGAATGGTATATGGATTCCAGCTAAGACCAAGAGATTCCACAAACTGCTCCGCAATCTCCTCCCAGTTAAGTTCTGGATATGCTACAAGATGGGCATTATAGTTACCAACTGCGCCATTGATCTTGCCATAGAAGTTGATCTGAGTAAGCTGCTCGCGTTGGCGGCGCAGACGGTAGACTACATTCGCAACCTCTTTTCCCATGGTTGATGGAGTGGCAGGTTGCCCATGAGTTCTACAGAGCATAGGTGCATCAGCCAACTCATGCGCCAAATCACTAAGTGCATCTATAATCTCATCCATCTTTGGAAGAATAGCTTGAGTGCGTGATTCTCGTAGCATCAGAGCGTGAGATAGATTGTTTATATCCTCAGAGGTGCAGGCAAAGTGGATGAATTCACTAATAGCCTCTAGCTCACTATTACCACTAATTTTATCTTTAATGAAATACTCGACCGCCTTAACATCGTGGTTTGTAGTACTCTCAATATTCTTAACTCGCTGGGCATCCTCTTCACTAAAATTATCAACCATAGCATTAAGGATATGCTGAGCACTCTCCGAGAGAGGAGGTACTTCAGCAACTCCAGAGTTGTCCGCCAACATCTGGAGCCAACGCACCTCAACTAAAACACGGTGATGAATAAGTCCATATTCACTAAATATAAGCCGTAGATCGCTAGTGGCACGACCATAACGACCATCAACGGGAGAGACTGCGGTAAGAGAGCTGAGTTCCATAGAGATTATCCTTCTAATTTATAGAGTGGCAAATAGTAAAGTTGGAAGTTTTAAGTATAAAGTCCAAGTATAAACGCAAGTATAAAAGAGGCTATTTTAACACATCAGAAAGAGGAGATCTCTTCCAACTTTTCGGCGTAGAGTGCAAAAGTAAAGACCTGACCCCTTTTATACTTTTATACTCTTGACCCCTTTTATACTAGACTCGGCTACAAGATAGAATAAACTCTAACATCTCAATTGTATCGCCTGAATTATAAAACCTAATCATCTTCTCATTGAACGCTTGTTTACTCTTAGCAGGAATGCTAATGGCTTCATATCCAGCGCTAAGTATAATTCCATTCATCATTAAACGCCCTGTTCTTTTGTTGCCATCATAGAAAAATTGATTTCTTGCCATATAAAGAAACAAGCAAATACCTTTTTCATAAGGATTTGCTATTGTCTCTATATCTTTAGTGACACTTTTAAATATTGCATCTAACGCTTCATGAGCTGGTGGCATCCACTCTGTACCAGCAATATAGACTTGACCATCTCTAAAACTCCCCCACTTTAATGCTTCTTCTTTAGCAACTTTTGTATGAAGTTTTAAGACAACTTCTTTAGATATAGTAAATTCATTTTTCTTAACCATCTCTAATAATAGTTTCCAACTATTAGATTGATTAATTATTAGCTTCTCATCATCTAGTTTATGCCCACCAACAGTAATACCTTCCAATAGGGTTTGTACTTCAGGAAAGGTGTACGGGCTTCCTTCAAGATATGCAACATCATAAATAATTTCAGCAAAAAGTTTATTTGCTAAAAACAAAGATCTCTCTTTATCTTTTACTAGGGTGAGTTTTTTTAGAACTTTATTAACAGAATCTAATAAGTTACCTCTATTTTCTAATAGGCTGTCTGCGTGACTATCTTCTATATTTGTTTTAGAGTTAAATTTGTTCATTGTAAAATCATTAATTACTTAACCTTTAAAAAAATAATCAGAAATAATCAGGGTCAGAGTGTGATTTATTTAATATTTTCTTTGCCCCCTGCTTTTCTACTGCTCAGTTCTAACCCAAAAGTCAGAACATTTTTTTTAGTAAAGGCAATACAGTTGCAGCTATTACTACACCAAGCATCCATTTAACGAGTATCATACCTGTTTTGGTTGCAAGTTGGGTTTCTAGTTTTTCTGTATATGCTAAAGTATCAAATATGATTATTGTAATGGTCACGATTGTAACATAAAGCTATAGATTAAATCAGAATTAAAGGTTGCAGAATTAAAGGTTACTTATTTTGCATTGATGCTCTACTTTAAGAGAGTTGCAGCTGAAACTATATCCTGCTACGCTCTATACATAAAGAGATAAAAGAGATAGATATAGATAACATTGGAGTATAGAGTATGCCGGATAAGAGTGTGGTAAAACAGTCGACTAATCAATTTAATAAGGTTGAAGCAGAAAAAAGATACACTGTATTAGTTGAGTGCTGGAAGTGATAAGAATGCAAACGAAAGGGTGTGAGAGTGTTGCTAAGATCAAACAAGATTTAAACTTCAATGAAAATCTGCTTGGAGAAGATCTAAAGTTTAAAACCACTTGGGGGCTGTTCAGTCCACGAGCGATTGATGAGGGAACTCAACTTATGCTTTCACATATAGATAAGAGCTGCAATATTGGTGATAGTGAAACTATATTAGATATTGGGTGTGGTTATGGACCTCTCGGTTTAGCACTAGGGAAGCGAGCCTTTAATGGTAGGGTTCATCTAGTGGATAGAGACTATATTGCAGTCGAGTATGCACAGCGCAATGCGGAAATTAATTCGCTTAATAACTGTAGAGCCTATCTATCAAATGGATTGAGCGAAGTTCCAAAAGATATTATGTTTGATACTGTTGTCTCTAATATACCCGCTAAAGTTGGACGAGAGATGTTGACCATTCTCCTCTGTGACACCTACGCACAACTCAAACCAGGAGGGCAGATGGTGGTGGTTACTATAAATGGTCTGCGAGATTTTATTAAAAATAACTTTAAGCATGTTTTCGGTAACTATAAAAAGTTGAAGCAGGGTAAAAGTTATACTGTTGCCCGAGCAATAAAAGAGTAAAATTAGCTGCTATGGCGATGACTGACTACATTACAACCTTTAGCTCTGCAATGCGTAACCGTTTTGGTGAGCGAGTGCATAAAGTAGCGATTGATGCAGGTTTTACCTGTCCTAATATAGATGGCTCCAAAGGGCGTGGTGGTTGTACTTTCTGCAATAATGTTTCGTTTAGTCCGCATGGGAGAGAGTCTCGTGGCGTGGCAGAACAGATAGAGTCTGGACGCAAGGTTATTCGCAAGCGTACTGGAGCTATGAAGTATATAGCTTACTTTCAAGCGTACACCAACACTTACGCAGATCCAGTAGCTCTGGATAAGATGTATCGAGAAGCTTTAGCTGAACCAGATGTGGTCGGACTCTCTATTGGGACTCGTCCTGACTGTGTGCCAGATGCGGTTTTAGACCTACTTGCAGGGTATCGTGATGAGGGGTATGAGATCTGGTTGGAGCTCGGTCTGCAATCATCTTTTGACGAAACTTTAGATAAAGTTAACCGTCTTCACTATTTTCATGAATATGAGCAGGCTGTAGCGGGAGCTCAACAGAGAGAGCTTCAACTCTGCACTCATCTCATTGCAGGGCTTCCAGGCGAGGGGGCTGCCCACTATAGCGAAACGATGGATAGAGTTCTGGAGCTTGGTACGGATGGATTTAAGTTTCATCCTCTCCATGTAGTTAAGGGGACGATGTTGGCTAATGAGTGGAGACGGGGGGAGTTTACTCCGATGATGCAGCAGGAGTATGTTGAAGTTGTTGCTAATTGGATTGATCAGGCACCGACCGAAATGGTCTACCATAGATTAACTGCCACAGCATCGGAAGATATTTTATTGACTCCAGCTTGGTGTAGTAAAAAATGGAAGGTGTTAAATGCCATTGAGAAGGAGTTGGCGTGGCGTAGAGTAAAGCGACAGCAAGCAGCAATGGGGTTTGCCTCAATGTTAGTAGACAGAAGTTGTGGAAGTGAGGTGCGTGTAGCATGAATGCAAAGTTAAATATTGGGAAGATGGATGTTATAGTAATTGGTGGCGGTGCGGCAGGCTTAAGTTTCGGATGCTCTTTAGCTAACACTAAACTCCGAGTTCTTATCTTGGAGCGGCAAGGATTAGAGTCTATAAGCAATCCACAAATGGATGGACGAGACTTTGCTAATACTCATCTCTCAAAAAAAGTTATGCAAAAATTGGGGGTGTGGGAGAGAATTCCAAAAGAGGAGATCGCGCTGTTACGAGAAGCTAAGGTGGTGGATGGGGATTCAGACTATGCACTCCAGTTTGATGCAAGCAGTAAGCAAGCAACAGAGCTCGGTTATCTGATCTCTAACCATATTATCCGCAAGGCACTATATGATCAATTAGTGGGGGCAGAGAATGTAGATATCCTTACTGAGGTTGAAGTTAGTGGGCTAGAGAGTAATCAGAGCGGCGCAACTGTTACTCTCTCTACAGGTGAGAAGATTGGCGCAGAGATGGTGGTCTCGGCGGATAGTCGCTTCTCTGCAACTCGTAAGATGATGGGGATCTCCGCAGAGATGTTTGATTTTGGGAGGACAGCGATTGTCTGTCGTGTTACCCATGAGAAGCCACACCATGAAACTGCTTTTGAGTGTTTTCGTTATGGACGAACTTTAGCTCTACTTCCGCTTAATGGTAAACGAGGATCTGTAGTGATCACTGTTCCATCTAACCAAGCACAACGCTACCTTGAAATGAGTGTTGATGAGTTTAATCGGGAGGTGGAGGAGGGGTTGGCTGGAGAGTTTGGAAAGGTGGAGTTAGAGAGTGAGCGTTTCTCCTATCCTCTAGTTGCGGTGCATGCTAATCGCTTTGTAGGAGAACGCTATGCACTATTAGGTGATGCGGCGGTAGGTATGCACCCAGTTACAGCGCATGGCTTTAATCTTGGACTGCGCGGACAGGATAGTTTGAGTTTTGAGATGATAAAGGCTCTGGAACGAGGTGAGCCACTCTATAGTAAAAAAGCCTTAGAAAATTATGAGCGGAAGCAGATGATCGCAAGCCGTCCTATTTATCATGGTACTAATGCGATAGTGCGCCTATTTACTAGTGATAATGAGTCTGCAAAACTGTTGCGTAAAGCGGCTCTCCGTTTTGGTAATAACTTTCCACCAGTACAGTGGGCTATTATTCACAAACTAACAGAGATAGGCGGAATCAGTGGGTTTGCAACTCCAAAATTAGATAAGGTTAAAGAGTCAGTTGGAGGTATCTTTGGTAGAGAGTTGAAGATGCCAAAGTTTGATCTATCAAATTTAAAGATCTCAAACTTGAAAATACCAAAATACTCAACTAGGTAGAGGTTGATATATAGAGACTATAGAGAATTAAATTATTTGCCCCAACGCTTAAAGCGTTTTTTACAATACTTAAGTAGAGATTTGTAGTTAGTAAAGTGAAGCTTAAAGTTATCCTCAGCTGGTTCATCATACTCACACCAATCATTATCATATTCACGGCAGATGGTGGGGCGTTCATCATATATAGCGCAGCCACCACCAGCTAAGATAAAGTTACAGCTATTATTGATTATTAGAAACCAACCGTCCTCATCTTTGTAGATCTCAATGTCGCGGTGGGCAATCTGCCAAAGTAGAGTCTGGAAATCACTTTTCTTGCGTGGAGTATCGATCTGTTGAGTAAAGTAACTACAGCACTTACTCCCTTTGCAGAAGCTACATTTATTTTCAGCAGTCATCTCTACTGTTACAGACTCTATTTTTGTAGACATTAATTTGTATATATTTGAATATTTAGATAAGTGAAGTGATTTTAGGTGAGTAGTTAGCGATTAACTGTTCGAGTATATTTTACCTTATTGTTGGGCAAGCTGGTTGCCATAACTTATTAACTCATCTAGTAGCTTAATTTTATCACTGTTGCCAGTATGCTCTTCTTTGAGTTGGATAATTTTAGAGCAGTACTCTTCATAATAGGTTGAACCACCGCCATCCTTGTCTAGAATGCGGTGCTGGCAGAAACGATCCCACTTTAACTGCTCGTCTTCATTTAGTGATTCAGGCCAGTTGCGAGCACGATAGCGAAACAGCATTGTCTCTAATCTTGGATCTTCAAAGTGAAAACTTTTTAACGCCAGCTCTGCTGGAGATAGTGTATGGATATGGTTCATAATTCCTCTATCACTGCTGCTAAAGAAATTCCCGCTATAGATCATTTTATCAGGATCGTTCTCCGCTGGAAACTCTCTTAAGTTGTGAACCTTAACTACCTTTTCAGCTAGATATGGAGAGTTTTTTAGCTCCTCTGCATGGGCTAGTTGCTGCTTTAGATCTACTCCTAAACGCTCTTGCACTTCAAGGCTTAAAGTGTTGAGAGGCGCAACTACTGGACACTTATTGAGATGAATACTTTTAAGTGGAATCCGAGATACTCCATCTGGAAGGTCACTACTTTTGACAAAGAGGCGCGCATGAATATCTTCTATAGATAGAGTTAGAAGTGGGGTAGGGTCTTCAAGCAGATCGTATACAATAACTGCATTCGGGTTGGTTGGGTGTCGTGCAACTGGATAGATAATGGCAAGGTTGCTGCGTTGCGATGAAAACATTGAGGAGATATGGATAAGTGGAGTTGGGTTCTGGAGGTTAAGCATCTTCTCCACCTCCTGCTTCTTACTATTAGTTAGAATAAAGTCATAAAGTTTTGGTTGTTTATCTTTTATCAATTTTGCCATAGCAATGGTTGCATACACATCCGAGAGTGCATCATGCGCATCTCCATGCTCTATACCATTTGCAACTGTTAGATGCTCTAAACGCATACTGGGTTTACCATCATCATACATCGGCCACTCTATACCATCTGGGCGTAACGCTCGTGCAGTGCGCACGAGGTCGATAATATCCCAGCGAGAGTTGCCATTTTTATACTCTCTTTCATAAGGGTCATATAAGTTGCGATAGAGTGTATTGCGGGTCGCTTCATCATCAAAGCGGATGGAGTTGTAACCGACACTGCACGAATTAGGAACCATCATCTCATCACGAATCTGTTGAATAAATTCAACTTCAGTTACTCCTCTCTCTAGGGCTATCTGTGGAGAGATTCCAGTAACCATACACGCCTCTGGCTGTGGAAGAAAATCACGAGCAGGCTTTGAGTAGACCATAAGCGGTTCACCCACAATATTTAGATCAAGATCAGTACGAATACCAGCAAATTGAACGGGACGGTCGCTACGAGGATCAGTTCCAAAAGTTTCATAGTCGTGCCAGTAGAACGATTTTGTACTGTTATTAATCTTGCGATTCATCTAGCCTCCTAGCATTTAATTGGCTGAATCCAAGTTCAAATTCAGGGTTTGAATTCAGGAATAAATATATATGGATAAAAAATGAAAGTATAGTCTCTTCATCACTATAAAGATAGACATTAAAATAGCCGCTCTGATATAATACATCGGTTTTAAATGCCGCGGTGATGGAACTGGTAGACATATGAGACTTAAAATCTCAGGATCGAAAGATCGTGCGGGTTCGACCCCCGCCCGCGGTAGTAAACAGAGACAATATTCAATGATAAGATTTCGGAGAGAGAGTTTTGAACAAAAGTTTTTTATTAACTATAGCTCTACTGGTACCTCTATCATTTAGTGGCATAGCCGCAGCTTCTGAAAGTCTTCATGACTCTGTAGTAAGAGATGATCTTTCTCAAGTTAAAGATCTTCTTGAAAATGGAGCAGATCTAAATAAGAGAAACAGATATGAAGAGCTTCCGCTTCACTTAGCTCGCTCTACAGAGATGATGGTGTTGCTGATAGAGAGAGGAGCAGAGATTAATATCGAGAACCATTTTGGTGACTCTCCATTAATGCAGTCAGTGTTTAGAGGTAACCATGAGGTAACATCTCTTCTGTTAAAGCATGGAGCTGAGGTTAACCATAAAAATAGATTTGGCGATACTCCTCTTAGAGAGGCAGTTAATCGAGATCTATTGAGAATGGCAAATATTTTAATTACTGCTGGTGCTGAGATAGATTATCAGGGGAAGCAAGGTGATACTGTTCTCCATACAGCTGTACGACGCGGTAACCCTGCTATGGTGAGAATGTTACTAGAGACAGGAGCGAGAACCGATATTAAAAATGATGACGGTCGTATTCCAAAAGAGCTTGCGGTTGGGCGCAAGATGGTTGGAGTTTTAGATTAAATGTGGAGAATATGGGCACTGATGGCGATTGCTGTTGTGCTAGTAGTTATACTTGCGCGGTTGCGCAAAAGGTAACGGCATATATTTGTACGGAGACATTGGCGCCATTGGTGCCATTATTGGTAGTGGAGGGAGAGGAGCAGGGAAAGAGCGGCGATTAGAGGAGTGCCGTGGAGCTGGGGCTCTTGGCGCAGGTGCTCTTGTTCTATATGTAGGTGTTGCTCTATATATGGGTCTCGATGTTGGTCTTGGTTGAACTCTTGTCGGAGCTCTTCTTGGTACTACTACTGGAGCTGCTTTAGTATATACATTTTTTCCAGACTCGACACTCATCCCAAAATTTTTCTCAGCGCCGTCAACTGCGGATCTACTAAAGTCTAGAGTCTCTCCAGGACCTTCATCAGGATCATTTATAGGTGACTCCTCTAGCCCCCATGCGGCAGCAAGATCATCCCCACTTCCCCAAGGTCCAAGCCATTGTGCCTGTACTACGCTTTGAGTAGTTAGGGTGAACAGAAGAACTCCAGTAGCTCTATACCAATTGACCTTACTAATATTCATATCTTATTATCTCAGTTTTTATCATAATATTTGTCTTAATCTTCGTCTTAAATTTTACTAAACAGTTAAGTTTTCAATGCTTAACCATTTAACTCTGTTAGTCATATTCGCCAAGACTATTTTGGCGAATAAGAGTCTCTAAGGTGCGCATATATTCTCCACCATTTTCAGCATAACGCTTGAGACCGTTCAGCATAAATGTTCCAGATGGTGTAAGTAATTTTTCGCGCTGTTCATAACGCAAACTGCGTAACTCTTCAAATGCTGTTCCAGTATTTAATATATGGATATACTTCTCAATCGCACTATCTATATCTGTATATGCCTCAACTTCATGGCTGTCACCATCCGTCCGTTTTTTGGGAACTATGCCACATCCTGGAGTGAAACACCAGATCCCGAAGTAGTTATTTCCCTGTTTGGCAAAACGAGAAGTACCCCACGAAGACTCTAAAGCGGCCTGTGCCAATAGTAAGGAGAGTGGTATTGTGTCTGTGCGGATTAGTAGTTTATCCCACTCTATATCTGTGTCAGAGTCAAAGCTATTTACTTTGCGCAACTTAGCGAGGCGTAATACCCACTGTTGTTCACTATCACTTAATACTTCACCAGAGCGGTGGCGTAGATATAGACTTATAAGTACTGTACGCTCTTTGCGAATGCGATGCAGGATAGGGTTTGCTTTTGAATTTATATAGTTTATAAAAACTCTTTTCCGCTCTTTTCGATCTTCAATGTTTACAAAGTCAGGAGTGCCGCTAAATTCTGGATTTAGATTCCCCTTAGCTTCAGCGTACGAAATTATCGCCTCAGAAGATGTGGTAAAGAGAGATGAAGATATTGCGACTGTTATAGATAACAGTAAAGTTAGTTTAGTGTTCATTCTATGGCCTCCAAAATTATTGACTCGAGCATGTTTTCAACTTCAAGCAGTACAGAGCGTGATTTTTTAGATCCTATAGCAGAGAGCTGTAGGTATGAGATGTTTACAATATCTGGGGATGCGGTTGTGGTGTAGATTGCGATAGAGTAGGGGCAGAAGATGACATTAGCAGGATCAGCATTAGTCATTTTACGAGATAGTTTTGCACTACAAAACTCAATAATCTCAGAGCGCATAAAAACACTAGTTGAGATACTTTTATTACTAGCCTCACTATTCTGACTATCATCAGAGGAGAATTTATTCATCTGCTCTTTAGCTATATCTATAATGCTTGTAGTGGTTGTGTGAACTTTGTCTCTCATATCTTTACGCACTACTGCTTGAACCGCACTCTTCACTTTAGTTGCTAGATCTTTTCCAGTGCGCTGCAACATTCTAGAGACATTGGAGCGGTGGGCAACGACTAACCCCTGATTAGTTATTCCCTCCTCTATATACTCTTTGATGGTGTCAAAGTCTTCTTCAATCGTATAGTGTACCCAGAGCCCATTCTCTGTCTCTACTTTACCACTATAAGCCTTTAGTGTAGTTGTTACTAAAGCAGTAGTAACTACTGCGGTAACTATTATTGATTTAATAACTCCTGTGTTCATAAGCCGCTCCTCTTATCTCTACTATTCTCTATTATTTGCCCACTTAGTAGGTTTAGTCCAACTGTTATATGTTTTATAACTCTCATTGTAACTGTTTTATATAGAGCAGTGTGGTTAAATAGTCAGTAATGAATATTTTTATACGCTTGCTAATCTTGATGCTGCTGGTGACAGGATGTAGTACTAAATTTGATAAAGATAATATCTGCTCTATATATGATGCTAACCCAGGGTGGGAGGATACTATGGGTTTGGTTGAAGAGAAGTGGGGGGTATCTGCAGAGCTACTGATGGCGGTGGCTCGTTATGAGTCAAGTTTTGAAGCTGAGGCTCGTTCACCACGCAGGCGTTATTTTGGTTTTATTCCAGGAAAGAGAATATCTACAGCATACGGATATTCGCAAGCACTTGACTCAACTTGGCAGGAGTATATAGAGCGCACTAATAGCGATGGTGCGGATCGAAACTCTTTTGAGGATGCACTAAACTTTATCGGCTGGTATATGCGTAGAGCTAATCGTAGTTTAAATATCCCTCTTAGCGATGGTTATAAACTATATTTGGTATACCATGAGGGGCATCGTGGCTTTTTAAGCGGTAGGTACAAGAGTAGCCCTAAGTTAATGTTGGTGGCACATAAGGTGGAGTCTATGCGGCGCATCTATAGAAAGCAACTAAATAGGTGTCGCCCTAACTGATACCCTCAAGATCCCCATCCATGTGTGCTTCAGTTAGTTCATCTAATCCACCGATGTAGTCATCTCCTAAGAATATCTGCGGAACTGTTCGTGCATTATCGGTGCGTTTTAACATCTCTTTTAGCCCCTTCTGCGATTGGTCTACTCGTACCTCTATATACTCAATTCCCCACTTAGTTAGTAGTTGTTTCGACTTGTCGCAACGAGGACAGGTTCCAGTACTATATATCTTTATCTTTCTTGCCATGATTGATTCTCTTAATTAATTCTCTAAAAAATATTTTATGAAATGGTGTTAATGCTGTATTGTACCTCAATTAAATCGTTGCAGTGAGCAGAGGAAAAATTGATGAAAGAGATTGAGACTACATATCTAAAAAATTACAGAGCTCCAACCTACCTTATTCCAGAGGTGATGATATTTTTTAATATTGCGAAAGATGCGACTCAGGTTAAGGCGAGTCTGACTGTAGTGAGAGATAGTGCACCGCAATCTGATGCGAAAGAGCAAGCTGTTCCGTTTATTTTAAATGGCGGAGATCAGGAGTTGGTGTCGTTATCTATTGATGGAGTAAGGCTGCAGGAGGATAGTTACTGTAGAGATAAAGCGGGGATAGCTATTTTTAACCCTCCTGCAGAGTTCACTCTCCAGATGGAGACAAAGCTATATCCTGCTAAAAATACAGAGTTAGAGGGGTTGTATCAATCTGGTCCAATATTCTGTACTCAATGTGAGGCAGAGGGGTTCCGTAAAATAATATTCTTTCCTGATCGTCCAGATATTATGGCTAAGTTTACAGTCACTATTGCGGCTGATCCAAAGCTATGTCCAGTGTTACTCTCTAACGGTAATCCAACTAAGCAAGGCGGATATCCAGATGGCCGTCACTGGGTAATATGGGAAGATCCATTTCCTAAGCCAGCTTATCTATTTGCACTAGTTGCAGGAGAGCTCTCGGTTATCCAAGATCAGTTTACAACTGCATCTGGTCGAGATGTAACGCTCCAAATCTATACTGAAAAACATAATATAGATAAATGTTCTCATGCAATGGAGTCTTTAAAACGAGCTATGCTCTGGGATGAGGAGGTCTATGGAAGAGAGTATGATCTTGATCTCTTTAATATAGTAGTAGTAGATGACTTTAATATGGGGGCGATGGAGAATAAAGGGTTAAATATATTCAACTCTAAATTTATTCTTGCCAAGCCTGAAACTGCAACAGATAGTGACTATATAAATATTGAAGCAGTAGTTGGACATGAATATTTTCACAACTGGACAGGAAATAGAATTACCTGTCGTGACTGGTTTCAACTTAGTTTAAAAGAGGGGTTAACCGTATTTAGGGATCAAGAGTTCACCGCAGACCATAATGCGCGCGCAGTGAAACGGATTCAGGATGTGCGTATGCTGCGTAGCGCACAGTTTGCAGAAGATGGAGGCGCAATGTCGCACCCTGTGCGTCCAGAGCAGTATGTTGAGATAAGCAACTTCTATACTGTAACAATCTACGAAAAAGGGGCTGAAGTGGTGCGGATGCAGCATACTCTACTTGGAGCAGAGCTCTATAGAGAAGGGATGGATCTCTACTTTAAGCGGCATGATGGGGAGGCGGTGACGGTAGAAGATTTTGTCTCTTGTATGGAGGAGGTTTCTGGTAGAGATATGGGGCAGTTTATGAGCTGGTACAAACAGAGAGGAACTCCAGAGCTCAATGCACAGTGGAGTTATAACCGGCAAGATGGAACTCTTAATTTAACTCTAGAGCAGACTCCACCATCAGCACTTAATAGTGAGGAGAAAGCTAATTGGCAACCGCACCATATTCCAGTAATGGTTGGATTGCTCTCGCAGAGTGGAGGTGATGATATTCTAATTGGAGGTGATAAGTCAAAGAGTCAACTCCTAGAGCTGACAGATAGCAAGCAAGAGTTTATCCTTAAAGTTAGTGATATTTCTGAGGTTGATGGAGGAGTAATTCCATCTATTTTAAGAGGATTTTCAGCTCCGCTCTTACTGACAACCGCGCACAGTGTTGAGGAGCGACTATTTATAATGGCTCATGATAGCGACTCATTCAATCGTTGGGAGGCTGGGCAACAAGTAGCTGAAGATATGCTTCTCTCTGGAAAAGTTAGTGAGGAGTGGTTGAGTGCTATCGGAAAAGTTATTGAGAGTGCACTGTATGATCCGGCACTAGCTACCGAGATGTTAACTCTTCCATCTGAGAAGTGGTTGGCAGAGAAGATGAAGGTTGTTGATGTAGAGGCTATTCACGCTATTCGTGAACAGGCAATTTCAGCATTAGTAGAGCGTTATCGGGAGCAGTTGTTGAGTATATATCAGCAGCCTGTAAATATAGCAGCAGAGCGCACTTTACATAATCATATACTTTTAATCTTAATGCGTTTAGAACAGCCTGAGGAGATTGTAAAGTTGGCACTTGCACAATTTAATAGTGCCGAAAATATGAGTGATGAAATTGCTGCTCTTGCGGCACTTGAGAAAGTGGAATCTGTAGAGCGCGAGAATGTATTGGCACAGTTCTATAAAAAATGGAGAGCTGAGAGGTTAGTGATAGATAAGTGGTTTGCACTGCAAGCTGGCTCACAGCTTCCAGCAACAGTTAAGAGAGTGAAAGATCTACTGGAGCACACCGATTTTGCAATCTCTAATCCTAACCGTGTCCGTTCGCTAGTAGGAGTATTTACCCAAGCAAATCCCCTCCATTTTCATACTGCAGATGGGGAAGGGTACCGCTTTCTTGCAGATCAAGTACTGCGTTTAGATCCTCTTAATCCACAAGTTGCCGCACGAATGGTTGGTGGTTTTAATCAATGGAAAAGGTATGATGAAAGTCGCCAACACTTGATGAGAGAGCAGTTAGAGAGGATTATAGTGACTAATGGTATCTCTAAAGATGTTTCAGAAATTGTGAATCGAGCTCTTAATTATTAATCCTACTCTTACTCCTACTCCACCGTAACAGATTTAGCTAAGTTTCTCGGCTGGTCAATATCTGTCCCTTTAAGCAGTGCTACATGGTAAGCAAGTAGTTGCAGAGGGATACTAAATTGAATTGGAGATACATGATCTCCAGCAGGGGGGACAATAGTTATATAGTATCCATCGCTACTTCTTCCCATATTGGCATCGTGGTCAGCAAAGATGATTAACTGCCCATTACGGGATCTAACTTCAGCAAGATTTGATTTTACCTTCTCCAGTAGATCATCGTTAGGAGCTACAGTAATGATAGGCATATCTTCATCTACTAGTGCAAGAGGACCATGTTTAAGTTCACCAGATGGATATGCTTCGGCGTGGATATATGATATCTCTTTTAGTTTTAGTGCACCCTCTAGTGCAACAGGATATTGAACTCCTCTTCCTAAAAATATTGCACTGGGGTGATCTACAATCCGTTTTGCGAGCTCTTTTATCTCACCCTCTAGGGTGAGGGCACTCTCTACAAAGCGAGAGAGAGAGGTGAGTTGAGTAACTATACGATTCTCTATCTTATCCGTTATATTAAAGCGTCGCCCAACTACTGTGACCAACATCAGAAGGGCTGTTAGTTGAGTAGTGAATGCTTTAGTAGACGCAACTCCAATTTCAGGTCCTGCACGAGTTAGTAGGTTGAAATCGCTCTCTCTGATCAGTGAGCTCTCAGCTACATTGCAGATAGTTAAAGAACCAATAATATTTTCTAAGGAGCTATTTTTGACAGAGTTTAATGCGGCAAGAGTATCTGCAGTCTCTCCAGATTGTGAGATAGTGACAATCAATGTACCTGGAAGCACGACAGGGTGACGGTACCTATATTCACTTGCAACCTCAACATGACAAGGTACTCCAGCTACCCCCTCAAACCAGTTGCGTGCGACCATTCCAGCATGGTAACTAGTTCCACAAGCTAAAATCTGGATTGCTTGAATTTTATCGAATAGCTCGCTAACAGATGGTCCGAAGCTCTCCTCCAATACTTTATCATCTGCGATGCGTCCCTCTAAAGTCTCGGCTATGGCATTTGGCTGTTCATAAATCTCTTTGAGCATATAGTGAGCATAGCGTCCAAGATTGGTGTCATCTACAGAGAGTGATGAAGTATGTATTTTGCGTTCTACAGCTTTTCGTTCACGGTTAAATATCTTAATGGAGTTCTCTCTAATCTCGGCAAGGTCACCATCTTCTAAGTAGATAAATTTATTAGTGTGAGAGATAAGAGCAGCACTATCTGAGGCGATATAATTTCCGTTACTCCCAACTCCAATTACTAGAGGACTTCCTAGTCGAGCAGCAACCAGTAGTTCAGGCTCTAGAGGACTTATCACCCCCAACGCATAAGCTCCCCGCAATTTTGTGGTAGCACTCCATACCGCATCACTTAGAGAGCTACCATTTTGGAGATGAAACTCAATTTGATGTACTACAGTTTCACTATCCGTCTCTGAAGTAAATTTGAATCCCAACTTTTTCTGCTCTTCACGCAACTGCTGGTGATTCTCTATGATTCCATTATGGACAACCGCAGCTCTACTATTTGCAATATGAGGATGAGCATTAGAGGTTGCTGGTACTCCATGTGTTGCCCAGCGTGTGTGAGCAATTCCAATAGTTCCGCTAAGAGTAGAGCTATTAATTAACTCTTCAAGGTTTTTAACTTTTCCTTCAGCACGAACTCGTTTAATACTATTTTCACTATCTAGAACAGCAATACCTGCAGAATCATATCCACGATACTCAAGGCGCTGGATCCCCTCTAGTAGAAGTGGAGTGACACTATGGTCACCCTTTTCTAGCTCTGTTTTGGCTGTTATAGCTCCAACAATTCCGCACATTAGATATCTCTCTATTTAGTTCTGAATGGTGATTTGAAAATAAGTTAAGAATTTTACTTTAATTTACTGTTTATAGGTAAATATTAATTAGAGCTCTCTGTGTCTAAATATAGCAATAATGTTTTTAAAGATAGTAATAATTTATAGCTCCTTATTGAGTTCTAAGGGAAGTGTTACCCTAAAACAGCTTCCCTCAACCTCATCTCTATCTTCAGCTTTCACTGATCCATCATGGTGAGTAGCAACCATCCTTACAATGAAAAGACCAACTCCGAGATGAGGGCGGTCAGGGTTGCTCTCTAGCCTAGCAGATACCATAGATTCAAATAGAGTATCTCTAATCTCTGCATTAATGAATGGCCCCTCATTTTTTATCTCTATCTCTATATTATGGGTGTCACTGATTACATTAATCTCTATAGGTTTTTCTGGGTAGCTATAGTCCAAGGCATTATTTAGAAGGTTATCTAACATCTGCTCAATAGCATAAGGCCAGCCATTCAGTAGTAATTTGTTATTTGACTTAGGGCTGGACTCTGAGTTAGAGGAGTTGAGAAATGATATTTTAAAATATTGGAGAGGATGACTATTCTGGTAGTTTTCTAAATACTCATCAAGAAGCTCTTGTAGATCGAATATCTCTCGGCTGCCTGGAGTAAGAGCATCTTCTAGGCTGGAGGCTTCGGCAAGACTCTGCACCATAGATCCAAGTCGCCCAATACCGCGCCTGGTTTTTAGGAGATATTTTTTACTACTCGCTGTCTCTGGAATCTCTCTCTCTAGATTCTCTAAAGAGGTTGAGACAATGTTAAGTGGATTTAGAATCTCATGTTTTAACATCCTTGGCATTCTCTCTAAGTAGTGGGTGTAACGCGATAGCCTACTCAGCATTCCAGAAATACTTCGGGAAAGATCGCCAAGTTCATCTAGCGAGCGGCTATCACTAACTATCTGCTCAGAGAGAATTCTGCCACTGCTGTCGATAGCATTCGAGGTCTCTTGTCCAATCCTATGTAGGCGTATAGTGAGGCGAGTTGCGATTGAGATAAGAATTAGTGAGGCGATAAGTATGATTAACATAGTTGATCCAATTGCATTCTCTAAACTTATTCTAAGTTCTGCGAGAATGCGTAGGTTGCTCTGCTCAGCTATAACAGCCCCAAGCTCACCAGACTCCCCATGAATAGGGTATACAATGGTGATAACATCTGCAGCCCCATCATAAGAGGGGCGCACAAAACGCTGCTCTTCTCCAGTTCTGAGAGCTATCTCAATAGCACTCCAAGAGAACTCTCGTGTATCTCTGATTGGTTCATCAAACTCATCAATTGGAGAGCCAAATATCCAATCAAAAATAGTTGCTGTAATGGGGTTTCGTTCATCATCTCTAGTTAAAGTGGTGAGAAGCTGTCCTGTAGTTGCGACAATACGGCGGTGTCTATCAGTGATAGAGAAGCGTGCATCAGGTAGGTCAATGGCATTTATTGTGCGTTCCATCGAAGGGGCTGGCAGAAATACTCTATTCAAATATGCTTCAGTCCACTCTTTGAATGTGCCAATTTCAGTCTCTATATCTCTACTCTTTTCATCGTCTACATCAATAATTGAGAATGATAGTGAAGCAGATTCGTTAATTAATTTGCGTGGAATTTTAAGTTTTATAAGGTATCCGTGTTTGGTTGGAAACATTGATGCAGTAAATAAATTGTCGTGTTTACCAGTTAAAGGTTTATCCCACTGCTCATCCATACGATATATTCCCATGCGACCACGACTGTATGCTGTGGCTATAAAGTTTTGTGCTGGGATATTATCTTGCTGGAGGTAGATGCGCAGATGATCTCCACTATCTACTCGTAACCCTTTAAACTTGCGAAAGAGGTGGTGGTCATCATTAACCATAAAAATAGAGTAGATGTTACGCTTATCTGAAGATACTCCTAGAATATGATCAAATGAGAGATCATTTTTTGTGTAGTTGTTGCCACCTTGTAAGATGTGGCTCTCCCCATAGTTAACAGCTCGTTCAAGTATTGGCTGCCATTTTTTTATCTCTGGAGTGTCAATATCTGGAGTCTCTTTCAGTTCATAGACATAGAAATCTTGTTCACTACTAAGTTCATGAGGAATTCCTGTCTCTGGATTAAAAAGCTCTGGATTGTTGTGAAGAACGGTAGCAACAGCTTGGGATGCCATCGATAGCGCATTCTCTTGTCCGCGCTGAAGAAACTCTTTCATCTCAGTCAACATCTTATATCCCATAATTGGGATAGTAAGAAATAGTAGAATTGCTAAAATTAGCTTATTGCGAATTCCACCCCAGCTTCTGACTGTTAACAGTCCCAACGGTAACCAACTCCGAATATGTTGCGAATGCAGTTGAATTCAGGATCTAGTCGCTTAAACTTGATTCTTATTCGTCTTATATGACCGTTGATAGTGTTCTTCTCCACAATAGTCTGGCGAGTTACAGGCATAAGTGCTTCGTAACTAAATGCCTCGCCAGCAGACTCTACCAACGCTTCAACCAACCAGAACTCTGTTAAAGTAAGATCTAAGCTCTTTCCTTGCCAGTGAGCGGTCATAGATATCTCATTAATAGTTAGTTCACCAAAGATTGAGTTATTGTCAGTTGGAAAATGTTCGCCTTGGTTGGTAAGGCGGTCTTCAATTTGGAATAAGGAGAAGACTCGTACCGTGAGGTACTCCAGAGTGATAGGTTTAATTAAGTAGTCCCATGCCTCTAGTTTAAGTCCCTCAACTCGATCTACTTCACTATCACGGGCAGTTAGAAATATAACGGGGATGGTGGGGTACTTACGGTGAAGCTCACTACAGATCTCAAAGCCAGCATCATGATTATTACCTAACATTACATCTAAAATTGCAAGATCAGGTCGGTCTTCACTAAACCCTAAAAGAGCCTCATCTTTATCTGCATAGGCAGTTACCTCATAACCTTCACTTCGCAGTGCGTCACTATAGTTTTCACGCTGATCTAAGTCATCTTCTACAATTGCAATTTTTTTACTCATAACAATAGTATATACTATTCAGTTTTTATAGACTAGAAAGCATTAGAGAAACTTAATATGAAACTTACTACAAGATTTGCCCCAAGCCCAACTGGATACCTTCATGTCGGAGGAGCGCGTACAGCACTATTCTCCTGGCTATATGCACGCCGCCATGGCGGTGACTTTATTCTGCGTATTGAAGATACTGATCGTGAGCGTTCTACTAAAGAGTCAGTCAATGCTATCTTAGAAGGTATGAGCTGGCTAGGTCTGGAATACGATCAAGGACCGTTCTACCAAACTGATCGCTTTAAGCGTTATAACGAGATAATCCAACAGCTTTTAAATGATGGGAATGCATACTACTGTTACTGTAGTAAGGGTGAGCTTGACGAGATGCGAGAGGGGCAGCGATCTAGAAAAGAGAAGCCTCGTTATACTGGAATATGTCGCAGCCGTAGTGAACCTCGTGAAGGGGTGGAGCCAGTTGTCCGTTTTAAAAATCCTACTGATGGAGTTGTGATTGTAGAAGATAGCGTAAGAGGAAATGTTGCATTTCAAAATAGCGAACTTGATGATCTTATTATTGCTCGCTCTGATGGGACTCCAACATACAATTTAACTGTAGTTGTAGATGATTTAGATATGGGATTGACTCATGTTATTCGTGGTGATGACCATCTAAATAATACACCAAGGCAGATTAATATACTTAGAGCTTTAGGGACTGCTCCACCTAAATATGCTCACCTCCCAATGATATTAGGATCTGATGGCGCACGCCTCTCTAAAAGGCACGGAGCAGTGAGTGTTATGCAGTATCGAAATGATGGCTTCTTGCCAGAAGCACTTCTTAACTACTTGGTGCGTTTAGGGTGGTCACATGGAGATCAAGAGATATTCTCTATGGATGAGATGGTTGAGTTGTTTGATACTTCAGAGGTGAATAACTCCGCATCAACATTCAATCCAGAAAAACTACTCTGGCTGAATCAGCACTATATTAAGAGTAGCTCTCCAGAGCATATTGCAAGGCATCTATCCTGGCATCTTGGGGAGAGAGATATAGATCCAACAAAATCTGGTCCAGAGTTGACCAAGGTTGTCGCTGCTCAACAAGAGCGAGCTAAAACCTTGGTGGAGATGGCAGATAACAGTCGCTTTTTTTATAAAGATTTTACAGAGTTTGATGAGAAGGCGGCAAAGAAGAACCTGAAAGCAGCGGCAGCAGAACCGCTCACTAAAATGAGGGAAATGTTTGAGGAGTTGGAAATATGGGATGCAGACCCTCTTCATGAAATTGTAAAAGAGGTTGCTGAAACTCTTGATTTAAAACTTGGTAAAGTAGCACAACCGTTAAGAGTTGCAATTAGTGGTGGCGCAATCTCACCACCGATAGATGTAACTCTAGAGTTAGTTGGTAGAGAGCGAGTATTGAATAGAGTAGATATGGCTCTTAAATTTATAGAGCAGAGAGTAGCTGCGCAAGGATAGATATTTTTATGTGTTAAAGTGGAGTGTTTTTAATTTTGTATAAAGTGGACGGTGTTTTTTCTTAATAAAATAGATAAATAAATTATCTAATAAACTCTGTGACAAAAAGTTGTTGACATTTTAGGTGAAAGTAAGTAAAGTATGCGCTCGCTCTTTTGGGGCTATAGCTCAGCTGGGAGAGCACCTGCATGGCATGCAGGGGGTCGGCGGTTCGATCCCGCCTAGCTCCACCAAAAATGCTGAAGAAGTAAGTGAAAAGTAGAGTAAGTGAAAAGTTCTAAGTCCCCATCGTCTAGAGGCCTAGGACACCGGGTTTTCATCTCGGCAACAGGGGTTCGAAACCCCTTGGGGACGCCAATAAAGCAAAAAAACATCAACTTGTAATGAGTTGATGTTTTTTTATGTCTAACTTAATGTCTGATTTAGGTGGTTAAGCACCATACTGTTCCCGATATTTGCGTACACTATCTAGTGAATTGGCAAAATCGGGGAGATCTTTGAGATAGGTTATCATATCTTCTAGATTAACTATGCTTGCAACTTCAACCCCGTAATCTGACTCCACCTCTTGGATTGCAGAACGGTCTCGTTGCCCTCGCTCTTGCCGATCTAACGATATTACAACTCCAGCAAATGTGGCGCTGTTATCTTTTATAATATCAACAGACTCCCGTACTGAGGTGCCTGCGGAAATTACATCGTCAATCACTAAGATACGCCCCTCTAGTGGAGCTCCCACAATTACTCCCCCCTCACCATGATCCTTGATCTCTTTTCGGTTAAACGCAAATGGAATATCCAAGTTATGCTCTTCTGCAAGATAGGTAGCTGTGACTGCAGCTAGAGGAATTCCCTTGTAGGCTGGACCGTAGAGAAGATCAAACTCAATGCCACTCTCTACAATTGCTGCCGCATAATATCTTCCTAGTCGTGCAAGTTGTGCCCCATGATTAAAGAGTCCAGCATTAAAAAAGTATGGGCTGACTCTTCCAGATTTGAGGGTGAACTCTCCGAAACGAAGTACGCCAGCTGAAATCGCAAACTCTAGAAAATCTCTCTTATATTGCTGCATATTTTTATTGCTCCTATAGTTAAAAACATAATTATACCCAAATCCAATGTTATATACTTACCTGCTGTGAATATGAAATCAAATACCTCTCCACCGACAATCGCACAACTTCTCTCATCGTTTAAAGATAAGAGAATGTTGTGGATATTTATACTAGGATTCTCTAGTGGATTTCCTTGGGTGTTGATCGGTTCTGCGATGAGCGCTTGGCTGCAAGAGGCAGGATTGACTCGAAGTGCAATCGGTTTTTTTGGTTCGGTATTTATTGTCTATGCACTGAACTTTCTCTGGGCTCCTCTGCTGGATCGAGTAAAGCTCCCGCTCCTCAATGGTTTGCTTGGACAGCGCCGTTCTTGGATTGTGTTAATGCAGTGGGTGATAATGGTTGCGGCTGTAGCTATCGGCTTTACTGACCCTGCAGGGAGTATGCTCTGGACTAGCCTGTTGGCACTCCTAATTGCCTTCTCATCAGCAACCCAAGATATTGCGATTGATGCCTACCGTATTGAAATTATAGCAACAAATGAGGAGGATATGATCCCATTTGCAGCAGCAATAACAACCAGTGGATGGTGGAGTGGATTTAGTATTCCAGGGGCTATTGCTCTCTATCTATCAGATGTGCCAGGAATGGAGTGGTCATCAGTATATCTAGTTATGGGAGTTGTTGTTGCGCTACTATCTATTACTGTATGGAGAATGCGGGAGCCAGAGAATATGCGTGAAGAGATGCAACAGCGCAGCGAAGAGGTATATGAGGAAGAGTTAGAGCATCATCACTGGTTGGCGTGGTGGGGAGTTACCGTGGTTGAACCATTTCTTGAGTTCTTTAGGCGTAATGGGTGGCAGCTGGCAGTTGCTATCCTCTCCTTTATCTTTCTGTTTAAACTGGGAGAGGCATTTCTTGGGAGGATGTCGATAGTCTTCTATAAAGAGATTGGGTTTAGTAATAGTGATATTGCTACCTACTCTAAATTGGTGGGGTGGTGGGTAACTATAATCTTCTCCCTTCTCGCAGGAGTTTTTAATGCTAGATTTGGAATTGTGCGTGGCTTGATGATAGGAGGAGTTGCGATGGCATCAACTAATCTCCTCTTCTCGTGGTTAGCAGTGGTAGGTCCTGATACAACTATTTTTGCACTTGCAGTTGTATTAGATAACTTCACTTCCGCATTTGCTACAGTAACTTTCGTCACCTTCATCTCCTATCTAACTAGCCGCGCCTACACCGCAACCCAGTATGCTTTGATGGCATCACTCGGTAATTTAGGGAGAACGACCGTAGCCTCATTTAGTGGAGTTTTAGTAGATGGCCTTAATGGAGATTGGTTCACCTTCTTCTTATTGACTGCCCTTATGGCAATACCAGCACTGTTACTATTGTGGAGAATAGGG